>MDTG01299324.1_pt1 | contig 13824 bp, 14 predicted proteins | sample 811421 | NCBI WGS metagenome assembly MDTG01 (sample SAMN05326645, study PRJNA326480) | marine metagenome | isolation source: seawater | place: Pacific Ocean: South East | collected 2011 | reverse complement strand
ATTTTTAGCAGGTACTACTGGTATTGGTTTTGTTGAAAACGTTGCAAAAAAATATTTTCAATATGAGGTTATTTGGATAACAATTTTTATTATGGGAATGCTTGGATTATTGTTTGATATAACTCTAAGAAAACTCATAGACAAATATATTCCATGGCGTGGAAAAGGCTAAAAATTGAAAAAAATATTTAGAATAATATCCAAAACATTAGTTTATATTTTTTTTAAAAATTTATCAAAACTACTCGGTTTTTTTAATTATAAAATAATTCCTTCCTATATGGAATTAGATAAATTTAATTTTGATTATTCAAAAAATACTAGAAGATTAATTTTAAATACAAAAAGAGATTCATTTCAAAAGTTAATTGTAGATACTTCACATTGCACAACTGATTTATGTAAATTAGGATCTCACTTCGAAACTAACAAATCTCCATTAAATATGCATGGACACAGAAGTGGTTATACACCGTTTTATGACCATATCTTTTATAACTTTCAAAACAAAAAAATTAATTTTGCTGAAATTGGCATTGAAAAAAACGCATCTACAAGAATGTGGAGAAAATATTTTAGTAAAGCAAAAATTTATGGTTTCGAATATGAGGACATAAAAATTAAAAATGCGAAAAAACACAGACTTAAAAATACATTTTATAAAAAAATTGATGTAAATAACGAAGAAAGTATAAAAAAATCATTTTCAAATTTAAGAAAAAAATTTGATATTATTATTGATGATAGTACTCATATTTTTGAACATCAAATTAAATTAATAAAAAATCTTCATCCATTTCTTAATAGTAATGGAATTTTAATTATAGAAGATATTTACAAAAAAAGAATTAAGTATTCTGAAAAAAATTATTTTAATAATTTAAGGTCAGTCAAAAATAAGTTTAAAAAAATCTACTTTGTTGAATTTCATAATTTAAATAATTATTCCGCGAGTTGGAATAACGAAAAATTACTAATACTAATAAAAAAATAAGTACTAAATTAATTTTAAAAACTTATTTATATTTTTTCCCTCATTTTCTTTAGAAAATTTTTTTTTTAGGACTAAAACATTTTTAAAGGGAAATTTGTAGTTCTTTGAAATTATGTTAATTTTTTTGATTATAGTTTTTACAAATAAAACAATATTTCCAGAATCTATTTTAGTAAATAAAGGTTTAGACCAATATTCAGCACCACCTTCACCAGTATAGCCTACAACATAATTCCCTGCGAGCGCAGCTTCTGCTGGCGGCAAACCAAGCCCCTCAAAGCTAGAAAATGATAAAAAAATTTTTGATTTTTTTAAAAATTTATAAGTTTGTATTTCACTTAATCCATTTAAATTTACGATTTTCCAATTTTTAGATAAATGAGGTTTTAAATAATTTAAAACTAATTGACTATGAAAAGGAAGCTTTCTACTCATATATGTAATCAAATTTTTTTTTCCGTTTAAATTATTTTTCTTTAATTCTATAGAACATGATGTTTTAATAATTTTTGTTTTAAGTCCTGGAAATTTCAATTTAATACATTCACTTATGTTATTTGAGTATGACAAAATAAATTTCGCATTATCGTAAGCAATTTTAAGCTTACTTTCATTATTGGTAGAATTAATTACATATCCGTTTTGTACAAATATTCCATATTCTATTTTTTTTTTAATCAATAAATCTTGTGCTAAATGTGCAAATATTTCTGGAATGATTACAAAATCTTTGTGCTTATTAAATTTGAAATTTTTTCTTACTTTTACTCCATGTTTAAACCATTTATAATCAAAATTATTTTCTGTTTTGATATCTTTTAATTGCCATCCTGACTCATATTTATGATTTTTTTTTAATCTTTTCTTAAACGAATTTACAAATTTTGATAATTTATTTTTTTTTATATGGACTACTTCAGAAGAAAAATTTCTTACATTATTTATATATTCTGAGTATCTATAAATAATTTTTGCACCACCTGAAGGTCTTTTCTCTGAATGACTAATAAAAATGATATTTTTTTTTTTCATTAAGTTTCAATCCACTCTCGATATTTATCCTTATTGATACTAATATATTTTGGCAACTGATCTAAATTTACTTTTTTTAAATAAAATTGATTATTTTGATTATCTCTTGTTTCTAACTTTGAATCCATAAAATGATCATAGCTTATATATTTTTGTTCAATTCTTTTTTTAATCTCTTCTATTGTTACATTAGTTCTCTCAAATTCTGAATGCATTTCATCATTAAGATATTTTTGATATAATTCATTTGCTGTCTTTAAATTTGTAAAATGCCAACCACCATTTTCTATTATTTTAAGGTTTATGTACTTCGATTTTGATAAAATAGTGTCTGCTCTATAAAAATTATATTTTTTTTGGTTTAATATTTCTGAGCCAGGAAATGTCAATTAAGTCTTTTTTTTTACAAGATTTACTGCCAAACCAATCTAGTTTGGGATAGAATAAATTGAATTTATAATAGTATAGTTTTTGTTTAAATAAAATAATTTTAGAACTATTTTTTAAAAAACTAAATTCACTCAAATTTGGAATTTCATCATTATCGCTGTAAATAATATAGTCATTTTCATTCGCCTGCTCCAATCCTTTAATTAATTCATTTCTTTGAAATTCAATTCTTTTGATGCTATTAGATCTTTTTATCATCGGGTCCTTAGTATTTATATCTTTTTCTGCTGGATCATTTTCAACTATAATATGAATTATCTTATGCTTAAATTTCTTAAAATGATTTGGATTAAAATTTATTTTTTTTTTTTGTCCGCTATGAGTAAACGTTGCCTCACTAATTACAAATTTATCAACAAAATCGTTAAGAATATTGAACCTCAAGTCCATCATCAAGTCTTCCTCAAAATAAGTTGTACAATCAAAAATTTGCATTATTAAAGCTTTTAAATTTATTCAAATGTTATTGAATTTATATTCATGAATATAAAAAATAATTATCATTATATTTTTAAATTAATATAAAAAAAATTATTTTTTTTATATTATTTAATATAAAGTGATTACTATATGTTAAAAAAAAAAGACCTTATAAATTTCGAAAATAGAATAGCTGATTTATTCAATAATGCTAGAATAAAAGCTCCAATCCATCTTCACTCTAATAATGAAAACCAACTGATTCATATTTTTAAAAAAATCAAAAAAAATGATTGGATATTTTGCTCTTGGAGATCTCACTATCACTGCTTACTAAAAGGCGTACCAATTAAAAAATTAGAGAAAGAAATATTAGAGGGTAAATCAATATCTTTATGTTTCCCCGAGCACAAAATTTACTCATCCGCTATTGTTGGTGGTATAATACCAATTGCTGTTGGTGTAGCTTTATCCTTTAAATTAAAAAAAATAAAAAAAAAAGTTTACTGTTTTATTGGTGATATGACATCCGAAACTGGTATTGCACATGAATGTATTAAGTTTAGTATTAATAAAAAACTTCCAATAAAATTTATTATTGAAGATAATTCTAAATCTGTTTGCACCGACACAAGAAAGGTTTGGTCCATAAAACGATTATCATACGAGAAAATTTCATCTAAATACATTTACTATTATAAATATCACTTAAAATATCCTCATGCTGGAGCAGGAAAGAGAGTGCAATTTTGAAAAAAAGATATTTTGATGAATTGTCAAAAGCAATGCAATATTTATCAAAAAAAAATAATACTATTTTTCTAGGACAAGCTGTTGAAGTTCCTGGCACAGCAATGTCTAATACTTTAAAAAAAATTAAGAAAAAAAAACTTTACGAATTGCCTGTTGCAGAGGAAATGCAAATGGGAATTACATTAGGATTAGCCATGGATGGTTTCGTTCCCATAAGCATTTATCCTAGATGGAATTTTATGCTTCTCGCAATTAATCAATTAATTAATCACTTAGATAAATTTAATGTAATGAACAGCAATAAGATAAAACCAAATTTAATTTTAAGAACTGGTATCGGTTCAGAAAAACCTCTTTTTCCTCAAGTACAACATGTCGGAGACTTTTCAAATGCAATATCAAGAATGACCAATAAGATAGAGGTAATCAAACTCAAAACTCCAGCTGAGATATTGAAAAATTACAAAAGAGCATATTCAAGAAAAGATGGAAAATTTACTATTCTTGTTGAATATGGAGATTTTTACAATGAAAAATAATTATGATAATTTCTAAAACGCCTTATCGAATTTCTTTTTTTGGAGGCGGTAGTGATTATCCTATTTGGTATAATAACTTTCCTGGTGTAGTTCTTTCTGCAACTATCAACAAATATTTATATATCTCAATAAGAGAGTTGCCTAATTTTTTTAATCATAAATATAGAATTGTCTGGTCAAAAATAGAAAATGTTAAAAATATTGATCAAATAGACCATAAGGTTATAAGAAAACTCTTAAACTTTTATAAAATTAAAAAAGGTCTTGAAATTCATTATGACGGAGATTTGCCGGCAAGAAGTGGTATGGGTTCTAGCTCAGCTTTCGTAGTAGGTTCAATTAATGCAATCAATATGTATAAAAATGTAAAACTTTCAAAATCTGATTTATCCAAAAAATCAATTTCATTTGAGCAAATTATTCTAAAAGAAAATGTTGGGTCACAAGATCAGGTAGCAGCATCTTATGGCGGCATTAATCGAATAGACTTTTTTAAAAAAAAAATAAAAGTAAAGAAATTATCAAGGAATATTAAAAACTTAGAAAAAAATCTTGTCTTAATTTATACTAATATAAATAGAACAGCCCACGAAATAGCAAGCACGTTTGTCGGAAAATTGTTAAAAGAAAAAAAAGGCTATATTAATGAGATTGTTGATATAGCTAATATAGCAGAAAAAAGTTTAAATAATGGTCATATTGATGATTTTGGAAAACTTCTAGGGCAATCCTGGAAATTAAAAAAAAATTTAAGTAATAAAATTAGCAATAATAAAATTGATGAATTATATGAGCTCGCTCTCAAAAATGGTGCACTTGGAGGAAAAATTCTCGGAGCTGGAGGAGGAGGTTTTTTATTGCTATATATGAAAAAGAATAATAAAAAAAAATTTCTTCAAAAATATAAAAATATAATAGAGGTGCCATTTAAATTTTCTTCAAAGGGTTCTGAAATAATTTTAAATACTTAAAAAAATGAAAATAAATCACAAATTAATGGAAGATAATTTTATCCAAGAAGATTTTAAGGATGCAATAAAATTGTTAAAAAAAAAAAATTCAATTTTGACTCAATCAAAATATGTCGATCAATTTGAAAAAAAATGGTCTAAATGGTTAGGTGTAAAATACTCCACTTTTGTAAATTCTGGCTCCTCAGCTAATTTTATAACAATTTCTATATTAAAACATTTCAATAATAACTTAAAAAAAAATGAAATTATTGTTCCTACACTAACTTGGGTATCAGACATTAATTCAGTAATCCTGAATAATTTTAAGCCTATTTTTGTAGATATAAATCTATCAAACTTATCGATGAATGAAGATCAGATTATCAAAAAAATAAATAAAAAAACTTTAGCTGTTTTCGTAACTCATGCTCAAGGTTTTAATGGAATTAGTGAAAATTTGATTAAGATCTTAAAAAAGAAAAAAATTCATTTAATTGAAGATGTATGTGAAAGCCATGGAGCAAAATTAAAAAAAAGAAAGCTTGGCACCTTTGGTTTAATGTCAAATTTTTCATTTTATTATGCACATCACTTATCAACTATTGAGGGTGGAATGATTTGCACAAATAACAAAAAGATATATGAAATGACAAAAATGTTTAGGTCTCATGGAATGGTAAGGGAAAGTAAAAATAAAAAATTCGAGAAAGTAATGATAAAAAAATTTAAGAATATTTCTCCAAAATTTATCTTTTTATATCCGACATTAAATTTTAGAAATAATGAAATTGGAGCTACGATAGGTATTAACCAACTTAAAAGATTAAACTCGAATAATATAAAAAGGAATAATAATTTTAAATTTTTTTTAAAGAATTTAGATCCAAAAAAATATTATAAAGATTATGATCTTAAGGGTGTAAGTAATTATGCTTTTCCAATTATCTTAATAAGAAAAAATAAAAGATTTAGAGATTATTTTGAGAGAAAGCTTAAGAAAGCTAATATTGAATTTAGACGTGGAAATGCTGGAGGTGGTAATCAATTGAGACAACCATATTTAAAAAAATATTTAAATAAGATTAATTTAAAATTATTTCCTAATGTTGAACATGTTCATGACTATGGTTATTATATTGGCAACTTTCCAAATCTTAAAAAAGAAAAAATTAAAAAAATTACTCAATATTTAAACTCAATATAAAAGATATGAAGAATACAAAAACAAATATATTGATCACTGGTGGTGCTGGGTATCTGGGCTCAATGATAACAACAGAATTGGTTAATCAAAATTATAATGTTACTGTAATTGACCTGTTAAAATATGATAAAGGCTCACTAAATCATCTTTATGTTAACAATAATTTTAATCTAATTAAAAAAGATATAAGAGATATAAATTTTCTAAAAAAATAATTAATAAGTTTGACTACATCATTCCCCTAGCTGCATTAGTGGGTGCACCACTTTGTGAAAAATTTAAAAAAGATGCTATCACCACAAACTATGAGTCTATAAATAAATTATCTAAAATTTTATCTAAAAAAAATAAAATCATATTCATGACTAGTAACTCAGGATATGGAATTGGAGAAAAAAATAAATATTGTGATGAAAAAAGTCCTTTGAAACCTATATCTTTATATGGAAGAACAAAATGTGATGCAGAAAACATAATTAATAAAACAAAAAATAATGTATGTTTTAGATTAGCTACCGTATTTGGGAATAGTTATAGGATGAGGTCAGATCTTTTGGTTAATAATTTTGTACAAACTGCAATAAAGAAAAAAAAACTTACAATATTTGAGCCTAAATTTAGAAGAAATTTCATACATGTGAAAGATGTTGTTAATGCAGTTATTTTTACAATAAAAAATTTTAAAAAAATGAATGGTGAAATCTATAATCTGGGATTATCAAATGCAAATTTAACTAAAATTGGCTTAGCAAAAAAAATAAAAACATATTATCCAAGTTTAAAAATTTCAATTATCAAAAATAGAAAAGACCCAGATCAAAGAGACTATTTTGTAAGTAATAAAAAAATTGAAAAAGCCGGATTTAAACCAAAAGTAAAACTAGAGTATGGAATTAAAGAATTGATTAATATTTTTCAGAACGATCCAAATAAGATAATTAATAACTATTAGATTTTAATTATATTTTGAACTTGTTTAAAGAAATCTTCCTTAGCATACTCAAAATATAATTTACTTTTTTTTGCACATTCAAAATCACTTAATTGATCACCAATAAAAAAACTTTTCTTTTTTTTTATAGGCCATTTTTTAAATAAATTTTTAATCATTAAATTACCTGGTTTTCTAAATTTACTATTCTTTTTATATTTTTTAATTAAAGCATCTTTATGGAAAGGACAATATTCTATATCATCAAAAAAAATATTTTTTTGTGAAAAAAATTTTTTCATTTCAAAAGTAAATTTTTTAAAATTTAATTCAGAAAACTTTTTTTTTGCAATACCTGCTTGATTAGTAACGATAAATATATAATAATTTTTTTTTTGTAAAAATTTTAACCCTCTTACAACTCCTTTCCTCAGTTTAAAATCCTTCATCTTAAAAACATAATTCTTGTCATGATTAATTACACCATCTCTATCCAAGAATGCAGCAGGCCGTAATAAATAATTATTAATCAACGAATTTGTTTTTTTAAAAAATTTATTAGTTCCTATATCATGAAAAATTCTATTAAAAAAAATTCCATTAATCTTTTTTTTTTTAATTAAATCAAACAAAATTTCATTTTCTAGTGACATATTTTTATTTTGAATTAGTTTAAATATTTTTTTTTTAAAAAAATAAATACCACCATTCATTAAATTTCCTTTTTTACGAATCAAAATTTTATTTTTAATAAGCGATAAATGATTTAATTTTTTACTTGCCTGATGAACATTTTTTGTTAAAGCAATAGAGCCGAAAGAATTTTTTGAACATGAATTAATTAGTTTGTTAAGATTAATTTCAAAGATACTATCACCATTCGTTAAAACAAAATTATTCACTTTTTTTCTCAAATTATAAAGTGATCCTGCCGTACCAAGCAATTTATCCTCTTTCAAACACTTAATTTTAATAAAATTAATTTCTTTATTATGGTATTTTTTGAAAATAACATTGCCTCTATAACCAGTAAGAATATATATCTTTCTAAATGGGAATTTTGAAAATGAATTTATAACATATTGTAAAAAATCTTTTTTTTGAAATTTAACCATTGGTTTAGGCAAATTATTAAGTTTTTTCTTAATTCTAGTGCCTTTACCACCTGCCAATATTACCAAATCTAATTGACTAAATTTTTTAAATGAAGTTTCATATTGTTTCATATAGTTTTTTAAAATATAAAATTTTTCTATGAAACTTTTATCAATTATTTTCTCATTTCGAAACGAAGAAAAAAACTTAAAAGAATTAATTGAAAGAGTATCCCAAAGTTTGAAAGGTGTTAATTCATGGGAATACGAAATGATTTTTGTTAATGATGACTCAGACGATAATTCTGAGAAAATTTTATTAGATCTTCAAAAGTCATATCCTATTACAATTATTAATATGAGCAGAAAGTTTGGAGTTGCTCCCTGTATAATTGCTGGTTTTAGGCATGCAAAAGGTGATGCTATCGTGTACATGGATAGCGACCTCCAAGATCCGCCTGAGATCATTCCAGATTTAATAATGGAACACGAGAAAGGCAGTGAAATTGTTCATACGGTAAGAACTAAAAGAGAGGGAGAAAATAAGATTAAACTAATTATTACAAAAATTGCTTATAAAATTATTAATTATTTTTCTGATATTGATTTACCAATTGAGTCTGGAGATTTCAAATTAATTTCAAAAAAAGCATTAAAAAAAATATTAGATCAAAATGAATTTAGACCATACGTGCGAGGACTTTCTGTTTGGGTTGGTTTTAAACAAAGTTTCGTTAATTATGAGAGAAAAGCAAGAGGACATGGGGAAACTAAAATGCCTCTTTTTTCAAAAGGTCCAGTCACAGAGTTTATTAATGGTCTGACAAGTTACTCTTTAAAGCCCCTTTATTTTGGAATTTATTTTGGTTTTTTTTCAATTTTGATATCATTCGTATTAATAATTTATGCGTTAATATGTAAAATTTATGATCTAGCAATTCCTGGTTCAACAGGAATAATTGTGTCAATTTCTTTTTTTAGTGGAGTAATGTTATTAACTATTGGAATAATGGGAATTTATTTAGCGAGAATCTTTGAACAAACCAAAGGAAGAGACCAATATATTGTTAAAGATATTATAGAAAAAAATTTAAAAGATTTCTCAAAAGACAATAAATAAAAAAATTAAACAATTCAAAATAATAAAACTTAAAAGAAATTTATTTTATTGATAATAATATTAAGTAATGAGACAATTAGAACTAAAAAAAATATTACAAACGATATTTAAGAATTATGGTTTAAATACAACCCATGCTAAAATAAGTGCAAAAGCAATTATTAATGCTGAATTAGTTGGTGCATACGGTCATGGGTTGGCAAGATTAAAGATGTATTGTGACCGGATAGAAAAAAAAGTTATCAATCCTAAACCAAAAATAAAAATTAAAAACATTTCCTCATCTATTTCTTATATAGATGCAGATGACAGTATAGGTTTTGTAGCAGCAGACATTGGCATCAAAAAAGCAATCAAAAATGCAAAAAAAACAGGCATAGGTTTAGTAGGAATTAAAAAAAGTGGTCATTATGGTCTTTCAGGATACTATGCGGAACAAGCTGTCAAGCAAAAACAAATTGTATTTGTTTATACTAATGCACCACCAGCAATTGCTCCTCATGGAGCTTTAAAAAGTTTATTTGGTACAAATCCAATTTGTTTTGGGGCTCCAACAGGTTCTAAAATTCCTTTCATACTAGATACCTCAATGTCTATAATGAATAGGGGAAAAATTAGAGTCGCAGCTCGCGAAAATAAGAAAATTCCAATAGGGGTTGCTCTTGATAAAAAAGGCAATCCAACAACAGACGGTAAAAAAGCTTTGGAAGGAGTTCAGCTTCCTATAGCCGGCTTTAGAGGTTCTGGACTTGCATGGATGGTTGATATTTTAAGTGGTGTTCTTACAGGGGGCAATCATGCGGGTAAAGTAAAAGACCCGTTTGATGATTTTACTGGTCCCCAAAATATTGGACATTTATTTATTACAATTAGAGCAAATATATTCCAAAAAAATTTCAATGATCGTATGAAAAAAAATATCAAAATTATTAAAAAACTTCCTAGAATCAAAAGTGAAAAAAAAATTTCATATCCTGGTGAAAACAAATTTTATAGATATAAAAAAAATAAGAACAAAAATATTAAAATTAATGATATTATAAAGGCTGATATTGGAAAATTGCTTAATTTTAAAATAAAATAACAATTTTTTAATAATTAATTAAATTAAATTGAAATCAATAATTGTAAACACTTTTAATAAATTTGGCCCAATACTTATATTGGTATTTGGGATAATTATATGCTCGTTTATTTGGGATTATATAACCTTCCCATATAATCAAGAAAATACAATTATTGGCGAGTATTCAGAAAAAAAATTTAACCCTCTTAATGACAGTATTAGAGGAATATTCTTTATTTTTTTTCCGTTATTATTGTATTTATTTACTTTAATAAAAGTAAAAAAAGTAAAATTAGATATTAATTTTTTCAAAAATCTTTCTAAGCCTGAAAATAATAGAAATATAAATTTTCTGATTTATATTCTTATATTATTTTCAATTTTAGAATTTTTAAATTTAGATTTCAAAAATTTTATATCTGAGCTTGATACTCACCATGAAGGAACGAGTTTAACGGCCCAATTAAATTTATTTAAAAAAGATGGTTTGTGGACTCAAACTTTTTATGATTATGGTTTATTAGGTAATAATATTGGAATTTTATCTAATTATATATTTAATGATTATACAATCGGAATACAACGATTTACATTTACTTTTTTAATTTTAATAAATAAAATTTTTCTAATCCTTATATGTTCACAACTTATTAAAAATGTTGACCTTGAAAAAAATAAAAATATTTTATTTTTTGTTTTTACTCTTTTTACTTTAAGTCTTGCAGATTTTAATGAACATATTACACCTTTCCATGCAAGGATATTTATTTTTTTGATTTTTACATTCGTTTTATTTAAAACAATTAATTCAGATAAAAGTTTATCAATTATATATTTATTTGTTGGAATGTTTTCACTTTTATCAATACTATTTTATTACGATATTGGTACATATATTAATATTCTATTAGCATTCTCATTATTCTATTTATTTTTTATAAGACAATATTTGAAAATTGTTCAAATTATCTTGGGTATTATTATTTCATGGCTGATATTTTTTTGGATTTTACCAACAGATGAGTTGTCTGAATTAAAAAAACAATTTTATATAATTTTGAATATTTCAGATTATTTACTTGGTATAGAATATCCTAAACCATTCTCAGAAAATTCAACAAGATATACGAAAGCGCTACTATTGATTATCTTGTCTGGAGTTTTTTTAATTAATTTTATTTTTAGTAAAAAAAACAAAGAAAATAGAATACTTAAATTTTATTTGTTATTTTTATTTATTTCTTCAATTATATTTTTTAAGTCAGGCTTAATGAGATCTGATACTCCTCATATTAAATATACCTCAGGTATTTATACCTTATTGATATTTTTTTTTGTTTCTTATCATGTATTTAAGTTTTTTAATAAATTTAAATATTCTGATAAATTGGACTTATTATTGAATAAAAAAAGATACTTAATCAGTATGGTTATAATAGTATCATTTTTTGTTTTTTTCAAAAATAATTTTTCAAATTTAATTAATTTAAATAATACAAACAAAAATTTTTTAGCTTTGACAAAAGTACATGATGATAATTTTTTAGCAAACGAATATCTGGAATTTGTCGAAATTTTTAGACAAATCGTAAAAAATGAAAAATGCATCCAACAATTTACTGATGATAATGCTATACCTTATTTAGTAAATAAACCAACGTGCACCAAATTTTATGTTAACGCACACATAATAGATAATTGGACTGACAAAGATTTTATTAAAGAATTAAAGTCATCAAATACTAATTATATTTTATATTCCTCTAAAATTAATTGGTTTAAAAATAGAAATAATGCGAAAAATGCTAATAATTATATAGTTGAAAATTATTCATTGTTTAAAAGAGTTTCTGTATGGGAAATATACAAAAAAAATTAGAATACCACTACAATTTGTACTTAAATTGATTATACAGATCATCTAGAAAATTAAATATAATGATAAATAAAAATAAAATTATCTGTCCAAATAACCTTTTAAATTTCGCACGTAAAAAGAAAGGTGTAAAAGCTGCAGTTGTTAATGCTGGAAAACCGTTACCAATGTTATCTGTGCGTGACGCAGTTCATGAAAATTTAATTGAACCTATTTTTATAGGTGACAAAGTCCAAATTAATGAATGTGCAAAAAATTTGAAATGGGATATCTCTAATTTTGAAATAATTCATGAGGGAGTTGAGAACAATACTGCAACAATTGCTGCGAAGTTAGCTTCTGAGAAAAAAGTTAAGATAATAGTTAAAGGTCATATTCACACAGATATATTAATGAAAGAAGTTTTAAGACGAGAGTATGATTTACTTGGCAAAACAAGATTAAGTCATATTTGGCATATGACAGTTGGTGAAAATGATAAACCATTAATTATTACTGACGGAGCATTAAATGTTTTGCCTACTATCAAAACCAAGATGCACATTCTAAAAAATGTGATTAATTTTTCAAATAGAATTCAAATTAAAAGACCAAAAGTAGCTTTATTGTCTGCCACAGAAGAAGTTTTGGATAGTATTCCAAGTTCTAAAGATGCTGCGGAAATTACAAAACTTGCAAATGAAGAAAACTTAAATGCAGATGTTTTTGGCCCTCTTGCGTTTGATAATTGTATTTCGGAGAAATCAGCATCTATTAAAGGAATTAAAAATAAAGTTGCAGGATTTGCTGATGTTCTCCTTGTTCCTAATGTGGAAGCAGGAAATAGTTTAGTAAAAATGATGATTTATTTTTGTGGAGCATGCGCAGCAGGAGTAGTTGTTGGTGGAAAAGTTCCTGTGGTAATTACAAGTAGATCAGATGAAGCTCCAGCAAGATTAGCTTCAATTGCTGCAGCAGTGGTAGCTTTAGATTGATTTTGTATAAAAACTAAGACATTATTTAAATTCATGATTGAAAAAAAAGCACTTTTACTTTAAGTAATTGTCAACAAATCAGAAAATACAATCAATGGCAATACAATATCTAAAAAAATCACCAAAGACTTCATCTACTGATGACACAAAAACTACAGAAATAGTTAAAGATCTTCTTAAGGAGATTGAAACTTCTAAAGAAGAGGCTTGTATCAATTTAACAAAAAAATTTGATAAATATGATGGTGAAATAATTGTCTCTAAAGAGAGAATAGAAAAAATTCAAAAAGAATTAGATCAAAAAACAAAAGATGATATTCAGTTTTCTCATGAAAGAGTGAGAAAATTTGCAGAAGCTCAATTAAAAAATTATGGTCAAGATTTTGAAGTTGAACTTTCTCCTGGATTATTTGCAGGT
>MDTG01338355.1_pt1 | contig 13825 bp, 14 predicted proteins | sample 811421 | NCBI WGS metagenome assembly MDTG01 (sample SAMN05326645, study PRJNA326480) | marine metagenome | isolation source: seawater | place: Pacific Ocean: South East | collected 2011 | reverse complement strand
TTTTTTTGTCAAATATAACGTATGTGACTATTGTTTAAATAGTGTATTTTTGGATCATGGAAATTCCGTCTTATTTAGTTCAGAAAGCAGTAGATGAAATTGCACAACTTCCTGGGATAGGTAGACGGTCTGCACTTCGAATTGTGCTTCATTTGTTACGTCAACCCAATGATTTTAGCGTCCGTATTTCCGGTGCCATCGCAACTTTACGCGAACAAATACGTTATTGTAAAACCTGCCATAATATTTCGGATGCGGAGCAATGTAATATTTGCGCAAGCCCAATGCGCGAGCGTAAAATTATCTGTGTGGTGGAGGATATCAGAGATGTTATGGCCATAGAATCTACTGGTCAATTCAAAGGTTTATACCATGTGCTTGGTGGTAAAATTGCGCCCATGGAAGGTGTAGGCCCACAACAACTCACGATAGGAGCTTTGATAACCCGAGTGGAACAAGAAAATATTGATGAAATCATATTTGCACTGAGCAGTACAATGGAAGGCGACACGACAAACTATTATATTTTTAAAAAGTTAAGCGCATTTGTTTTACGCTTCTCTGCTATTTCTCGTGGTATTGGTGTTGGTGACGAACTTGAATATGCCGACGAACTGACACTTGGAAGAAGTATCAGTCAGCGAATTCCCTTTGAAATTTCTATGAAAAGCTAAACATGCAGTTATCCGTTGTTATCCTAAATTACAATGTTAAATACTTCATTGATGTATGTCTTCAGAGCGTTTTGGCTGCAACAAAAGATTTGGATGCAGAGGTCATCTTGGTCGATAATGCTTCAGAAGACGGGAGTGTTGAATGGATTTCACAGCAATTTCCGCAAGTAAAACAAATTATTAATAGCGAAAATGTTGGGTTCCCAATTGGAAACAATATTGGAGCAGCTCAGGCCAAAGGGGAATTTTTATGTATTCTTAATCCCGATACGATAGTAGCGGAGGATACCTTTAGCGGTGCGATATCCTTTATGGAAACTAACAAGCAGGTAGCCATCATGGGACCTAAGCTTATTGATGGTTCGGGCACTTTTTTAAAGGAATCAAAACGAGGTGTCCCAACGCCAACGGTGGCTTTTTCTAAAGTTGCTGGACTCTATAAGATAGCCCCCAAATTATTTGGTAAATACTATAACCTACGCCTTTCAAAGGACACATCAGGCCCTACAGATATATTGGTCGGCGCTTTTATGTTTATGCGTACCGAGCATTATCATGAGCTCAACGGCTTTGACGAAGCTTGCTTTATGTATTCCGACGATATTGATTTGAGCTATAGGTCATTGCAGACGGGGCAACAAAATTACTACAATGCCGACATTACGACTATTCACTTTAAGGGTGAAAGCACACCAAAAGATTTTGCCTACCAGATTATGTTCCGTGAGGCCATGAATTATTTTTACAACAAGCATTTTCACGTTACAAACTTGGTTAAAGTTTGGATTAAGGCAGCCACCAACCTCTTTAGCTTTTTAAAACGCATGCGTGGGGCGCAGTTAAAAACGAGAAAACAACTTCCCTACCGTTATTGGCTGATATCTGAAGAATTGGATTTAAAAATAGGAGTAAACAAAAACGTTTTGTTTATGCACACGTCTGGTATAGATGGCGTTTCGGAACACAGAAACCGTTATACCGAAATTATTTTTGACCCTGAAACCATTTCATTCAAATCTTGCATTGATTTTATGGCAAAGTATGGCAAAGGATTTACATATAAATTCTTATGTTCCGACAAAAGTCACGCCGTGGGAAGCATATCCAGTAATGCCAAGGGTGAGGTGCTTGTTATGTCATAGCGAAAGCCACGATTAATTCGTACTTTTGAAAAAAAATTAAAATGCCTATTTATCAGCTTGTTTTACCCGCTATGGGTGAAAGTGTTTCTGAAGCTACCATCACAGAGTGGTTAAAGAAAGTAGGCGACACTGTTTCTGCTGATGAAGCTGTAGTAGAGGTGGCAACCGATAAAGTTGATTCTGAAGTTGCTAGTGAATACGCAGGCACCATAAAAGAAATTCTGCATCCTGTAAATGCTGTTGTTGGTGTTGATGTGCCCTTAGCCGTTATAGAAACAGAGGAAGCGGTTGCACAAGACGTGACTCCAACAGTTGCGCCAATGGCAGTTCCTGCCCCAGCAGCTCCGACCCCCAAAGCGCCTGAAAAAGTGGCGGACACTCCTAAGCAATACATGGATCAAGCGCAAGACTTGATGAAGCCTGCTAATCCCGTTGTTGAAGGACAAAAGCGATTTTACTCGCCACTAATAAAAAATATTGCCAAAGAAGAAAATATTTCAGCACAAGAATTAGCCACCATTCCGGGTAGTGGGAAAGATGGCCGTGTAACTAAAAGCGATATTTTAGCGTTTTTAAAAAACAGAAAAGCCCCTGTTGCTTCAAGTGCTCAGCCCAGAGTTGCTGCTTCACCAAACTCTAAAACTGCAGCTGCCACACCTCCTGTATCTTTCACAAAAAGCACTACAGACGAGGTTTTGTCCATGACACGCATGGAGCAAATGATTTCTGACCACATGATGTACAGCCTTAAAACCTCGGCTCATGTGCAATCGTTTATTGAAATAGACGTGACCAAGCTTTGGAATTGGCGTGAAAAAGTAAAAAATCAATTTGTCAAGCAGCATGGAGTTAAACTAACCTTTACTCCCATATTCTTGCATCTGGTTGCACAAGTACTTCCTGAATTTCCTTTGTTAAACGCTACTCTAGACGGCACAAACATTATCAAGAAAAAAGACATAAACCTCGGTATGGCAACAGCTTTACCCGATGGTAATTTAATTGTTCCTGTTATCAAACAGGCCGACACACTAAGTCTTATTGGACTGGCTAAGAAAGTACACGAGCTGGCTTCAAACGCACGAAACAATGCGCTAAACCCAGACGATGTGAATGGTGGCACATATACGGTAACCAATGTAGGTATGTTTGGCAGCCTTACAGGAACGCCCATCATCAATCAGCCACAACTTGCTATTTTGGCATTGGGTGCCATTCGCAAGGTTGCCGCTGTATTGGAAACAGAAAATGGCGATGTTATTGCAATACGCCAGCAAATGATAGTGTCGCACAGCTATGACCACCGCATCATTAATGGTGCTTTGGGCGGCATTTTTCTCTTGCGCCTAAAGCAGCGCATTGAAAATTGGGACGCAACTCAAATAATTTAATATGAAACTTTCGCTAACACGCCCTTTGTGTTTTTTTGATTTAGAGACAACAGGAGTCAATGTAGCCAAAGACAGGGTAGTGGAAATATCCATCTTAAAGGTTTTTCCAAATGGCAATAATGAATCCAAAACATGGTTGGTAAATCCAGAAATGCCTATTCCACCACAAACTACAGCCGTTCACGGAATCACAGATGAAAAAGTAGCCAACGAGCCCACATTCAAGCAGTTGAGTAAAGATATTTACAGCATGATTAAAGGGTCCGATTTGGCAGGATTTAATTCCGATCGCTTTGATATTCCACTGCTGGCGGAAGAGATGTTACGTGCTGAAATTGATGTGGATTTTAAAAAGCATTTAACGGTAGATGTGCAAACCATTTTTCATAAAATGGAAAAGCGAAACTTGTCGGCTGCTTATAAATTCTACTGCGGAAAAGATTTAGAAAATGCGCACAGTGCTGAGGCCGATACCAATGCAACGTATGAAGTGTTGAAATCTCAAATTGAAAAATACGACGAACTCGAAAACGATGTTTCCAAACTAAGTGCCTTCTCTACACGAAGAAAAAACGTTGATTTTGCAGGCTTTGTAATCGTGGATGCAGACGGAGACGCTGCTTTTAACTTCGGAAAGCACAAAGGGAAAAAAGTGGTTGAAGTATTGGAACGTGAGCCTAGCTATTTCAGTTGGTTATCGAATGCAGATTTCCCACGCTACACCAAAAAGGTGATCACGGCCATTCGTTTAGAAACCATGAACAACGCATGAAAATTATTTGTATTGGCAGAAATTATGCAGCTCACATTGACGAACTAGACAATGTTCGATCGGATGAACCTGTAATTTTCATCAAGCCCGATACCGCTATAGCGCAACCCAATCTTCCTTTTTTCATCCCTGAATTTTCAAATGAATTACACCACGAGGTTGAGGTCTTGCTCCGTATTAACCGTGTTGGAAAGCACATTCAGTCCAAGTTTGCATACAAATACTACGACCAAATAGGCTTGGGAATAGATTTTACCGCTCGCGATATTCAACAGCAACTTAAATTAGAAGGGCTGCCTTGGGAAAAAGCAAAGGCTTTTGATGGATCGGCATTTGTAGGCAAATGGTTTGACAAGTCTACTTTGGGTGATTTGGGTAAACTTACCTTTTCCCTTCAAAAAAACGGTGAAGTGGTTCAAGCAGCAGACACCAGCCTGATGTTGTGGTCTATAGACGAAATTATTGCGTATGTTTCTAAATATTTCACGCTTAAAATAGGCGATATTATCTTTACGGGTACGCCAGCTGGTGTTAGTCAGCTTGTTAAGAATGATCGTCTGGAAGGTCATCTAAACGGTCAAAAAGCCTTTTCCTTAATCGTTAAATAGATGCGGGCAGATATCATTACCATCGGAGATGAGATTTTAATTGGCCAAGTAGTGGATACCAATGCCACTTATCTTGGAAAGAAGCTTAACAATATTGGTATTGAAGTACGCCAAATACATACCATATCTGATAATAAAGAAGCCATTTTAGATGCGTTTGCTAGGGCTCAAAACCAAGTTGATTTGGTGGTCATGACAGGTGGACTAGGTCCCACAAAAGACGATATTACCAAACATGTGTTGTGCGCTTATTTTGACGACACCTTGACCTTTTGTCCAGATGTGATGGAACATATTGATGAGTTGTTCCGAAAATATGTAAAAGCACCAGTTAATGATTTAAACAAGGGCCAGGCCATGCTTCCTTCTAGCTGCACACAACTCTTTAATGCACATGGAACGGCCATGGGCATGTGGATGCAGAAAGAAAGGACCGTATTTGTATCCCTTCCGGGGGTTCCTTTTGAAATGAAACATTTGGTACAGGAGAAATTGATTCCATTAATAAAAGCAACTTTTCCCTTACCTGCCCGTGTGCACAAGACCATGATGACTTATGGGCTTGGTGAAAGCATCATTGCAGAAAAAATAATGGATTGGGAAGCTGCCTTACCCCAGCACATTGAGTTGGCCTATTTGCCTAACCTTGGGCGGGTGCGCTTGCGTTTGTCTGCACGTGGATCAGATGAGGCCGTGCTCCGTGAAGAAATAGATGTGTTATTTGAAGACTTATATCCGCTTATAGGGGACAATATCAAAGGTTTTGAATCCGAGCAACCCATTGAAATGCAAATTGGAACAGCCTTGACCCAGAAAGGTTGGACATTGGCCACGGCCGAAAGCTGTACGGGTGGCGCGTTAGCCGCTTTGTTTACACAGCATCCTGGCGCATCTATTTTCTTTAAAGGTTCTGTAGTGAGTTATGCTACGAATGTGAAACAGCAGTTGTTGGGTGTACGGCAACAAGACATTGAACAGCATACTGTTGTCAGTGAACCCGTGGCTTTGAGCATGGCAAAGGGCGTTGTTCGCCAAACGGATGCAGATGTTGCCATTGCCACCACTGGAAATTTTGGCCCCACACAAGGTGAGTCAGATGTGGAAATTGGCACGGTGGTTATTGCCATCATAGCTCCAAATATCGAATATGTAGAGACGTTTATTTTTGGAAAACACCGCGAACGCAACTTGCGCAAAACCCTAAATAAAGCACTTGAGTTGTTGCACAACAAATTAGCATCTGAACTTTAGTTAAAAAATTTTTTTTACACACCATATTTTCCTAAGTTTGCACCCTGTTAAAAAAGATATCATGTCGAAAGTATGTGAATTAACTGGTAAAAAAACGATGGTTGGCAACAACGTCTCGAAAGCCATGAACAAAACCAAGCGTAAGTTTGGTGCTAACCTGATCAAGAAGCGTTTCTATATTGTTGAGGAAGATAAGTGGATTACCCTAAAACTTTCAACATCGGCATTAAAAACTATTAACAAAAAGGGCTTGCCTGCTGTTTTTAAAGAAGCACGCGCACAAGGTCTGATCAAATAACCATGTTATGGCTAAAAAAGGTAACCGTATTCAAGTTATTTTGGAATGTACCGAGCACAAAGACTCAGGCCTTTCCGGTACTTCACGTTACATTACTACAAAAAATAAAAAAAACACGCCAGATCGCATTGAAATAAAAAAATTCAATCCGATTCTAAAGCGTATGACGGTTCACAAAGAAATCAAGTAATTATGGCTAAGAAAACGGTAGCAACTTTACAAACAAAATCAAAGCGTCTTACGAAAGCCATCAAAATGGTGCGTAGCGAAAAAACAGGCGCATATTCCTATGTAGAAACCATTGTAGCACCTGAAATGGTGAATGACTGGTTATCTAAAAAGTAAAACCAACCATTTAACCACTCAAAAAGCCACATTAATGTGGCTTTTTTTATCTTCAAAACGTACCTTTAATCCATGAGGCTTTTTTCAAAATCATCTAGTAAACTTAAATCTGGCCTGTCGGCAACCAAAAAGGCTTGGACAGAACGCCTGAAAAAAGTGGTGCTTGGAAAAAGCAGGGTAGATGCCGATTTTTTGGAAGAACTCGAAGAAATACTTATTACTTCAGATGTTGGCGTAGCCACCACTGAGAAAATCATAGATCGTTTGGAGCAACGCGTGGCCAAAGAGAAATACATAAAAGCCGAAGAGTTAGATCAGCTGCTGTATGAAGAAATTTTTGAGTTAGTAACCGACAACAGCCCTACCCAAACAACCGCTCAGGATGACTTGCAGGTCATATTAGTAGTTGGTGTTAACGGAGCGGGCAAGACCACTTCCGTTGGTAAGCTAGCTCATCAATACAATCAACAAGGCAAAAAAGTCATGCTTGCAGCTGCCGATACTTTTCGTGCAGGAGCCATAGATCAATTGCGTCTTTGGTCCGAAAGGGCTCAAGTGCTCTTTGTAAGTTTACAAGAAGGTAGCGATCCTGCTTCAGTGGCATTTACAGCCGTTGAACGCGCCAAGAAAGAACAGGTAGATGTATTGTTTATTGACACCGCAGGGCGGCTACATAACAACACCAATCTGATGCAGGAATTGGCTAAAATTGAACGAGTGGTGAAAAAAATCATTCCAGAAGCACCTCTTGAGACTTTGTTGGTATTGGATGGCGGTACGGGTCAAAATGCCTTTATGCAGGCCAAACTATTTGCAGAAGCCACAGTTATTTCTGGGCTTATATTAACTAAGTTAGACGGTACAGCAAAAGGGGGTGTCGTAATTGGCATTTCTGACGAACTCGAAGTCCCCATCCGCTACATTGGCGTTGGCGAGGGTATAGATGATTTAATTCCATTTGAAACCAAGCCGTTTTTAGACTCACTTTTTCAAAAAAACTAGACTATGAAAACAATTTTAAGTTTTGTGTTTATACTGCTCATATTGTCGTGCAACACACCTTCAAGTCAATATTGGCAACCCTATGACGAATCGAAAGAATTAGCCCAAAATGCGAGTCATGAAATACCTAGAATGCGTTATAAGCTTATTCAATCTAAATTTTTGGACAAAGACGCCATGTGGGCACCCTTTGAAAAGGAATTACGCGGTTTTGACACCACTTATGAAGCTTTAAAGCCGCTGATTATTGAGCAAAATATTCCAACACTTCAGCAATACATAGCCAATGGAACGCTTTCCTATGAGCTCTTGGTCAAATTCTATTTATATCGCATTCGTCTTTTGGAGTCCAATCCTAAAACCACCTTGCACGCTGTCCTAGCACTAAACCCAAATATTATTAAAGAGGCTCAGCAAAAAGACAGGCAAACTCCCCAAGATATGCACCCCATTCATGGGATGCCTATTTTATTGAAGGACAATATTAACACTGCAGCCATGCCTACCACTGCCGGAGCTGCCATCTTAGAAAATCATGTTCCCGATAAAGATGCTTTTGTGGTAAAGCAGCTGAAAGACAAAGGTGCTTTAATTTTAGGAAAAGTAAATTTAAGTGAATGGGCGTATTATTTTTGCGCCGGTTGTCCTGTTGGTTACAGTGCTGTTGGCGGGCAGACATTAAATCCCTATGGCAGAAGAATTTTTGAAACGGGCGGTTCAAGTTCAGGCAGTGCTGTGGCCGTGGCGGCAAATTATGCCGTAGCCGCCCTAGGTTCCGAGACATCGGGTTCCATACTTTCTCCTTCAAGCCAAAATGCGGTTGTTGGACTAAAACCCACCATTGGCCTAGTAAGCCGGACAGGAATAGTGCCTATATCAAGCACCTTGGACACTTCAGGACCCATGACAAAAAACATAGCCGATAATGCCATTCTGCTAGATGCCATTGCAGCCCCCGATGAACAAGACGCCATAACCAAACGAGTTCCGCGCATCATGTCTTTGACAGTCAGTTACGTTGAACCGTCTCTTTCTGGAGCAAGACTTGGCGCCATGACCAATATTTTAGCTGTAGACTCACTTTACCGCAACGCGGTTGAAGACTTGAGGGCTGCTGGTGCAGAGGTGATCGAATTCAGCCCTGAAAAAATTTCGCTTTCTGGATTTTCATCTATCCTTAACGGAGATATGAAGCGCGACATCCCAATGTATTTTAAAAACACATCAACCGCTGAATTTGCAACTATCGATGTGACAAAAATTATCGATTACAATAAGCAAGATAGTGTACTGTATATGCCATACGCCCAAGAACGTCTAGATGGCGTTGTTAGCGATAGCATCACAGCAACAGGTTTAGAAGAAACCATTACAAAACTCAATGCAGCCGCTTCGGGATTTTTTGAAACCCCAATACAAAAATACCAGCTTGACGCCATACTTAGTAAAAACAATTATTACGCAGGCCACGCTGCTATCGCGTTTTATCCGTGCTTAACCGTTCCTATGGGCTATACACACGAAGGAGAGCCAGCTAACCTTACATTTATTGCACCATCATTTAGCGAGAACAAACTGTTGATGCTGGGTGCGGCTTATGAAACCATTTCTAATCATAGAAAATCTCCGAAAGGTTACTAATAAAAATGCGAACAAAAACAGCTAAAAAGAATAAAATTAACATTGTTACCCTCGGATGTTCTAAAAATATATACGACTCCGAGGTGCTTATGGGGCAACTCAAAGCCAGCAACAAAGACGTCGTACACGAACAGCAAGGAAATATTGTTGTGGTAAATACTTGTGGTTTTATCGATAATGCCAAAGAAGAATCGGTCAATACCATACTGTCTTTTGCCGAGCAAAAACAAATAGGTCAAATCGATAAATTATTTGTTACGGGTTGTTTAAGTGAGCGCTATAAAGGCGATTTAGAAGCTGAAATTCCAGAAATTGACGATTATTTTGGCACGACCGATTTACCTTTGTTGCTTAAGGCGCTTGGTGCAGATTATCGCCACGAATTGTTGGGCGAACGCCTAACTACCACACCAAAAAATTACGCCTATCTCAAAATATCAGAGGGCTGTGACCGGCCTTGTTCGTTCTGTGCCATACCGTTGATGCGTGGGACACATCGCTCAAAACCTATTGAGGATTTGGTTAAAGAAGCACAAGGACTTGCTAAAAACGGCGTGAAAGAACTGATTATTATCGCCCAAGATTCCACCTATTATGGCTTAGACTTATACAAAAAGCGACGCTTGGCAGATTTGTTGCGTTCATTAACAGCTGTGGAAGGTATCGAATGGATACGCCTACACTACGCCTTTCCTTCCGGATTTCCAGAAGACGTATTGGACGTAATCACAACCGAGCCCAAGGTGTGCTCATACATTGACATTCCATTGCAGCATATATCGGATCACCTTTTGAAGTCTATGCGCCGTGGTACTACACAAGAAAAAACAACGGCTTTGCTCCAGCGTTTTAGGAAAGCTGTTCCAGAAATGGCCATTCGAACTACGTTTATCTTGGGTTATCCAGGTGAAACAGCAGCAGACTTTGAATTGCTTAAGTCGTGGGTAAAAGAAATGCGTTTTGAGCGTTTGGGCTGCTTTCAGTACAGCCATGAGGAAAATACCCATGCCCATAGCTTGGTAGACGATGTGCCTGCTGATGTGAAACAAGCACGTGTCAACGAGTTGATGGAAATACAAGCCCGTATTTCTTGGGAAAAAAATCAAGCTATGGTGGGTAAAACTCTGCGTTGTGTTATTGATAGAAAAGAAGGAAACCGCTTTGTGGGTCGTACCGAGTTTGATTCTCCGGATGTGGACAACGAAGTCTGGGTGGATGCCCGTGAACACTACCTCAAGGTTGGCGATTTTATCAATCTAACCATAACAACCGCACTGGACTTTGACTTAAAGGCCGTTCCTGCGCAATAGTTTCTTACATTAACTACTTTTGTCATATGAAGCTAATCGAGTCGTTGGGATATCATAAGGGTGTTTATGCACCTTTAATGCAGCAATTGTTGCGTAACGATCCCCCCTTAAAATCCTTTCATAGAGGGTTGGTTTCAACCAATGCAGCCACTAAAGTCGCATCAACTCGGGCCATTTCCTTTGACCAATCCATACGAAACACATTGGTTGAGGTGCTGCACAAGCAATACGAGCACTTAGCCCCTGATACTAAAACGCGTGCACAAATAGATGCCTTGTCAGCCTCAAACGCAGTAACAATGACCACAGGGCATCAGTTGAATCTTTTTACGGGGCCCTTGTATTTTTGGTATAAGATTTTGGATGTCATTAATGGAGCAGCAGCCATGCAACAAGCAGATGACAAACACCAATATGTCCCCATTTTTTGGATGGCATCTGAAGATCACGATATTGAAGAGATTAACCACTTCTTTTTGGGCGAACAAAAAGTAAGATGGGAAGCAGTCACCGCCGGAGCTGTGGGCCGTATGCCGACAACTGGCCTTGATGTTATTTTTGACGAGTTAATCCCCTATTGGAACAGTACCGACCAAGCAAAAGAATTACTCGTTCTTTTTGCAAATTGCTATTTGCAAGAAGGCACGTTGGCAAAAGCCACGCGAAGACTGGTGCATCAGCTTTTTGGTGCAGACGGAATAATCGTGGTTGACGGAGACGATGCAGCCTTAAAATCACTGTTTGTGCCTATGCTTAAAGCTGAGGTAAGGGAACAATTCACTCACAAAGAGGTAACGCAAACTAACACTGCCTTAAAAAAGGTGGTGAAGGACTTTATGCCTCAGGTAAATCCTAGGGAAATTAACCTATTCTATCTTTCTAACGATAAGCGCTTACGTATCACCACAGGTGTAAATCGATATGGAACCACAGAAAATCCAACAAAATGGACACTTCAAAGCTTGAGTAAAGAAATTGAAAAGCATCCAGAACGATTTTCTCCCAATGCACTTATGCGCCCTCTGTATCAAGAATGTGTGCTGCCCAATATTGCCTATATAGGCGGTGGCGGTGAGTTGGCCTATTGGCTTCAGCTTAAAACTACTTTTGAAATATTTGACATCCCATATCCGCTCTTACAGCACCGAACTACTGTTTTGTTAATGTACGAAAAGCAAGTTAAAAAATGCAATAATCTAAACCTCCCTATATCCGACTTGTTCTTGCCCACAGCGACTTTTATCAACAAACGGGTACGCCAAATTAGCGATATCGACATAGATTTTTCTTCCCAGCGCGAAGTATTGAAAGATAATTTCAAGGCCTTTTATGACTTGGCTGCACAAACCGACAAATCCTTTTTGGGTGCAGTTGAAGCACAAGAAAAAAAGCAGCTCAAAGGCTTGGATAAACTAGAAAATCGCCTCTTAAAAGCGCAGCGTAAAAAACTGCAAGACGAGGTGGTGCGTGCCATCGATATTCGAAACGATTTATTCCCAAACAATAGATTACAAGAGCGCACGGCACATTTTTCTGCCTTTGTTTCAGAAACAGGCTTGACTGATTTTACAAAAGAATTAAAAGCCACTTTATCTGCAGCGGCAAATGGTTTGGCGGTCATACAAATTTGATATCCATAACCTGTTAAAAACTATTGATAAGCGATTCTGCTTCATTGAAGTTTAGTTGTATTTTTGCGTATGCAGAACAAAGTTTTGATTCTCGATTTTGGTTCGCAATACACGCAGTTGATTGCCCGAAGAGTTCGAGAACTTTTCATCTTTTGTGAAATCCATCCTTTTCACGATATTCCTGAGGATATCAATACATTTAAAGCAGTCATCCTATCAGGTTCGCCATATTCGGTTTGGGCTGACGATACGCCACACCCCGATTTGAGTCAAATCAGAACTAAAGTGCCTCTGCTTGGGATTTGCTACGGAGCACAATATTTAGCACATTTCAATGGCGGAGCGGTAGCCCCTTCAGATACTCGCGAATATGGCCGAGCTAGATTGGCACAAGTAGTACCGCATCCCTTTACCAAAGACATTACACTCGAGTCTCAAGTGTGGATGAGCCATAGCGATACCATCAAAAAATTACCTGAGCATGCAACCCAATTGGCATCCACTGCTGATGTTGCCAATGCCGCTTATGTCATGGACAATGACATGACCTATGGGATACAGTTTCACCCTGAGGTGTATCACACAACAGATGGCAAGCAGCTGCTGCAAAACTTTTTGGTTGACATTGCGTGTATTGATCCCGACTGGACTTCAAGTGCTTTTGTGGAAACAACAGTGGCTGCTCTAAGCGAGGAACTAGGTCACGACAAGGTGATATTGGGCCTCAGTGGTGGTGTGGATTCTTCTGTGGCGGCTATTTTGTTGCACAAAGCCATAGGCCCTAACCTCCATTGTATTTTTGTCAACAATGGTTTGTTGCGCAAAAACGAATACAACGAGGTATTGGAACAATACAAAGGTTTGGGGCTGAACGTTAAGGTCGTGGATGCTTCCGAGCAATTCTTAGATGCCTTAGCAGGGGAGCGCGACCCAGAAACCAAACGAAAAATTATTGGTAAGGTATTTATAGATGTCTTTGAAAATGAATCGCATAAGGTCAAAGGTGCCAAATGGCTTGCCCAAGGCACTATTTATCCAGATGTTATTGAATCGATATCTGTAAACGGCCCTTCTGCTACCATCAAATCACATCACAACGTAGGGGGATTGCCGGACTTTATGAAGTTGAAAGTAGTAGAGCCTCTTAAAATGTTATTTAAAGATGAGGTACGTCGCGTTGGCGCAACACTTAAAATGCCCAAAGAAATACTTGGACGCCACCCATTCCCTGGGCCAGGCCTTGGCATACGTATTTTAGGAGATATTACAGCCGAAAACGTGCGTATGTTACAAGAAGCAGATGCTTTATTTATCAAAGGGCTTCGAGACCACGGCTTGTACGACGAGGTTTGGCAAGCTGGTGTGATGCTGCTGCCTGTGCAGTCTGTGGGCGTTATGGGAGACGAACGAACCTATGAAAAGTGCGTTGCCTTAAGAGCCGTAACTTCAACAGACGGAATGACTGCAGATTGGGTACATTTACCATATGCTTTCTTACAAGAAATTTCAAACCAAATCATCAACCGTGTCCCAGGAATCAATCGTGTCGTTTATGATATTAGTTCAAAACCCCCTGCAACAATTGAGTGGGAATAGGCTTATTCTATTACTCGCTTTTCTTTTTTTTGGCTTGTTTGGCAACGCACAAGATCCAGAAGCATCACACTTTATTGTTCATAAAGTAAAAAAGAAAGAGTCCCTTGATGAGATTGCAACGCGCTTTGATGTCACAGTGGCTCAAATCATTACGTATAACCCCG
>MDTG01219768.1_pt1 | contig 13825 bp, 8 predicted proteins | sample 811421 | NCBI WGS metagenome assembly MDTG01 (sample SAMN05326645, study PRJNA326480) | marine metagenome | isolation source: seawater | place: Pacific Ocean: South East | collected 2011 | reverse complement strand
GGATGAGAGCACGGCGACCTGTCCTTCGAGCATCTCGGGGAGCCGGTTCACCGCGATGCCGCCCGGGCCGGTCTCGAGCAGGTTGTATCCGTGGAAGAGCCCGTCCTTCCGGAAGTTGGACTCGATCGCATGGTCCAGCCATTCGATCGCGATCTCGCAGAAATCGGCGATGGAGCCGCTGTCCACCTCCACTTCGGGGCGTCCGAAGACCGTCTTTCGACGTGCTTCGAAGGTTCGTCCCAGTGCGTCGACCACTCGGCCGCGGTCGTGGTCCTGGATCCGGTCCTCGTCGAGCAGGGATCGTTCGCGTCGCAGGATGCCATGCGTCATCTCAAGCCAGGCGGCGGTCGCCTTCGAGAAGGGGATGCTTCGGTCGGTCTCGCGATGGATCACCCGGAGCAGGTCGAGGTGGCGACGGAGTTGGCAGGCGGTGACCATCGAAAGCCCGAATCCTGCCAGCGCGTTGTTGGCATCGTTCCATTCCGGCCGCTGGGTGTTCATCCAGACGCCGCCGTCGGGCACGAACGAACACATCTTGGCCAGGACCGGAATGACCAGCTTCTCGCCCAAAGTGGAATGGACCACTCCTCGTTCATCGTGAAGGAGGCGGCCGTCGGAGCCGATGGAATCGACCCGACGCATGCTTTGTTCGTGGGCGTCCCGGTCGAAGCTGATCGATCGTCGGGGGTCGTGAAGCAGTTCGTCGTGGTCGGCCATCCGGTAGGGGACGTCCGCGGAGGAGAAGATCGGGCGGTCGAGCCATTCCTCGATCCGGAGGGGATCCAGTCGATGCAGAGACTCCAGGAGCCTCGAGAGGTAGACGATCTGGTGATCGCCCCAGTAGCCGAGGTTGCTCCAGGGATTGCCCGGTTCGGGAATCTCCCAGTCGATTCCCTCCCGGGTGATGCGATAGGGATTGAAGCCATCCGGAGTCGTGGCGTTGACGAACTTCGCGATCATGCGATCGAGCCAGGTCGGGTGGGACAGGGACAACGCCTCCCAGTTCTGGAAGATGTCCCGCCAGTTGCCTTCGTAGGAAAGGATCCGATCGCCATCGTGGTTCCGGACGTGGATGTTGAAGTGGTTCCAGGGGCGGCTCGGATCTCCGTGTCGCCGGCCGAACCAGAAGGGGAGGTACTCGAGGGCCAGACGTTCGAGATCGGGGTCCTCCGAATCGGTCGCCTCCCGAAGGAGCTGGTCGGCATCGACGACGGAGCTGGAGCCGTGGGAATCGAACCAGCTCCGATGACGATCGATGATGGGCCGGTGACGGATCTCGCAGAAGTCGATCCAGTCTCCCCAGGGGAGGCGATCCTCGTCGAAGGGGATTCCGCCTCTCATGTCGTTGTAGAGCGTGTTGGTCCGATGGTGGGCGTCGACGATCCGATCACCGCTCCTCTGCAGTCCATCGGTCTGGGCGGAAATCGCATCCATCTCCCGAGCGCCTCGGGCGATCTCCGTTTCAAGATCCGCGTCGAGATCCACGTCGGACCGGCAACCCGATGCGACTCGATTCCGTATTTCGGCGGCCTGGGCCTGGGTTCGCCTGACGTCCGCGACGGTGCTCCATGCGATGGAATCTCCAGGAGCCAGCTCGATCCTCGCGTGACGCATGAAGGAGGCGGCCCGGTCGACGAGGAGATCCGCGGTCGGGGGAGCTTCCCCTCGAAGGAAGGCTTCGGCGCCGGATGCCTCCAGGATCAGGTCCGCACCATCCAGACCCGTGCCCCACACGACGGTGGACATCAACGATTCCGCGGGTTCCGCACGATCGCTGAGTGCCGATTCCATGACGACCGTCGCCATCGGGAGGTCTCCGATCCGTTCCGCCCTCGTGTAGGCGTTGATCAGGCAGCTCATGGATTGCATGACTCCCACCCCCGCCCCCGCGGCGACGATCTCCCGGACGCCGTCGAGGATCTCCAGGCTTCGCGGACCACCGTTTTCCCTCAGGTTCTCGATCCGCACGGAGCGGATGATTCCCGATCGCTCGGAGAAGCACCACCGCGTCGAGGCCCGCAGCGCGAGGCTCTCGTTCGTTTCCATGACGAGGAGGCGATCCCCGGAGGTCGACCGTGCGAGGGAGCGGGAGATGCCCTTCGTGGGTCGTCCGGTGAACGGCTCCCAGATCGAATCACCGGTGCGGATGGCGGTGAATCCGCCGGAGAAGCCGTGGACCACGTGAAGGAGGTCGTCGGTGCGGTAGGGAAACAGCGATCCTTCGGCGTTGACCCGGCCCGCCGCGACACCACCGCACGATGATGCGTAGAGCCACAGGTCTCCGGGACTGACCACGCCGACCAGGAAGGGATCGAGTCGGTCGACGTCGGGTACGACGTAGTACTCCACGCCCTCGATGGTCCGGAGTCCTTCTGCTTCCCCTCTTTTCATCGTTCTTGGGTTCCCTGCCGTGGTTATGGAGTGTTCACCGGACGAGCTGGATGGAGGCTCCGTCCGCACTCGCACTGCTCATCACCGCATCGGTCACCTTCTGGGTGTCCATCGCCCAGCGCGGCCACTGCGGATCGATGGGATCCGATCCGGTCGCGATTCTCGAGAAGCACTCGATCATCTCGGCTTCCTGCACGCAGTTCCGGACCGCGATTCGTTCCCGATTCCAGCGATGGGCGGCGTCACCTTCGGTGAGTCCGGATTCGGTCTCGACCTCGATCTCGGCCTCGGTGGGACTTCCGATCACGAAGTCCTGCATTCGCAGGCATCCCTCGTCCCCGACGATCTCCACCCACTGGCGGAGCGGATGGATGAAGGAACACTGGAAATGGGCGATTCGCGAACCATCCGGGCCATCGAATTCCAGCTCGCCGGAGGTGTGCATCGGGACTCCGGCGTGTATCCGGTGGTGTCGAGCGCGAACCACGCGGGGCAGGTCCTGCATGGCGATCAGCGCCATCCGGATGTTGTACCAGCCGAGATCCCCGACGCAGCCGAGCGGTTCGGTGTCCACCGAAGCCCGGATGTTGGATTCCATGAAGGTGGGGTCGGCCATGAACGTGAATGCGGAATGCATGAGTTTCGGAACCGGACCGATCGCAGAGAGGTGTTCGCGGACGATATCCATTCGACGGTGATGCATGAACATCACGCCGTCCATGAACTGGACTCCGGCATCCGTGCAGGCTTCGATCATCTCCTCCGCGGCGCCGGCGTGGGGTGCGACCGGCTTCTCGGAGAGGACGTGCTTGCCGGCACGTGCCGCGGCGATCACCACCTCGCGTCGGACTCCGGTGGGAAGAGGCACGTAGACCGCATCGATCTCGGGATCGGCGAGCATCGCTTCGTAGCTTCCATGAGCTCGTTCCAGGCCATGGTCGTCGGCGAAGACCAGGGCGCGATCGAGGTTGCGACTTGCGATCGCGACCGGGCTGGCGTGGCGAGCGAGATGCATGGCGCGGACCACCTTGCGGGCGATCCCCGCGGTGCCGATCACGCCCCAGCGACATGTGGATCCGGTCCCGGTCATGCTCGAACCCTCATTGAATCGCCCCGTCCGGTCGATGGTGGACACCGCCGTTCACATCGGGACTGATTCATCGTGATTCCAGGGGCATCAGACGATATCGAGTCACTTCGCGACTCCTTCCCCGGCCCGGATCAAGAACGGGCTGCTCCACCAACCGGGCGTCGAGCAGCAGTGGATCCTCGAAACGCAGTTCGATCTCCCCACGGCCGTCGGCCTGGAGGCGTCTCTCCCGGGCGGAGGGATTCTCGGTGGGATTCTGCAGGCGTCGTCGGTATTCGATCCTCACGACCGCGGTCTCCGCCAGACTGGTGCCTCGCGCCGCCTCATCGGTCCTCACGAGGGTCCAGGTGATTTCGGTCCTCACCGGGATTCCCGCGATCAGTCCGGGCCAGGCGGCCGTCCAGGAGGCGCCCGGAGCGACGGGCTGGGTGGGAAGCTGGACCTCGGCCAGTCGCATCGCCTCCAACAGGGTCTGGATCTCATAATCGGCACGACGATCAGGCTTCGGCAGGCGAACGCGGATGCTGGTCGGATCGAGTCCGCTTTCCGAAAGGGACTGCATGATCGCGGCGCCTCCGGTCCTTCCCACCGCCTCGTCCGAGATCCGTTCGAGGGTCATCGCCTTCCGAAGGGATTCCGCTGCCTCCCCCGCATCCTGCTCGCCGCTTTGATTCCCGATCAGTCGCTTGTCGTCGCGGGGTTCCCTGCGACCGGGGCCGGAGTCGCCGGGAGGTTCCGTGTCGCCGGTCGGGCCGGTTTCGGGTGTCGATTCCCCGGCTTTCGTTTCCGGAGAGGAGACCGCCTCGGCGTCGGTCTCTCCGGATCTCGCCCTCGCCAGTCCCTTGACGCCCACGACCCGCGCGGCGCCGTCCACGACGGTCCAGCTGGCCGTGGAGAGTCCCGAGTCGTTCCTGGTCATTCGACCGGCGACCGTCCAGATCTTCTCCATCGGGGGACGTGTCAGGCCCCGAAGGACGATCTCGGGTTCTTCGCCGTCGGCCTCGGGCCTGAGCACCATCGTGGTTCCGGTCCGGCTGGTGACGATGATGGTTCGATCGGTCCGGCTCGACGAACGCCAGCGAAGCAGCACCGGGACCCCCTCGCCGGTCTCCACCAGCGTGACCAATGGCGGTCGGTTCCTCTCCTCCGGCCTTGCCTGTCCATTCGCGACCGTGGTCAGGCAGAGGGTTGCGGCCAGGATGGTCGAAAGGCTGCGGGTGAGGCGCCTGGTGAGTCGTGTCATGTTCGGCTCCGGTCGAGAGGGAACCTGACGGTATCGAGTTCGAGCCGGGGAATCGAATCCGCTCCACGTGTTGCCCTGGCCGTTCAAGCCTCACCGCAGCATTCAAGCCACGAGAGTGGGGCGGAAGACCCTCGGTCAGAACGGCGGGGATGAGCGGAAAGTCATCGGCGCCCCGCTGCCGGGGTGGACCAGCCACAGTCTCGACGCGTGCAGGCAGAGCCGATTCGCCGCCCTAAGCCAGGGATCCCGGGCATACAGATCATCCCCCAGAATGACGTGTCCAATCTCTCTCAGATGCATTCGAAGCTGATGGCTGCGCCCGGTTCGGGGTTCGAGTTCCACTCGCGTGATCGGAAGCCGGGGGTCCGAATCCGCCCCGGCCAGTCGATCGTCGAGGTCGCCGACCTCGCCACGGCTGGTGACCCGCCAGCGGGTCTGGCTTGGTTTGCCGTGGATGTGGTCGACCATCTGGCAGGGTGGATTCTCGAGATCCTTTCGCAGGGGCAGGTCGATCTCCCCGCCATCCTCCCTCGGATGTCCACCCACCAGCGCGTGATAGGTCTTCTCGGTCTGGCGATCCTGGAACTGCCGGCTGAGCTCGCGATGGGCCTCGGCATCGAAGGCCATCACGATCACTCCACTGGTGTCCCTGTCCAATCGATGGACGATCCTCGCCCCGGGGTGGGCCGCTGCGACCCTGCTCGCCAGGCAGTCGGCCTTTTCGGGGCCGATGCCGGGAACGGAAAGGAGACCGGTCGGCTTGTCGAGGACGATCAGGCGATCGTCCTGGTGGATGATGGGGGGGGGGTCGGGCATGGAACACGGAATTGGAGGGCGTGATTCTGGTGGGGATAGACTATGTGGTCTGCAGTGACAATCCACAACCCCCCAACTGGGGCATGAGCCCGTCCTGAGAGATCCAACCATGAGTCGCCTGTTCCTCCCTCTCATCCTGCTGTCCCTGATACTGACTGGACTCCAGCCCACGGCCTCCGCCCAGGGGCCGGAATCGGCCGCGACGTCCACGGGAAACGGCATGCTGGTCGATCCCGTGCAGCTGACGTTCAACGATCGATTCGTCAAGGCCGGCGAATCCTACTTTTCCCCGGATGGTTCCAGGGTCATCTTCCAGGCCGTCGAGCAGGTGGCAGAGGGAACACCCGCGGACTTCTACGCCATGTTCATCGCAGACACCGTCCGCGATGAATCCGGAAGGACGCGATCCCTGGAGAACATCCGACGAATCTCACCCGTCGGCGCAGCCAACACCTGTGGCTGGTTCCACCCGACGGATCCAAACATCGTGATCTTCGGCACCACGCTCGCGGCGCCGTCCGACGAGACACCGCCGGGCTACCAGCGAGGCAGTGGTCGCTACCGATGGCAGTTCCCTCCCGAGATGCGGATCGTGGCGACCGACCTTCGCACCAACGACGGCACCACGAATCATCTCGAGACCCTGGCCGGAGACGGCCGTGGTTACGTCGCCGAAGGAAGCTTCTCCCCGGATGGACGGCATCTGCTCTACACCTCGCTGGAGTCGGGGCAGGGCGACATCTACGTCAAGGACCTTTCCACCGGGAAGATCGCGCATCTGGTCTCCGCCCCGGGCTACGACGGTGGGCCGTTCTTCTCTCCGGATGGTCGGCGGATCACCTACCGCAGCGATCGATACGGCAACAACCTCCTCCAGGTCTTTGTCGCGGATCTCGATTTCGACGATCAGGGACGCATGGTCGGCATCACCCACGAGCATCAGGTGACGGATGACTCGCACGTGAATTGGTGCCCTTTCTGGCACCCCGGCGGGCGACACCTGCTCTACGCGACCAGTCGCGAGGGACACCGAAACTACGAGGTCTTCATGGTCGACGCGATGGGTGACATGGACGTTCGCCCCGTCATCAGTCGGTACGGCACCGGGATCCGCCGGGTGACGGATTGTGCGGGGGCGGACGTGCTGCCGGCCTTCAACGCCGATGGAACCGAGGTCATCTGGACGAGCAAGCGGGGGGCCAGCGACACCAGTCAACTGTGGTCGGCGTCCTTCCAGGGCGATCTGGATTCGCCCAGCGCCGCGCCCCCCGGCGGCGGTCGATGATCCCGGAAATCCCGATCCGGGAGCGGGATCGTCGCTCCCGGTTCGGGGGACCGGCGCTGGTCGCGTTCTCCATCGTGGGTTCGGTCTGCGTCGGCTGCGAGACGGTGACCACCGAATATCACCGCAGGCCGGGCTTCTACAAGCTCGCGAGCGAGGCTGAACTCCAGGACGAGACCGTTGCCGCAGATGGTCGTCGGCTGGTCTTCATCGAGGACGGCCGCCTGCCCAGCGAGGTGGAAGCGGCGGAGCTGGAACGAAAGAAGAGGGAGAAGGCGAACCGACTGGAGAGGAAGCGGATCCGGGAGGAGGCAATGGCGGCGGGTCTGCCGGTCCCCCCCGAAGGAAGGGAACCGGAACCCCCCGAGATCTTCAAGTCCCGAGAAGTGCTCGACGACGGCACGGTCACGCTTCGGGCTCTGCTTCCCGAGCATGTGATCGCCAACGTCATGACCTGTCTTCGCAACCAGGAGTACTTCGAGCTCTGGGAACAGGTGGTGGCGGAATCCTCCCGCCGCGCCTATGCCTCGAGGGGAGAGGGTGTCGAGGAGTTCGTGGCGTGGTGCGTCCGGCATCGTTCGGAACTCATGATGAGCCTCAACCGCATGAGCTTCGGCTACTACGGTGGTTCCGACATCGTGGTGGACCGACTTCCCGATCTCTCGGTCCGGGTGAGGTTCTCCCCCACGCTGGCTTCCCAGTTCGACTTTCGCGAGGTCCTGGTGGTTCAGGAACGGGGCGGGATGAAGCTGGCCGCGATCCGCTGATCCCGGCATCGAACCCCGGTTGGGTAGTCATCACGGGTGGACGCCGCCAAAAGGACGACGGGCCATCCGGAGGATGGCCCGTCGCATGCTTACGAGTGGTACCCGTCGGTCAGGCCGAGGCGGCACCCGCGGGGTCGGGCTTCGGGGAATCCCCGTCTCCCTCGCCATCGTCGCCGTCATCGCCTCCGTCCTCGGAAGGACTCGCCGCGAAGGACAGGTGATCCTGTTCCTCCTTGCGGGTGACCTTGATCGAGTCACCTTCCTTGAACTCCCCGGAGAGGAGATTCTCAGCGAGGGGATCCTCGATGTAGGTGGAGAGGGCTCGACGCAGCGGCCTCGCCCCGAAATCGGGGTTGTAGCCCTTCTCGATCAGGAAGTCCTTGGCCGCTCCATCAAGTTCCAGGGTCATCTGCTTGAAGGCGAGTCGCTCCCGGACCTTGGAGAGTTCGAACTCGATGATGTGGGTCAGGTCCTCCTTGTTGAGGGGCCTGAAGACGATCACTTCGTCGAGTCGGTTGATGAACTCCGGTCGGAAGAACTTCTCGATCTCGCCCATGAGGGCGTTTCTCATCTTGTCGTAGTCCTGGACGGCATCCCGCTTCGCGAATCCGAAGCTGGCTCCACCCTTGATCATGTCCGCTCCGATGTTGGAGGTCATGATCAGGATCACGTTCTTGAAGTCGACGTGACGTCCGAAGGAGTCGGTCAGTCGGCCTTCCTCCATGATCTGGAGAAGCATGTTGAAGCAGTCCGGGTGGGCCTTCTCCACCTCGTCGAGGAGCACGACCGCGTAAGGGCGGCGACGGATCCGCTCGGTGAGCTGTCCGCCTTCCTCGTAGCCGACGTATCCCGGAGGGGCACCGATCAGGCGGCTGACGTTGTGCTTCTCCATGTATTCCGACATGTCGAGATACACCAGGGCGTCGGCATCACCGAAGAGGAACTCAGCGAGGGCCTTGGCGAGCAGCGTCTTGCCCACGCCCGAGGGACCCACGAAGATGAAGGAACCCATCGGTCGCTTCGGATCCTTGAGGCCCGAACGAGCCTTTCGGATGGCACGAGCGACGGCTTTGACCGCGTCGTGCTGGCTGACCACGGTCTTGTGAAGCTCGTCCTCGAGGGCGAGAAGACGCTCGGTCTCCTCCTTCTCGAGTCGGGTGAGCGGCACTCCGGTCATCTTGGAGACGACCTCGGCGATGATCTCCTCGTCGACGATGCCGACGGTCTCGTTCATCCGCTCCCGCCACTCCTGCTGGATCCTCTCCTTGTCCTTGCGGAGGTTCTCCGCGGTGTCTCGAAGTTCGGCGGCCTTTTCGTAGTCCGCGTTCTTGACCGCGTCCTCCTTCTCGACCGACAGTCGCTCGATCTTCTCTTCGAGCTCGGCCAGGTCGGGCGGCTTGGTCATGCTTCGAAGCCGCATGGCGGCGCCGGCCTCATCGAGCACGTCGATGGACTTGTCGGGATGGACCCGGGCCGGGATGTATCGCCCGGAGAGCTCGACGGCGGCCTTGAGGGCCTCGTCGGTGATCGTCACCCGGTGGTGTTCCTCGTACTTGTCCCGGATCCCCTTGAGGATCTCGATGGTCTGGTCGGGGGTCGGGGGTTCGACCGTGATCGACTGGAACCGGCGTTCAAGCGCGGCATCCTTCTCGATGTACTTGCGGTACTCGTCGAAGGTGGTGGCTCCGACGCACTGGATCTCACCTCGGGCCAGGGCCGGCTTGAGGACGTTGGATGCGTCGATGGCGCCCTCGGCACCACCGGCGCCCACCAGGGTGTGGAGTTCGTCGATGAAGAGGATGACGTTCTTGGCGCGTCGGACCTCGTTCATCACCGCCTTGATCCGTTCCTCGAACTGGCCGCGGTACTTGGTGCCGGCGACCATCATGGCCAGGTCCAGCACCACGAGTCGCTTCTCGTAGAGAAGATCAGGAACTTCCTGGTCGACGATCCCCTGGGCGAGTCCCTCGACGATGGCGGTCTTGCCCACACCGGCCTCACCAAGAAGGACGGGGTTGTTCTTGGTACGGCGGCAGAGCACCTGGATCAGTCGTTCGATCTCGTGGGACCGTCCGATGACCGGATCAAGTTCTCCGTTCTTGGCGAGTTCGGTGAGATCCCGTCCGAAGGAGTCGAGGGCGGGAGTCTTGCTCTTGCCCTGGCCCCGTCGACCGGGAGCTCCGCCGGGGGCTCCGGTCGCGGGATCACCCTGGTCGGAGGGCTGTTCCTCGGGTTCCACGCCCGCCCCGAGCAGGTTGAGGACCTCGTCCCGCACCTCTTCGAGCTTCAGGCCGAGATTCATGAGGACCTGAGCCGCGACGCCGTCGTGCTCCCTCAGCAGCCCGAGCAGCAGGTGCTCCGTTCCCACGTAGTTGTGATTGAGGTTTCGAGCCTCCTCGATCGCGTATTCGATGACCTTCTTGGCCCGCGGAGTCTGGGGAAGCTTGCCCATGGTCACCATCTCGGGACCACTCTTGACGAGCTTCTCGACTTCGAGGCGAACCTTGCGGAGATCGATGTCGAGGTTCTTGAGGACATTGGCCCCGACCCCAGATCCCTCCTTGACGAGGCCGAGCAGGATGTGCTCGGTCCCGATGTATTCGTGATTGAACCGCTGGGCCTCTTGATTGGCAAGAGCCATCACCTTGCGGGCTCGATCGGTCAGTCGTTCGAACATGGTCATCTCCGGGTGGGAGGGCGTTCAGCCCCGTTCAAAGGCATCCTATGCCGCGGAAACCACGAGGGTGTCCAAGAACAAGGGCAAGGTGCGTGCCGAAAAGACGGCTTTATCTCTCATCGGACGTCCAGGCAGGGAAATCGACCGTTAGATCAGGATTCGGCACTTGAATCCAGAGGCCTCTTCCCTCGTATGGTGTTCGTTGTGACTCACCTCCCTGCCATCCTGACCGTCCTGACCGTCATGACCTGCTCTCCAGCCACCCCGGGGGGGGCGATCCCGATGGACGATCCAGACGATTCGGGGACCACTATTCGACTGGCCGCGCCTCCGGTGGAGGTCGATCCGGCCTTTCGTCTTCGGATTCGGATGAGGGAGGGGGCCGGTTCCGAGGAATCAGTGAGTCAGGATTTCGAACTTGGTCCCTGGAGCGGTTTCGACCTCGACGGGGTCCGACGTCCGGGTGGAATCCTCGCCTGGGACAGGATTCTGTCGGCAGACAGACTTCGGCTGGGTCGTGAGATTCTCCGTCGGGGGGGGCTCGACCGAGACCCTTCCGCACTCGCCCTCCTTGCGGTCGCCCTCTCCGCGATCGATCAGGACGACGTCGCCGGTCGATCGGTGGATGCCGCGGTCCGATCCGCAGGCGATCAAGGGGGGGAGGTGCAGGATGCGATCGAAGTCGCGATCGAGCTCAGGATCCGGGACCTCGAGGCGAGAAGAAAGGCGGCGGCCTCCAGATCGATGGGCCGGGGGCGTCCGCACCTGGCATTCGACCGCCCCGGTTCGGGGTGGATCGATCCGGCCTTGATTCCAGAGGTGGTGGCTCGCCAGCGGATATCGGTGGACGAAGCGGTGGAGGGGCTCGGGATCACGGTGGTGCCGACCGGTCTCTCGATCGCCGCTCGGCGGGGCACGATCGAGGAGGTCTCGAGGGTCGGGGTGCGGATCGATCGCCATCTGGAACGGTGTTCCAGCCGACTCGGCCTGCCGCCGGAGCAGAGAGTCCTCCCGGGATGGCTGGTCTACATCGCGCCGGGCGAGGAAGACGACGTGCGGCTCCTGGTCGCGACGGTCTTCGACCACCGGTGGCTCGATTGCGACCACTCGATGATGTTCTGCACCCCGGATGGTCCCTGGGCGTTGGTGAAACCGCCCGAGGCCTCTTTTCTGGAACAGCTTCGAAGGGCGGGCGTCGACGAAGACGGCGAGGAGCCTCGTCGCATGGCGGCGAGGATCGAGGAGGCCCGGGCTGCGGCGCGGGCCACGATCCTGTTCGCCCATGGCGGTCGCCGGCTTCCGGCGTGGATCGTCGAGGGATTCGTGGAGGCCGCCGCGGCATCACTGGTGCCGGGGAGTCCGATGGAGTCGATTCGCAGGCCGCGTGCGGTCCGTGCCATCCGAATGGGACGAGGGCCGGAATGGATCCTTGGGATCGATCCCGATTCCGATGACTACGGGTTCGAAGGCGAGGCCAGGGATCTGGCCATGATCCTCGTGCAGAAACTGCTCGAGGAGGGGGAGGCGACCCTGCCGGGGATCATCGCGGACCTCAAATCCGGCTCCTCGCTCGACCAGGCCTTCCGCCGCTGGACCGGGCGATCAGCATCCGCCTGGCTGGCGGAATCAGGGGAGTGGTTTCTCTACAACGACTGACCGTGGTCCGAAGGTCCGGGATCCGTCGGAGCGTCTTCGAGCACGCGTCCGTCCTCGATTCTCACCACGCGGTCGGCGTACGCCGCGACCTTCGGGTCGTGGGTCACCATCACGATGGTGAGGCCGTTGGCGTGCCTGGTCTTGAGAAGTTCGAGGATCTCGCGACCGGTGTTGGCGTCGAGATTCCCGGTCGGTTCGTCGGCCAGCAGGATGGGCGGTTCGTTGCCGAGGGCCCGGGCGATCGCGGTCCTCTGCCGTTCGCCCCCGGAGAGCTGGCTGGGCCGATGCTGAAGTCGGTGGGCGAGGCCGAAATCCGCCAGGGTCTCACGCGCGTAGCGGGCCTTGGGGCTTCCCTTCATCTGAACTCGATCCATGATCACCCTGAACCCCTGGTAGCAGAGCACGCCCAGTGCGGCGCCGACCACCGCCCAGGTGGCGGCGACCAATGCGATCCTCGCGGTGGTCGCGTCGTCGGCGGCGGGCAGGGCCACGTCTCCGAAGAGCCAACCGAGCTGGGCGCCGATCACGGTTCCGACCAGGGCCGCGGTGAGGGAAAGCGAGGCTGAGAGCCGGTTCCTCGGAACCAGGCAGGGAAGCATCGAGTTCTCGAGGACGGTGAGTTCGGGCAGGAGGTGGTAGAACTGGAACACGAAGCCGATGTCCCGGTTCCGGTAGGCGTTCAGGGCTGCTCCTCGCAGGGATGACACCGATCGTCCGCGATGTTTCACGACCCCGCCGTCGCGATCGGGACGGTCCAGTCCGCCCAGGAGGTGGAGAAGCGTGCTCTTGCCGCTGCCGCTCGCGCCCAGGATCGCCAGCCATTCCCCTTCGCGTACCTGGATCGACGCGTCCTCCAGCACTCTGACCGGCACCCGCCCCATGCGATAGGTCTTGCGCACGCCTTCGGCCTCGAGGACCACCGATCCGCCGGCGGAAGCTTCTGGATGTGCGGTGGTGGGGGTGCTCATCACTCGTACCTCAGGGCCTTCACGGGGTCGGTGTCCGCAGCCCGGGCAGCGGGGATGGCCGCCCCCAGCACGCTGAACAGGATCGCGCCCGCCATGGTGAGGACGGCGCTGAACCAGTCGACCCGGCTCGGGATCTGACTGAAGTAGTAGACGCGGGGATCCCACATCATGAATCCCTGATGCAGGTAGAGGGCGATCCCCATTCCCACGAAGAGGATCACTCCCACGATGGAGAGCAGGGTCCGCAGCATGCTGCCTCGGGCGGCGTTGAAGATGGCCACGCCGGAAAGCGAGGCGGCCAGGATCCAGCAGAACACCCAGGTCCAGGCGGGAGCGGCCTGCCCGAGTGATTCGTGGATCAGGTTGATGTTGTCGGTGACCAGCCAACCGAGGATGGCGCCGATGACCGATCCGGTCAGTCCGATCACCAGTCCGTAGGCGAGGAAGATCCCGAGGATCCCGGGGCGTGAGGCACCCACTGCTCTCAGGATCCCGATGTCCCGGGTCTTCTCGTAGACGATCGCCCAGAAGATGGAGAGCACGAGTCCGGCACAGACCAGGTAGACGATCGAGAAGAGGATCCTCATGAGTTCCCGTTCCTTCTCGACCGGACCGATGATGTCGCGAAGCTGCTCCCGCCAGGTGCGAACTCCGACGTACATCGGGCTGGGGGCCTTCCTGATCAGGGAGTCGTCTTCGAGGATCCTCGCCGCGAAACGGTCGTAGACCCCTCGCACCGCGAGCTGCAGTTCTTCCGGGGAGAAGCCGTCGGCGGCACGAACCAGCACCATCTGGACCCGGGCGGGGTCGATTCCGATCGGGACCACCTCGCCGGTCTCGTCGAGGATTCGCGGGTCGGCGACCACCCCGGTCTCGAGGTTGAGCATCCGCTGGGCGGTCTGGAGGCCGACCACCGCTCGACGGGAATCGATCTG
>MDTG01020012.1_pt1 | contig 13825 bp, 12 predicted proteins | sample 811421 | NCBI WGS metagenome assembly MDTG01 (sample SAMN05326645, study PRJNA326480) | marine metagenome | isolation source: seawater | place: Pacific Ocean: South East | collected 2011 | reverse complement strand
GAGCCATGGTCAGTACCTTGTTTGTTCGATACGGTACCGGAACCAATAATGGTGCCAGAGCCTAAATTACGACTCTTAGCAGCATGTGACACCAGCTTTGCGAAGCTAAATGTCATGTCTTCGCCTGCTTGTGGTTTACCAAACAACTCACCGTTGTAAGTGGAACGAAGGGGTAAATGCACTTTTTCTTGGTCCCACGCATCACCGAGTTCATCAGGCGTTACCGCCACCGGCGAAAAGCTAGAGGCCGGTTTCGACTGGAAGAACCCAAACCCTTTCGCCAACTCGCCTGGAATTAACCCTCTTAGGGATACATCATTCACAAGCATCACCAATCTAATTCGCTCTGCCGCTTGAGCATCAGTACAGGCCATAGGAACATCGTCGGTGACAACCGCTACCTCACCTTCAAAATCAATTCCCCACTCATCGCTGGGCAAAATTATATCGTCACGGGGACCGATAAAATCGTCAGATCCCCCTTGATACATGAGTGGGTCATTCCAGAAACTTTCAGGGATTTCAGCGCCTCGTGCTTTTCTTACTAGTTCAACATGGTTCACATACGCACTGCCATCAGCCCATTGATAAGCGCGCGGTAAAGGCGATTCACAGCGGGTAGCATCAAAGTCAATACTCTCTATTTCACCATTATTAAGTTGTTTGTAGCGCATATGTAGCTGTGGCGCAGTGACCTGCCAGCTATCCAGTGCTTGTTGCATAGTGTGAGCAATATCTTCTACTGAACAGGTACGCGTTAAATCTTTAGATACCAACATCAAACGGCCGTCTCGGCTATCGTTCTTATAAGTAGCTAGTTTCATAAATTGGATCCTTACTGTGATCAGCGTTTTTGCGTATGTAACATTTATTATTCTTTATGCATCACCCGCATCAAGATGAAAAGTCGGGAGCGCACGACAATAATTTTCACTGTAAGCTTGGTTGTACAAAAAAAGGCGGCACTTCCTATTGAAGTACCGCCCTTATTGGTTAAGCAAGGCAACGTAAATTTAACTAAACAGTGAAACCTACATTTTTATTGATGCTTTGTTTATACCGTACTCACGTAATTTATTCGCAATCGCGGTATGACTTAACCCCAACTTCCTCGCCAATTGACGGGTACTCGGGTAGAAAGGATAAAGCCGCTTCAGTAAGTCTTTTTCGAATTTTTTCACTTCATCGTCTAACGTACCTTCGAAGTTTTCATCAATGAAGGTCACACTAGGGGCACAACTAGGAAGCTGGATATCTTCTTTGGTTATTTCTTTACCATCTAACAAAGACAGCGCTCTGAACAACGCATTTTGCAACTGACGAACATTACCTGGCCAAGGATATTGTTGCAAAAAATCAACGCAGGACTTACTCAATTTAGCCGGTCTGCGGCCTAGCTTTGTGCTGTGCTGCGCAATAAAGGATTCTGCTAGTGGTACAATATCGTGGCGGCGTTCTTTTAACGATGGCATCACTAAGCTCAGAACATTTAAGCGATAATATAATTCTTTACGAAAACGCCCTTCTTCTACTAGTTGCCCAAGGTCGCGACAAGTAGTGCAAATAAATCGAACATCTACCGTTACAGGTTCTGCATCGCCCACTCGCCTAAACTCGCCATCTTCCAATACCCGTAGCAGTTTAGCTTGTAGCTGAGAACTCATATCTGCAATTTCATCAAGTAGCAGCGTGCCGCCTCTCGCTTGTTCTAGCAGCCCTTCTTTAGCATTGGGTTGATTGTAAGCACCTTGTGCGTACCCAAATAATTCGGTTTCCGCCACACTGTCAGGTAGAGATGCACAGTTTAGCGCTAAAAAAGCCCCCTCACTGCGGCGACTAGATTGATGACAAGCGCGGGCAATCATTTCTTTACCTGTGCCTGTTTCACCGAAAATAAGCACTGGTGCATCAAGATCAGCAATACGTTTTGCTTCACTCACTACGCGTTTCATGGCCTGAGATTCCACTACGAATCTATCAAAGCTGTCAGTGGGCGATTGATGAAACACACTAAACTGTTGACCTAAACGCATTTCAGATTTCAAAATGACCACTGCTCCGGCCATAATAATGTTGTTGTCACCGTCAGGTACTGTGATGGGTAACATGTCAGCGACATAGTCTTGTTGGATAAACTTTACTTTAGAAGACTGAGCGCGAGGCAGCTTGCCATCCATCCAGCGAGTGAAGTTAAAGCCCTTCACTACTTCACCTATTTCTACGCCTTCAACGTCGTGGGCACTTTGTTCTAACCCAGAGGTTACCGCTTCGTTGCACAATAAGATTTGTCCACGAGCATCAATGGAAAACACCGGATCGGGAAGCGTGCGCAGTATGGCAGAAAGTTGGGTTTTCTCTCTTTCACTTGGCATAAAATGCGTAGTTTTAACGTCAGAAATACCGTCGATGCGACGAATTTTCGGCATTAAATGCTGGAAGTCTGCAAATTCAATATTGGGAAAATTAAGAAAAATCTTACCTGTCTCATCAATCTCAATACCTCTTAGATCGATTTCATGGGTAACGAGGATATCCAACACATCTTGAGTAATACCCAGTCTGTCCTGACAACTGATTTCTAATCGCATGGGTGTGACTTCACATCTCTTGTAAACTTATATGTACACAATATCACACTTTTACAAAAAGATAACAAGTTAATTATGCCAAATTATCACCTTGGAAGACGGGTATTTAAAGCGATTCCACCCAGCGTAAGGTGTGAAAACGTTTCCCCCGAACAAGAAACCCTGTAACAAAATGTTAACTTAAGCCTGCTTTTTAGCGTCAAATAAGGCCGGATATAGCCCAAGTCCTTTCGCTTTATTCACTAGGCTCATGATATCCATATCAGCCAACTCGAACAGATAATCAAAGTCAGGAAGTACGTAATACAAGGGCTGCATGATATCAATTCTATAGGGTGTTCGTAGCGCATCTGTCGCTGTAAGCGGTTTTCTAATTGCCTCGTTGCTATCTAATGCATAAAGCGTTTCACCGGGGGAAGACAATATACCACCGCCATAAATTTCGAGTTTTTCTGGGTTTGCTTTACTGCGAACTAACCCAAACTCAACCGTAAACCAATAAAGTCGTGCAAGATAGATTCGATCTTCTTTGCTCGCCGCTAAGCCGAGCTTTCCGTAGGTATGAGTAAAATGCGCGAAAGCAGGGTTCGTTAGCAAAGGACAATGACCAAAAACCTCATGAAAAATATCCGGCTCTTGTAGGTAATCAAATTCATCTTTCGAGCGAATGAAGGTTGCAACAGGGAATTGCTTGTTGGCTAATAATCTAAAAAATTCACCAAAATTGATGAGTGCGGGAACCTCGGCGGTTTGCCATCCGGTTTGTGCTAACAGTACTTTATCGATATCTGGTAGCTGAGGAATGCGATCATCAGGCAGTGCCAGTAACGACAACCCTTCCATATATTGTTCGCAGGCCCGGGTTTTCAATAACGGAAGTTGCCTCGCGTACAAGGCTGCCCAGATTTGATTTTCTTCTTCTGACCAGTTTATAACGCCTTTACTGTCTGAGGTTTTTGATTGATAAACGCTAGATTTTGCCATAACTACTTTCGACATATTCAGTGACTGACTTCTGCCAAATAGTCTAATGAAAAGCGCACTAACAGGAAGTGTCTACCTATTCTTGTTACGCAGCCAAGCCGTAACAACTTATTTACAAAAACACATAAGATAATGTTTTAAAAATAAAAAACCGCTCTTAAAAAGAGCGGTTTTGCTTTTATCGGGGAGTCGCTAGTGAATGTGTTTTAATGACTCTTAACTACAATCTACTGATTTCTCGGTTAAGTTCAAATTCTCTTGAGGTCACATAGGTTTCCATCTTGCGTAGTCGTATCTCAGATTTTTGAAAGCGATTACGAATATCGTGAAAAGCTTGTTTAGGTGGCTCACCAGCCTGCCAAACTTTAGTTTTCACTTCGACCTTATGACGACTATTGCTTGATGGAGAACTTGTGTTTTTCCATCCCTTACCGCGACTTTGATGTACAGTGGTTTGTTCTTCTGGAGCGTCACCTAAAGGCTTCTTATCCAAAATGAACCAACCCGCTATGTAAGCAACAAACATGAATGGACCCGCAAGTAAGAAGAAGCCTGTCACCGCTAGAATTCGCACTAACCATGTCTCTAAACCAAAGTAGTGCGCTATTCCTGAACATACACCCGCTATTCTTGCGTTGTCTGTATCTCGGTATAACTGCTTGCCGTTTCTCATGCGCGATTCCTCCACTCTGGGGCTTCGCTATCTAAAATAGCTTCAAGGGTTTGAATTCTGTCACTCATTTTTTCAGCTTGTTCAGCAAGTGATTGTAGTGAAGCTTGTTCTTCAACACTCAAACCTTGATTAACTTGTTTTTTGCTTCGGTAATGCAAAATTAACCAAATCGGCGCCACAAAAATCATAAAGATGACTAAGGGCATTACCAACATTGCAATGATACCTTCATCCATTGTAAATACCTCCAATAAACCCCGATTAGCCTGCCTAATGCACCAACACTAAAAATCTAGTGCTTAGGCAGGTTACCTATAATTATTATTCTGATGTTGAAGATGAACTTGTGTCACCTTTCACTCTTGCTTTAAGCGCAGCTAGCTCTTCGTCTATCTTATCGCCGGTTTCTAATTCTGCAAATTCATCGTTTAAGGTTTTCTTGCCTAGGTCGTAAGCATCTACCTGTGACTCTAAATCGTCAATCTTACGCTCGTATTGTTCAAAGCGCCCCATGGCTGAATCTACTTTTGTGCTATCTAACGTGCGTTTCACTTCTAGGCGTGAACTCGCTGTTTTCTGACGCATAATAATCGTTTTTTGACGACTCTTCGCATCAGCTAGCTTGTCTTGAAGCTGACCAATTTCATCCTGAAGTTTGCTAATTTGCTGTTCAACAACCGTTAGCTCGTTAGTCAGTGTTTCAGCAGCTTCTGCTGATTTCTTTCTTTCCTGCAGTGCTGCGCGGGCTAAATCGTCACGGTCTTTGCTTAATGCAAGTTCCGCTTTCGCCTGCCAATCGTTAGCGTCTGCTTCATATTTATTAATCTGGCTTACAATTTCCTTTTTGTTCGCCAACGTTTTAGCCGATGCTGAGCGCACCTCTACTAATGTGTCTTCCATTTCCTGAATAATCAACCGGACCATTTTCTCCGGATCTTCCGCTTTATCTAAAAGCGCATTAATATTCGAATTCACAATGTCAGTGAAACGCGAGAAGATACCCATAATAATTACCTCATAGTCGAAAACTGGTTGTACCAAGATAAACTTGTAATAAGACTATTCAATATGCTTGCCAGTTTTTTAAATTACCCTAACTTGATAATTTTAAAAGATATTCGTTTAGTTTAAATAATGCTCGAACAACAAGTTTTTTTACTCTACACTATTAATTGGTCGAAATGACTAATATTTGAGGGATTTAATGAGTAGGTATCGTCAGCAGGATAATTTGCTAGGCCAAGCGAATAGTTTTTTAGAAGTGCTAGAGCAAATTTCACAAATAGCACCATTGGATAAACCCGTATTGGTTATTGGTGAGCGCGGAACCGGTAAAGAGCTTATAGCAGCACGTTTACACTTTCTGTCTAAGCGCTGGGATCAAAATTACGTCAAGCTCAATTGTGCCGCACTAAACGAAAGCTTATTGGAAAGTGAGCTATTTGGCTACGAAGCTGGCGCATTTACTGGCGCAGCAAAACGCCGAGAAGGGCGTTTTGAGATTGCCCACAATGGCACTTTGTTTCTTGATGAACTTGCGAACACGTCTGGTTTAATTCAAGAAAAGTTATTGCGGGTAGTGGAATACGGCGAATTTGAACGTGTGGGCGGCAATAAAACGGTCAAAACCGATGTACGCTTAGTAGCGGCTACAAATGAAGATTTACCTGCCCTGGCTGACGCGGGTGAGTTTCGTGCTGACTTACTCGACAGGCTTGCTTTCGATGTTATTACCATCCCTCCTTTAAGAGAGCGACGTGATGATATCATGATGCTTGCTGAAAACTTTGCCATTAGCATGGCAAGAGAAATGGAAATGGAGCTTTTTAGCGGCTTCACTGAAAAAGCAAAACGCACCTTGCTTGATTACGATTGGCCTGGGAATATTCGAGAGCTTAAAAACGTGGTTGAACGTGCGGTTTATAGAACGAACAACCCACATTTGCCGGTACACGATATTGTTCTAGATCCCTTTGAATCTTTATTCAGACCCACCTCTCGTATTAAAACAAACGACAGAACCTCGAGTACGTCTGAAGCCGAGTCGACTTTAGCTTCTAATACAGTAGCGGCCAATGTAGAGAATATCGCTAAAAATAACGCTGCCAATAGCGAACCTGCTGCAAATACATCCCAAGCAGTGTTACCCTCGTTTCAGCCCGATAATGTCGAATACCCAATTGATTTAAAAGACCGCTCTCAGCAATACGAAATTGACATGATTAAACAAGCGTTATCCGACAGCCAGTTCAATCAGAAAAAGACTGCTGAGAAACTTAGTCTCACTTATCATCAACTTCGAGGTTATCTAAAAAAATACAACCTGTTAGACTCTTCACCTGAATCGATGGAGTGCTAACTGAATGCCTGTAAAACCGCTTTTTTATGCTGCCTTTACTGCTGTCATGGTAATGCTGGTAGCAGCCTGTTCAAAACAAGATGAACATGCATTTTATAATAGCGGTTTAGTGTATTGCTCTGAAAGCAACCCCGTTACCTTTAACCCGCAGTTAGATACGTCTAGCACCACAACCGATGCATCATCGCATCAATTGTATGACAGATTGCTAGATTTCGATCCAGATTCTGGCCGTATTATACCTAGTGTGGCCAGTAGCTGGTTAGTGTCTGATGATGGCTTAACCTACACTTTTCAACTGAGAAAAGACGTAGAGTTTCATACCACCAGCTATTTCACCCCTAGCAGAAATTTTAATGCTGATGATGTCATTTTTAGTATTGATAGATGGCGACTTACCTCCCACCCTTACCATTACGTGTCTGGCGGGCGTTACCCGTATTTTGAAAGTTTGGGGCTGGCACAAAATATTGCTTCAGTTGAGCGGTTAAACGGATACCGAGTAGAGATAAATTTAAAACGTCGAGACAGTTCTTTTTTAGCTAATTTAGCTACTGACTTTTCGGTGATGTTGTCGCAAGAGTACGGTGAAGCGTTGTTAGAACAAGGCTTGCCCAATAGAATTGACCAATACCCTATTGGTACAGGTCCATTTAAATTCGAAAACTACCGTAAAGATCACTACATTCGTTACCAACGTCACCAAACGTACTGGGGCGAACAAGATAATGCTGAACGCTTAATTTATGACATCACACCAAAGAGTTCATTGCGTTTGGCTAAGTTAATGACTGGTGAGTGTGACGCTACGGCATTTCCTGCCCAAACTGAATTGGAAATTATCCGTTCCCGTGACGACTTATTACTGGCCGAAAAGCCAGGTTTGAACGTAGGTTTTTGGGCATTTAATACCCAGCGCCCTCCCTTCGACAATCCAGACGTACGGCGCGCATTAGCGGCGGCTATCGATAAAAACACCTTGTTAGAAGCGGTGTATTTCGACAGTGCTACCCGCGCAAAAACACTGCTACCCGCCGCTAGCTGGGCCTTTCAAAACGATGCTGATGATACAGCTTACAATCCTGTGCTAGCCAGAAAGCTGCTCGAAAATGCAGGCGTAGAGCCTGGGTTTACTATGACCATATGGGCTATGCCCATTGAACGTGCTTATAATCCTAATGCCGCTAAGATGGCAGAGCTTATTCAACGATATTTACGTGAGGTGGGCGTAACTGCCACCATTGTTAGTTACGACTGGGCAACGTTTAGACGTCACTTGCAAGAAGGCCTACACGACTCTGTATTAATAGGCTGGTCTGCCGATAATGGCGACCCTGATAACTTTTATCGACCATTACTTAGTTGTGGCGCCATTCCCTCTGGCACTAATCGCGCCATGTGGTGTGATAGCGATTATGACGAACTTTTAGATAAAGCCTTGCAGACAGAAGACCTTGAAGCCAGGCGCTTAATCTATCAGCAAGTCAACAGGCTGCTTTACGAACGATTGCCATTGGTGCCTATTGCTCACGCATATCGTTATCAAGCCTATAGAGATGAGCTTGAAGGCATGACTATTAACCCTTTTGGCGGCGTTAGATTTGGCGGAGTAGGTAAATCACTGTGATTCAAATATTATCGCGATACGGTGTGTTATTTATCCTGACTCTTTTGGTGTTGACCGCCATGTCATTCTCGTTGGTTTACCTATTTCCAGGTGATGCGCTTGAGAATTTAACCGGCATTGTGCCGCAAAATGATATTCAACGAGAAGCGCTTATGCGCCAATTTCGACTTGACCAACCTTACGTAGTACAGTTTTTTTACTATTTATTGTCGTTATTGCAAGGAGATTGGGGATACAGCTTGGCGTCAGGATTGCCCCTTCGAGAAGAAATTGGCATCGCCATGCCCGCTACTATCGAACTAAGCACTTATGCAATGCTGATGGCGCTTTTCATTGGCATCCCGTTGGGATATTACGCAGGGCTGAAAAGTTACTCTACTACCGACCACACCATTAATGCTTTGAGCATTACCACCTATTCGTTTCCTGTTTTCTGGTTGGCACTTATTCTAATCCTGTTTTTTAGCTTACACCTTGATATTGCACCTTTGTCGGGTCGGATTAGTTTGTTGTTCGATATTGAACCGGTTACCGGCTTCGTACTGATTGATATTATGCTGGCAGAGGGTATTGACCACGGACTGGCCTACCGTGATGCGATTTCACATCTTGCGTTACCCACACTGGCGATAGGGGCAATAACAACCGCTTCAATGGTGCGTATTACCCGCCGTTCGGTTATTGATGTTATTCACCGCCCGTATATTGTGGCCGCGCGCTCTAGAGGTGTGTCTGAATGGCAGATTTTCTTTAGGCATGTATTACGTAATGCGTTGCTGCCTATTTTGCCCTTAATGGCAATCCAAATTACCACGCTCATCACCAATGCCATGATAGTAGAAACCTTATTTTCATGGCCAGGGATTGGTAGCTGGTTAATTCAAGCAATTTATCAACGAGACTTCCCTGCGCTTCGAGTAGGAATGTTGGCGGTGTCAACCCTCGTTATTACGTTAACTATTATGGTCGACTTGTTTAACCGCATTATCGATCCCAGCCGAGAAAAGTACGAACGTGCCACAGTTTAGCTTATACGAAGAGGAGTTCCATCCGTCTCCCTGGCAACGCACTTGGGCAGCTTTCCGTGGCAGCCACATTGCCATTGTTGGTCTTATTTTGCTTGGCTTCTTTATCATTTTTTCGCTGTTCGCACCGGTGGTGTCGCCCTACAACCCTGCGCAGCAGAATATAGATGCGTTACTTATTCCCCCAAGTTGGGAAAGCAGCGGCTCAATAACCCATTTATTTGGCACCGATCCCCTCGGCCGAGATGTTTTCTCTCGTATAATTTACGGCTGTCGGACGACATTAGGTTCGGGATTTCTAATGGTAGTGCTAGCCATGCTGATTGGCGTAAGCATAGGTACATTTGCAGGCATGTTACGGGGCGTGCGTTCAAGTATTGTGAATCACTTGCTGGATGCCTTAATGGCCATTCCAACCTTGCTCATTGCTATTATTATCGTGGCTATTCTTGGAACAGGGTTGGTAAATAGCATGTGGGCGATTACCCTTGCGCTCATTCCGCAATTTGTTCACCGTACACGCACCTTTGTGCGAGCTGAAATGAAAAAAGAATACATTATGGCGTCGAAATTAGATGGCGCAAATAGATGGCAATTGTTCGTGCACTCTATTCTTCCTAACATGACAGAAATGCTAGTGGTGCAAGGCACTGTGGCACTATCGATTGCGGTGATTGATGTGTCTGCATTAGGCTTTTTGAATTTAGGTGCACAATCACCACTCGCTGAGCTTGGGGCTATTTTGGGCGATGGTCTTGATGTGGCCTACTTAGCACCTTGGAATGTGGCATTGCCTGGCATTGCTATTTTCTTATTGGTGTTGTCGATAAATATTGTGGGGGACGGCCTACGTTCTGCACTCAGAAAAAGAGTGAGCCACTAATATGCCCATGCTAGATATTAAAAACTTGACCCTAGAAATGGTAGCTGGCGACACCACCATTAAGGCCCTCGACAAGGTAAATTTAACCGTTAACACAGGTGAAATTCGAGCCCTTGTGGGTGAGTCAGGTTCAGGCAAAAGTTTAATTGTGTCTGCTATCTGTGGTGCCCTGCCCTCGCAGTGGAGAATGACTGCAGATCGCATGAGCTGGAAAGGTGAAAATCTTTTAGGTATGTCTAAATACCAGCGCAGAGAAGTGATGCGCAGAGATATTGCCGTGGTATTTCAAAACCCACAAACCAGCTTAGACCCCTCTGCCACTTTAGGTGAACAGCTTGAAGAAAGTATTCCCGACGAGTTTGTAGAAGGTTACTGGTTTTGGCAACGTGCACAGCACAGAAAACGCATAGCTATCAGTACAGTACACAAGGTGGGAATTAAGCAGCACAGGCATTATTTAAATGCCTACCCACACCAAATTCCCAGTGATATTGGGCAAAAGTTCATGATAGCCATGGCGTTGGTATCTCAGCCAAAACTGTTAATTGCAGATGACCCCACCCGTGGGATGGAACCAACCACTAAAACGCAGATTCTTAAGTTATTTACCCGTTTAAACCAAACCCGTTCGTTAAGTATATTGTTTGTGAGTCATGATTTGCTGGCTATCGCCAGTATGTCTCATTCCATGACGGTACTTTATGCAGGGCAAACGGTAGAGTCGGGTAAAATGAAACACATTAAGAAACGCCCGCTTCACCCTTACACAAAAGCATTGTTGGACAGCGCACCGAGCTTCAGAAAAGATTTAGCGCCAAAATCACAATTGCCGACACTGGGTGGCTCCATTCCTACGTTACAGCATTTGCCTATTGGGTGCCGGTTAGGTCCTCGCTGCCCTCGGGCGCAACGTGCCTGTGTTTCCAGACCTGCAGTAAGGCATATTCACGACCATACCTATAACTGCCACTTCCCGCTGCACATGGAGAAGTTATGACAGACATTATGCAGGTAGATGGATTAACATTTAGGCATAACGATAAGAAACGTTGGCTAAAGAAGCCTGAAATATTTGAGTTGGGGCCTATCGACTTAACAGTGCAGCGTGGTGAAACCATCGCAATTATTGGCGAAAACCGCGCAGGTAAATCATTGTTAGCCAAATTACTGGTAGGCGCTATCCCTGCTGATGAAGGGGTTATTGAGCTTAATAGTCACAAATATTTAGCGAAATACAATCAACACAACAATCAGCAAAAACGCACCCATGACATTCGCATGATATTGCAACACAGTAGTGAGTCGATGAACCCTTCTGTGCCAGTGGGAAAAGTACTCGACGAACCCCTTCGCTTAAACACCGAGTTAACGGAAGCACAACGTAAATCTCTTATTGAAGAAATGCTGACAAAAGTGGGCTTGCTACGCGAGCATTATTATTTCTATCGTCATATGCTATCTGATGGCCAACAGCAGCGTGTATCCCTCGCACGCGCCATAATATTGAAACCGAAAGTACTTATTGCTGACGAACCGTTTGCGGCTCTTGATCCGTCAATACGCTCTCAAACGGTAAACCTTATTTTGAAGCTACAACAGGAAATGGGGTTGGCGTTTATTTTCATTAGTCATAACTTGGGAATAGTTCGACACATCGCCGATCGGGTTATTGTGATGGAAAATGGCAATATTGTGGAAGAAGGGAAAACTGAAACGATTTTTCGTTGGCCTGAACATGCTATTACTAAAAAGCTCATAATGGCCTATCAGTCGTTAATAACGAGTAATACTATCAGTTAGCTGACGTTAATTTGAAGGTGGTAGAAATTTGATTTGAAGCGATTCTGATACCATTTCTTAAAACGCTTTTTACATTGCGCTTTATGCAAAAATAAAAAATGCGGCCTAGTGAAGAGGCCGCATTTTGCTTTTTAAATAAGCGGGTTTATTAAACCTTGCCTGTCGCCAATTTAAGTAAATTGGCTAACACATTAGCCTACTAGCGCCAGCAAGATACCTGCCGCAACAGCTGAGCCAAGCACGCCTGCCACATTGGGGCCCATTGCATGCATCAATAAGAAGTTATGAGGGTTAGCTTCAAGTCCAACCTTATTCACAACCCTTGCCGCCATTGGCACTGCCGATACACCAGCGGCACCAATTAGTGGATTAATCTTTCCACCACTCATACGGCTCATTAACTTTGCCATTAACACGCCGGTTGCAGTACCAATAGCGAACGCTACTGCACCTAAACCAAGAATACCCAAGGTTTCAACGGTTAAGAATTTGTCTGCAGATAGCTTTGAACCTACCGCTAGCCCTAAGAAAATAGTAACAATGTTAATCAGCTCGTTTTGTGCTGTTTTGCTAAGCCTATCTACTACACCACACTCTTTCAGTAAGTTACCAAAGCAAAACATACCCACTAGAGGCGTTGCTGAAGGCAGAAACAAGATAGTTAGGAATAGTGTAGCCAGTGGGAAGATAATCTTCTCACGTTGCGATACAGGGCGTAATTGCGCCATTTCTATGGTGCGTTCTTCCTTGCTGGTTAGCGCTTTCATAATTGGAGGCTGAATAATAGGTACCAGCGCCATGTATGAATAAGCTGCTACCGCAATAGCACCTAATAAATCGGGTGCTAATCGAGAGGCTAGAAAGATAGCTGTTGGGCCATCAGCACCACCAATGATAGCAATCGCGCTGGCATCTTTGAGGGTGAACTCAAAACCCGGGATCATGTTGAGCGCAATAGCACCAAACAAGGTCGCAAAAATACCAAACTGCGCAGCAGCCCCTAGCAACAACATTCTAGGATTTGCAATTAAGGCACTGAAGTCCGTCATTGCGCCCACGCCCATAAAGATAAGCAGCGGAAAAACCCCGGTGTCTATACCAATAGCATAAATGTAATGGAGTAATCCTCCCGCTTCTGAAAACCCTGCTAATGGGATATTGGTTAACAAAGCACCAAACCCAATAGGAATTAACAACAGCGGCTCAAACTTTTTCACAATCGCTAAGAATAGCAACAGGAAACCTACTGCCATCATGATTAACTGGCCTGACTCAAAATGCGCCAGTGCAGTGCTGTCCCACAGCACCATCAACTTATCCATGAATTACCCCAGCGCAATAAGTGGTTGAGCACTGGCTACGGCATCGCCTTCACCCACGAGTACTTCACTAACGGTACCAGAAACAGCAGAGCGAATTTCAGTTTCCATTTTCATGGCTTCTAAAATAATAACCACATCACCCTCATTCACAACATCGCCAGCACGCACAAGTATTTTGAACACATTGCCGGCTAACGGTGCGTTAATGCTTTGTGCACTTTCATTACTCGATGAGGCCGCTGGTGCTGTTGTAGATGACTGACTTGGGGTTATGCTAGATAACTCCCCTGATGCTGCTACTTCAACATGGTATACCTTACCTTCAACTTTTACATCGTAGGCCGCTGGTGTGCCGGCAGCTGAAACAGGCGCTGCCGCCGGCGCGCTTGATGCTACATCAGCTTCAGTGCCGGGTGCAGGTTCAAATGCGTCAGGATTGCCACGATTCTCTAGGAACTTCAGACCAATTTGTGGGAACAAGGCATAAGTAAGCACATCGTCAATCTTAGTATCTGATAGCGTAATACTTTTCTCTGATGCTAACTTAGTCAGCTCCGTTTCAAG
>MDTG01324848.1_pt1 | contig 13827 bp, 14 predicted proteins | sample 811421 | NCBI WGS metagenome assembly MDTG01 (sample SAMN05326645, study PRJNA326480) | marine metagenome | isolation source: seawater | place: Pacific Ocean: South East | collected 2011 | reverse complement strand
GACTTAATTAAGTTCATAAATCATATTAGTCTTAATTTTACCCCATTTGTACATCTAATTAGCATAAATGAAAAAAACAAAGACTGATCATTATACTGACAAGGAAGCTTTAGAATTTCATAGCCACAAAAAACCTGGAAAAATTGAAATTGTATCGTCAAAAACCATGACTACTAAAAGAGATCTTGCTCTTGCATATTCTCCAGGTGTAGCCGCTCCAGTAAAAGCAATCAGTGAAAACCCTGAGGCTGCTTATGATTATACAAGTAAAGGAAATCTTGTTGCTGTTATTAGTAATGGTTCAGCTATTCTAGGGATGGGAAATCTTGGAGCACTAGCTTCTAAACCAGTTATGGAAGGAAAAGCTGTATTATTTAAAAGATTTGCTGATATTGATTCTATAGATCTTGAAATTAACAGTAGCGATGTAGATGATATTGTTAATTCTATTAAAAATTTTTCACCTTCGTTCGGTGGAATAAATTTAGAAGATATTGCAGCACCAGATTGTTTTATAATTGAGGAAAAACTAAAAGAAATTTTAGATATACCAGTTTTTCATGATGACCAGCACGGTACTGCTATTATCACAACTGCAGCTTTAATTAATGCACTAGACATTAGTAAAAAATCAATCAAAGATATTAAAGTTGTCATCAATGGAGCCGGGGCATCCGCAATGGCATGTACAAACTTATTCATGAATAGTGGAGTTCCAAAAAAAAATATTACTATGTTAGATAGGCAGGGTGTTATTTATCGCGGTAGAGGAAAATTAAATCAATGGAAATCTAGTCACGCAATTGAGACTAAAGACAGAAACCTATCAGATGCAATTAAAAATGCTGATGTATTCTTGGGATTGTCTGCAAAAGGAGCTTTAACAAAAGATATGGTAAAAAAGATGGCAAAAAATCCTATTATTTTTGCTTGTGCAAATCCTGATCCTGAAATTACCCCTGAAGAAATAGAAGAAGTTCGTAATGATGCAATTGTTGCAACTGGTAGATCTGATTATCCCAACCAAGTGAATAATTTAATTGGATTTCCATATATATTCAGAGGAGCACTAGATGTAAGATCTAAAACTATTAATGAAGAAATGAAAGTGGCTGCTGCTAATGCAATAGCAAAACTAGCTAGAGAAGATGTTCCTGATGAAGTTGTAGCTGCCATGGGAGGTGAAAGACCTCAATATGGAAAAGAATATATTATTCCATCTACATTTGATCCAAGATTAATAAGTGTCATACCTGCTGCAGTTGCTAAAGCAGCAATGAATACTGGTGTTGCAAGAAAACCTATTAATGATTTTGAAGTTTATAAAGATCAATTGAAGCAAAGATTAGATCCTACTGTCACTATTATGCAGGGGATTAACAACTATATCAAAAAAAATCAAAAGAGGATCGTGTTTGCTGATGGAGAGGATATAAATACTTTAAAAGCTGCAATTGCATTTAAAAATTCCAAATTAGGAATACCAATTTTAATCGGGAAAAAAGAAAAAGTAAAAGAACAAATTAAAAAAATTGGTTACAATGAAAATTTTGATATAGAAATTGTTAATTCAAAAGATACTAAAAAAAGAGAAAAATACGTTAAATATCTATTTGAAAAATTACAACGAGAGCAAGGACTTCTGGAGTGGGATTGTGACCGACTTGTAAGAAATGATAGAGTTGTTTGGGCATCTTGTATGGTGGCATGTGGGGATGCAGATGGTGCAGTTACTGGAAATACAAGAAGATTTGGAGCTTCATTAGAAAAAATAAAACAAGTTGTTAATCCAAGGCCAGGGGAAATAATGTTTGGCTTAAATTTGGTAGTGCATAAAGGGAAAACTATTTTTGTTGCTGATACTAGTGTTCATGAATATCCAAGTTCAGAACAAATGTCTGAAATAGCAATTTCTACTGCAAGAGTTGTTCGATTATTTGGTTTTATTCCTAAGGTTGCTTTTGTTTCTCACTCAACGTTTGGCCAACCTTCAACCAGTAGAACCAAACATATTAAAAAGGCTGTAGATATTCTTAAAGAAAAAAAAGTAGATTTTGAATTTGACGGAGATATGCAGCCAGATGTTGCTCTTAATGATGATTATAAAGATCTTTATCCTTTTTCTAATATTGTTGGTAATGCCAATATATTAATAATGCCTGGTCAACATAGTGCTGCAATATCTTACAAAATGATGAAGGAATTAGGCGATACAAAAGTAATAGGTCCACTTTTAATTGGGCTTGGGTTACCAATTGAAATTGCCCCATTAAGAACATCAACTTCTGAATTAATAAATTTAGCATCAATCGCAGCTTATTCGGCAGATGTTATTGATTATGAAAAATAATTAATCTTTTTGAATTCTTAAATCGTCGACAGTGATTATACTAGCAACAACAGCTTCAACATCTAAAACTTCTTTTGCTTCTTTTATCACTTCATTTTTTTCATCTGAAGTTATTGCTATTCCGTAGATATAAATTTTTTTTTTATATGTATCAATTTGGTAATTTGTTGCTTTAATATTCTTATTAAAAATTAAAGCAGCTCTTAATTGTGATGTAATTAAAATATCTTTTGCTGATTGTTGAAAATTGAATTTCTCCTTAATCTTTATGTCATTTCTTACAGATCTAGCTCCCTTAGTTTCCCAAGCTGCTTTGGTCAACTTAAGTTTTTCCTCTGGGTTTTCAACCTTTCCTGTTAGGAAAATTCTTCCATCTAAAACTTTTGATTTAACAGACAATAAATATTTCTTATCCATTAATAAGATTCTTGCAGATAAATTTTTTTGCATTATTGAGTCATCAATTTGAGTTCCTACCGTTCTTGGATCAAAGGCAACACTTACACCTGTTCCAAAAATACCTTTAGAAGAAACTCCAACACATCCTGTTAAAAATAATCCAATAAATATAATTATTAATAATTTACTTTTCATTTTTTAATTTAAGACAGTAATTATAAATTTCTTTTTTAGAAATTTTACTATTCTGTCTAATTAATTCTGTTATTTCTTTAATACTCAATTTATTAATCATTTTTTCTATGTTTCTTTTATCTGATTCACTTAAAATTTGTGAAGCTTTTTTATCAACATCTTTTTCTGACAACACAATTGTTATTTCACCTTTTGGCTCTTCATTAAACAATTTTAATTCTTCTACTGTAGATCTAATATATTCTTCATAAATTTTGGAAATTTCTCTACAAATTACAATTTTTCTATTTTTAAAATATTTTTTAATATGTGGAATTACTTTATTAATCTTTTTTGGTGAAACAAAGAAAACAAGACTAAAATTTAAATCTGATAAATTGGTTAAATGTTTTTTTATCATTAATTCCTTCGAAGGAAAAAAACCATAAAATAAAAATTTTTCTGAAAAACCACTAGCAGACATTGCGGTAGTTACTGCTGAGGAGCCTGGTAATGGGAAAACATTTATACTTTCTTTTAAGCATTCATTTACTAAGACTGTTCCAGGGTCTGAAATACTTGGTGTTCCAGCATCTGATATTAATGATATTATCTTGTTGTCTTTTAATAAAGTAATCAACTTTGATAAATTTTTTACTTCATTAAATTTATGATTTGGAATCAATTTTGATTTCACTCCGAATTTATTAAAAAGTTTCCTCGACACTCTTGTATCTTCACAAAGTATATAATCTGAGATTTTAAGTATTTCTACTGCTCGATAAGTAATATCAGCCAAGTTTCCAATCGGTGTTGGTACTAAATACAACCCTTTTTTTATTTTATTCTTATGTGATATAGGGTTTACCATAATTTAAACAGTATTATTATCATATTAACATTAAATGAAAAAAATTATTACAATTCTTTTTTTATTATTTTTTAATTCTATTTTAATTTCTGAATATAGTTTTTCGGACGAAAAAAAAATTAAGATTGGATTATTAATACCTTTATCAGGAGAAAACGCAGAATTAGGTGAACAAATTTTAAAAGCTACTCGTATGGCTTTAAAAGATATTGATTCTAATGAAATTGAAATATTTCCAAAAGATACTAGATCAGATCCTAATAAAACATTACTTTCAGCAATGGAATTTAAAAAAAATGGAATCAATTTAGTAATTGGTCCCATTTTTCACAAAAACCTAATATATTTAGATGAAGTTAAAGATGTAACTTTTTTATCTTTTACAAATAAAACTATAGACCTTCCAAAAAATGTTATTAGCACAGGAATAAACTCAACCTCACAACTAAATACTATAAAAAAATTTATCAGACTAAATGAAGTAAAGAAAACTATTTTTTTAATACCAAACTTAAGTTATGATTTAGAAATTAAACAAGGTATTAAAAACTCGAAAATTAAAACTTTCAAACAATACTATTACGACATAGAGCCTACTAAACTTACTGCACAAATTGAAAAAATTACAAATTACAAAATAAGAAAACAAAATTTACTTGATGAAATAAAAAGAGTCGAAAACTCTGATCTCTTAGATAAAGAAAGACAACTTGAAAAGTTAAAAAAAAGATACACAATTGGAAAAGTAAATTTTGATTCTGTTATCATTGCAGATTTTGATGAAAGTCTTAAAAGCGTTATTACTTCGTTACTTTATACAGACGTATCTCCCAAAAATAAATACTTTATCACTTTCAACCAATGGTTTGATGAAAGCTTACTAAATGAGGCAAGCTCTCATCCTATTTATTATCCTTCTATTAATAAAAAAAATTTAGAAGATTTTGAAAAAAAATTTTTTAAACAATTTAACCAAAATCCAAATCATATATCTTTACTAAGTTACGACTTAGTTGGTTTAGTTTATTATCTTTCTTTAAAGAACGAACTTACTCAAATTAACAAAGTATTTAATGCAAAAAATTCTTTTAAGGGGAAAATTGGAATTTTTGATATAGAAAATAACAAAATTAATCACCGCCTTAATTTTTATAAAATTGAAAAAAATTCACTTAAAGAAATCTTTTAATTTTTTTAAAAGCTTTATAACGATGATCAATTTTATATTTTTTTGAAAAAAACATCTCACCAAAAGTTTTTTTTTCTTTAGAAGGAATAAAAATTGGATCATATCCAAAACCATTTTTTCCTTTTGGTGTTGATGAAATAATTCCTTCAACTTTACCTACAGCACTAGCAATCTTTTTGTCTAAAAAACTAATTGATAAAGCACAAACAAACCTAGCTTTGATTTTCTTATTTTTCCAATTTTTGTCTTTTTTTTGCAGTTCTTTATAAACTTTTTTTATAGCTTTATTAAAATCTCCATTTCTCCCTGCCCATCTAGCAGAATAAATTCCTGGTGCTTTGTTTAAAATATCTATTTCAAGTCCTGAGTCATCTGCAAGACAAGCTAAATTTGTCTTTTTTGAAAAAAATTTTGATTTTATAAAAGAATTTTCCTCAAATGAGCTACCATATTCTCTTGGACTTTTAAGTTTAAAATCTGAAGTAGAGAGAATCTTTATATTTTTTGGTAATAATTCTCTTAATTCTTTGAATTTTCCTTTATTATTTGTGCCAATTAAAAGACTATTAATTTTTTTCATATCCATCTAGCAATTTGAGATTTTCTTACCATATAATTGATAATGGAAAAAGAACAAGAACAAAAAACTGAAAACGAAAATAATTTTTCAAAAGATGAAAGGCAATCTCTTGAAGTAGAAAATGAAAATCAAAAAGATTTAGAAGCTGAGAATGAAAAAAAAATTGAATTAACTCCAGATGAAAAAATCAATAAATTAGAAGACAAATTGGCAAGATCTTTTGCTGAAATGGAAAATCAGAGAAGACGTTTTGAAAAAGAAAAAGATGATGCTTTTGATTATGGTGGATTTTTGTTTGCAAAAGAAACTTTAAATCTAATTGATAATCTACAGAGATCCAAACAAGTTTTAGAAAATGACGAAAGTCTAAAAAATTCAAAAACTTTAGAAAAAACTTTGGAACATTTGGAGATAATAAACAAGGATCTAATTTCAATTTTTATGAAAAATAATATTAAACCTATTGACTGTTTAAACAAAAAACTTGACCCAAACTACCATCAAGCAATGATCGAAATAGAGGACGATAAAAATGAGCCTGGCACGATAGTACAGGAAATTCAAAAAGGATTCACATTTAAAGATAGATTATTAAGGCCCTCTTTAGTTGGTGTTTCAAAAAAAAAGGAAAACAAAGAAGAAAAAAATCAAGAAAATAAGGAAAATTTACAAAACAAATTATGATTACATTATCTTGTAGAATTCGATTTAACCCCTATATGAAGAGAAAGAAAATTGTATTATGAGCAAAATAATTGGAATAGATTTAGGAACAACTAATTCATGTGTAGCAATCATGGAAGGTAGTCAACCTAAAGTTTTAGAAAATGCTGAAGGTACTAGAACTACTCCTTCAGTAGTAGCTTTTACAGATGATAAAGAAAAATTAATTGGACAACCTGCTAAAAGGCAGGCTGTAACAAACCCTGAAAATACAATTTTCGCAGTCAAAAGACTAATTGGAAGAAATTTTGATGATCCAACTGTAAAAAAAGACGTTGAAGCCGCTCCATTTAAAATAATTAATTCAGAAAAAGGTGACGCATGGATCGAAACCAAAGGAGAAAAATATTCACCTTCACAAATCTCTGCTTTTATTCTCCAAAAAATGAAGGAAACTGCTGAAAAGTATTTAGGCCAAACTGTTACTAAAGCTGTTATAACTGTCCCTGCATACTTTAATGATGCTCAAAGACAAGCTACTAAAGATGCTGGTAAAATTGCTGGTTTAGAAGTTTTAAGAATTATCAATGAACCAACGGCTGCATCTTTGGCTTACGGTTTAGACAAAAAACAAAATAAAAAGATTGCTGTTTATGATTTGGGTGGGGGAACATTTGACGTTTCTATACTTGAATTAGGTGATGGTGTTTTTGAAGTAAAATCAACTAACGGTGATACATTCTTAGGTGGTGAAGATTTTGATAACGCGATTGTAGAATACTTAATTTCAGAATTTAAAAAAGATAATGGCATCAATTTAAAATCTGATAAATTAGCACTTCAAAGATTAAAAGAAGCTGCTGAAAAAGCAAAAATTGAACTGTCTTCAGCTGAACAAACAGACATTAATTTACCATTTATTACTGCTGACAAAACTGGTCCAAAACATATTAATATTAAAATGACGAGAGCAAAATTAGAAGCATTAGTTGAGAGTTTAATTGCTAGAACTATTCCACCATGCAAAACAGCTTTGAAAGACGCTGGTATAAATGCTAGTGAAATCAATGAAGTAGTTATGGTCGGTGGTATGACTAGAATGCCAAAAGTAATTGAAGAAGTAAAAAACTTTTTTGGAAAAGAGCCAAACAAAAGTGTAAATCCTGACGAGGTTGTTGCAATGGGTGCAGCAATTCAAGCAGGTGTTTTACAGGGGGATGTAAAAGATGTACTACTACTTGATGTTACTCCTCTATCACTTGGAATTGAGACATTAGGTGGAGTTTCAACAAAATTAATAGAAAAAAATACAACTATTCCTACTAAAAAAAGTCAAGTTTTCTCAACTGCCGAAGACAATCAGCCTGCAGTTTCAATTAGAGTTCTTCAAGGTGAGAGGGAAATGGCTTCGGATAATAAAATTCTAGGTAACTTCGAATTAGTAGGTATTGCACCTGCCCCGAGAGGTGTTCCTCAAATTGAAGTAACATTCGATATAGATGCAAACGGTATTGTTAATGTATCAGCAAAAGACAAAGGAACTGGTAAAGAACAGAAAATTCAAATTCAAGCTTCAGGAGGTTTAAGTGAAGAGGAAATTGAAAAAATGGTTAAAGATGCAGAGGCTAATAAAGATGCAGATAAAAAGAAAAGGGAATCAGTAGATGTAAGAAATCAAGCAGATACCTTGCTTCATTCTACAGATAAAAATCTTAAAGAACATGGATCTAAAGTTTCAGATGCTGAAAAAAAAGCTATAGAAGATAACTCTTCTTCATTAAAAGAAGCTTTAAAAAGCGAAGATATTGAAGATATTAAAAAGAAAACAGAGGCTTTAGTACAAGCTTCGATGAAACTTGGTGAAGCAATTTACAAGTCACAACAAAGTACTAAAACAGAATCTGGAAAAGATGCTGAAAAAGATAACAAAGATAAAAAAGACGATAATGTTGTAGATGCTGATTTTGAAGAAGTAAAAGAAGATAACAAAGACGGAAATCAAGAAAAAAGCGCCTAGATTAACATCTAATTGTCAGGGTTATATTAATGGCTAAACGAGATTATTACGATGTTCTTGGTATTAACAAAAGCGCCAAACCCGAAGAAATAAAATCTGCTTATAGAAAGTTAGCATTAAAATACCATCCTGATAAAAATCCTGGAGATAAATCTGCTGAAGATAAATTCAAAGAAGCTAGCGAAGCTTATGGAATTCTTTCAGACAAGGGAAAAAAAGAAAACTACGATAATTTTGGTCACGCAGCATTTGAAAATGGTGGTGGTAGACAAGGTGGTGGTTTTTCAGGTTTTGGGGGAGCTGATTTTTCAGATATTTTTGAAGATTTTTTTGGTGATTTTGGCGGTAGTGGTACACGAAGCTCTAGAGGAAGGAGCTCAAATAATAGAGGTTCGGATTTAAGGTATGATCTAACAATTACGTTAGAAGAAGCTTACCAAGGAAAAAAACAAAATATACAATTTTCAACTTCTGAAAAATGCGCTACATGTAAAGGAAATGGGTCTAAACAAGGTTACAGTCCAGATAGATGTACCTATTGCGGAGGAAATGGAAAAATACGTTCAAACCAAGGTTTTTTTACTGTTCAACAAACATGTCCTCAATGTGCAGGTAGTGGAGAAGAAATAACAAATCCATGCACAGATTGTAACGGTCAAGGAAATAGACAAGCTTCAAAAAAAATATCTGTAACCATTCCTAAAGGAGTTGATGACGGAACAAGAATAAGGCTTGCTGGAAAGGGTGAAGCTGGAACAAGAGGAGGGGCAAATGGTGACTTATATTTATTTATAAACGTGAAGTCTCATGAATTATTCAAAAGATCTGACGTCAATTTATTTTTTGAATTTCCTATCTCTATAGCTGATGCTGCACTTGGAACAACAATAGAAATCCCAACTATCGATGGTAAAAAAGGGAAAATTAAGATACCTGACGGTACCCAGGATGGTAAGCAATTTAGATTAAAAGGAAAAGGTATGCCTTTCATGCGTAGAGGAGATTATGGGGATTTGTATGTTCAAGTAAAAACGGAAGTACCAGTATATCTTAATAAAGAACAAAAAGATTTATTAGAAAGATTTAGAAAAATAGAAAATGAAAAATCCAATCCAAGTATTAAAAAGTTTTTCCAAAAAGCGAAAAGTTTCTGGAAGATTTAAAAAATGAACTTAGAACAAGTTGTTCCAGCCTTTTTTTTGATAGCAGTTTTAATTTTAATACTTCCGGGCTTTTTAAGGTCAAATTCGAAAAAAAAACTATTTTTTAAAAATTTATTCATTTGGTCTATAATTGTTGTTCTGCTTGTGATAGTTTCATATCTTATCTTTTAATGAAAAAAATAAACTTATTAGTTACAGGATGTATGGGCCGAATGGGTCAACAGATAATTAAGTCTGTAAAAAAAGATAAAAATTTTAAATTAGTAGCTCTTACTGAAAATAAGAAGATAAATAAAAAAATTCATAAAATTAAAGTTAATTTGAATACAGAAGAAATATTTAAAAAAGCCAATCTAATTATTGATTTTACAATTCCTAAATGTACTTTTCAGGTTTTAAAAATTGCCTCGAAGCTTAAAAAGAGAGTTGTTATTGGAACTACTGGATTCACTAAAAAAGAAGAGAATTTAATTAAAAAATTTTCTAAAAAAATACCAATTTTAAAAGCAGGCAATATGAGTTTAGGTATCAATCTTTTAATGTACTTAACAGAGATTGCTTCAAGTTCTTTAAGTAAAAATTTCTTAAGTAAAATTTTAGAAATTCATCACAAACATAAAAAAGATTACCCATCGGGGACCGCATTAATGTTAAGTAAAGGCATAGCTGTGGGTAAAAATAAGAATTTTTATAACTTAGTAGGAAAAAAATATTTGAATAAAAAAAAATTCCCTTATGGAAAAAAAGTAAATTTTAATTCTATACGAAAAGGTGAAATCATTGGTGAACATGAAGTTAAATTCTCAAATGGTAAAGAAATAATTACTTTAAATCATGAAGCATTTGATAGGGCTCTTTACTCAGAAGGAGCGCTTACAGCTGCCAGATGGCTAATGAATAAAAAAAATGGACTATACTCAATGAGAGATATCCTTAATTTTAATAAAAAAAGTAATTAGTTTAAATCTAAAATTTTTTTAATAAAGATTTGATTATTATTTATACAAATAATTTTTAATTCATTTTTTTTTTTTTTCAAAAACTTGTTTATTGCTGTAGCAGGAACGTCTTCATCTAATCCAGTGTACAAATTTCCATAAAAATAATCATCACAAATCATAATTCCATTCAAATTCAAAAATTTCCACGCATTATTTATATCTTTATGAACTTGATCGGATTCGTGAGTTCCGTCTACATAAATTATATCAAAATAATTGTTATTTTTTTCAAAAAAGTTATCTGATCCTTCCTTAAAAAAAGAAAACCTGCCCTCGAATTCTTTCATATTAAATTTAAAATTGTCAAAATTTTCTTTATTTATCCCCTGGTAATTTTTATCTTTTTCCCATACATCAACACAAAAAACTTTTTTAGGATTAAAATTTTTTAAGATATAAGATGCACTGTTTCCTTCGTATGATCCTATTTCCAAATAACTAAAATTTTTAAAATTTTCTTTAATAATATAATTCCAATAATACGCATTAATTGAAAAATAGTCTGAAGTGTTTTTTTTATTTTTTAAGTATAGCTGATGAAGTTTTCTATATTTTTTTTTTTGAGATTGAACAAATGGATGTTTTAATCTATCTACACAATAATAATAAAAAACATTAAGACCTGCTTTTCTTTTAATTTGATAATTTATTTTATAATAAAAGTTAAGTGATAACATTTGAATAGTTTAATATTAATCTATAAAAAATACACTATAATTTTTAATACAAAATGAATGAAATTTTAAAATCTAAAAAAATAATAAAAATTTTAAATAAGTTATATCCAAGTGTTACGACGCCATTAAAAAGTCGAAATAATTTTACTTTATTAATTTCAGTACTTCTTTCAGCCCAATGTACCGATGTAAACGTAAATAATGTTACAAAAAATATTTATCCAAAATATAATAAGCCTGATCATTTTGTTAAACTAGGTAGAAAAAGAATTGAGAGATTAATCAAGAAAATAGGTATTTTTAGAATTAAAGCTAAAAGTATTTATAATTTATCAAAGATATTAATGTTAAATCATAACGGTAAAGTTCCTAAAACATTTGAAGAACTAGAAAAGCTTCCTGGGGTTGGTCATAAAACTGCAAGTGTAGTTATGTCTCAAGGATTTGGTTATCCAGCATTTCCAATAGATACTCATATCCATAGACTCGCTCAAAGATGGGGTCTCACTAGTGGTAAAAATGTTTTACAAACAGAAAAGGATCTAAAAAAATTATTTCCTAAAAATAGTTGGAATAAACTTCATCTTCAGATCATTTATTATGGAAGAGAATATTGTAAAGCAAGGGATTGTTATGGATTAACTTGTAAAATATGTACCACTTGTTATCCTAAAAGAAAAAAACCCATTAAAACCAAAAAGGCTTAAATGAAAATTTTAGGAATTGGTAACGCAATTGTTGATGTAATTTGTAAAGTAGATGAAAGTTTTATTACTCAAAATAATTTAGCTAAAGGAAACATGAAATTAATTTTTGATGAAAATGAGTTTAAAAAATTATTATCAAATTTAAAAATTGAAAAAACTATATCAGGAGGTTCTGTAGCAAACTCAATTGTTGGCTTATCTCAACAAGGCAATGAAGTTGGATTTATTGGAAAAGTTTCTGATGATGATCTTGGTGAGAAATACGAAATTGGACTAAAAAAAGAAAATGTAAATTATATTTATTCTAAGAAAAAAGAAGCTTTACCAACTGGTACATGTTTAATTTTAATCACACCTGACTCTGAAAGAACCATGTGTACATTTCTTGGTATAGCTGGAAAAATAAACGAGTCTGATGTTGACGTAAGTTTCATAAAAAAAAGTAAGATAATTTTTTTAGAAGGCTATTTATGGGATGAAGGAGAACCAAAAAAAGCTTTTGAAAAAGCAATAAATAATGCAAACAAAACAGCTATGTCTTTATCAGATAAGTTTTGTGTGGAAAGACATAAACCTCATTTTTTTGATTTAGTAAAAAATAAGTTAGATATAATTTTTGCAAACGAAGAAGAAATTATGTCTTTAATTGATACCAAAAATTTTAATGAAGTTATTTCATTTGCTAAAGAAATTAATAAACTGCTAGTTATCACAAGGGGAGAAAAAGGTGCAATTTCAATAAAAGGATCTGAAGTAATAGAAATTGGGATTAAAAAAAAATTAAATGTTATTGATCTGACAGGTGCTGGAGACCTTTTTGCTGCTGGTTATCTTCACGGGTTAATAAATAACTTTTCTCAAAAAGAATGTCTTGAAAAAGGGACTGAGCTATCTGCTAAAATTATTCAAAGATTCGGTGCAAGAATTTAAAAGACTGATTTTATATAATAACCTTTTTTTGAACTTAATATAAAATTTTTATCTCCAAAAAAATTTACAAATTTTTTTCTTAATCTATGTATATGAGTCTCAACTGTATGAGTCTCGAGATCTTCACCATAGCCCCAAATGTCTTTTTGTAATTTTTCTACATTAATTGATGCATTAGACTCTGTTAAATAAGTCAATATCTTTATCTCTTGTTCAGTTAATTTAAATTTTTTTTCTTTATAAAATATTTCTCTAGAGTTTGTATCAAGTATATATTTTCCAATTTTAACATTTGATTTTAAATTAAAATTTTCTTTTAAAATTTCTAAATTTATCTTTTCAATTAATTGACTAATTTTAATTGGAAGATTACTCAAAATTATTTGATTTGAAAAAAATTTTTTTTTTTCTTTTGTTACTACCAAATATTTATCTAAATTCTTTGTATATGAATTAAAATCAAATTCTTGATTAGCATTTACTAAATCAAAGTTTAAAAAATCATTTATTTCATCTAGAATCTTATAGATATCTAAACAATCATATAATATTATTTTTATCTTACTCATGAAACAGAATATTAACTTAATTATTTTAAAAAAAAAATATAAACTTAGTTTTAATTCTTTTAATTTTAAGTGTTCTATTGGAAGAAAAGGATTAACATCAAATAAGAGAGAAGGTGATAAAAAAACACCAACCGGGATCTATAAACTTGGAAATTTATACTATCGTAAAGACAGAGAAAAAAAACCTAAAACAAAACTTATATGTAAATCTATTACATCAAATATGGGATGGTGTAATAATTTAAAAGATAAAAAAAACTATAATAAATTAGTGAATAAAAAAAAAATTAATAAGTCTGAAAAACTTTTTAGAAAAGACTATAAATATAATTTTTTAATTCCTATTTTATATAACACTAATAAAACTTTACCTGGGAGAGGAAGTGCAATTTTTATTCATTTAACTAAAAATTATTCAGCAACAGCAGGATGTATCGCTATAAGTAAGACTGATTTTAAAATTTTATTAAAACTTATTAATAAAAATACAAAAATTAAAATTAATTAATCTCTTTTACCAAAAATTTTTGAACCAAT
>MDTG01306962.1_pt1 | contig 13827 bp, 15 predicted proteins | sample 811421 | NCBI WGS metagenome assembly MDTG01 (sample SAMN05326645, study PRJNA326480) | marine metagenome | isolation source: seawater | place: Pacific Ocean: South East | collected 2011 | reverse complement strand
TTAAAACTCTTCATCAACAAACAAGTAAACAATTAACTGAAGTTGAGAAACCTATTGAAGTTGATTCAGGCACGATTGTTGTTTATACTGATGGAGGTTGCCCAGGAAATGGTTCTCAAAAGGCTAAGGCAGGAATCGGTGTCTATTTTGATACAGAAAATGAAATTCAAATGGAAAATATTTCAAGAGAGATTCAAATCGATACTCCAACAAATAATAAAGCAGAATTAATAGCTATTTGGGAAGCATTAAAAACTTGTAAAGCGAATAATATTCAACAAAAAATCCATATTTATACAGACTCAATGTATTCTTTAAACTGTATTACTGTTTGGTATCCGAAATGGATGAAAGAAAATAAATTAAAGAATAGAAAAAATATCGATCTCATACAACCAATTTATGAATTGACGCAAGAAATGAATGTTATCTTTATTCATATTAATGCACATACCGATTTACAAGATAAACATTCTTTAGGAAATAGTAAAGCAGACCTTTTAGCAACTCAATGCATAAGTTAAGCAGACATCGGTGCGTTTATTTTTGAATAAGAACGATACTTATTCAAGATGAAATAATCTTCTTGAATATCATTGATATTTTTTAATTCATCAGAGATTTCTAAGGTTGGGAATTGAGTTGGGATTCTCTTAAGTTGTTCCTCTACTTTTTGTATATGATTTTCATATATATGTGCATCACCTAGTATATGAATAAATCTTCCGGGAGTATAACCCGTTATCTTACAAATAATACACAATAGGAAAGAATAAGAAACGATATTGAAAGGGACTCCCAAAAACATATCGCCCGATCGTTGATACAATTGACAATCAATCTTATCCTTATTGACGTAAAATTGGCACATTACATGACAAGGTGGTAAAGCCATTTTATGTAAATCCGAAGGATTCCAAGCACTCATTACAATTCTTCTTGAAGAAGGATCGTTTCGAATTGTATCAATTACATATTGAACTTGATCTACACCTTGATTCGTATAATCTGTGTTGCAATCTTTGTATTTTGCTCCAAAATGTCTCCATTGAAAACCGTAGACAGGACCTAAGTCACCTTCTTCATATGTAAGTCCTCTGCTTTCTAAAAACTCTTGGGATGCATTTTGATCCCAAATATGAACATTTTTATCATTCAATTCTTTATTATTGGTTGATCCTTTAATAAACCATAAAAGTTCTCTTAAGATAGTCTTGTATCCCATTTTTTTTGTAGTTAATAGAGGGAATCCCTTTTCTAAATCAAACACCATTCTTTCTCCAAAGGTTGAGAGAACATTTCCATTTCTACCTTCAATTAAATCTCCATTTTCAAGAATATTCTTCAAAAGAGTTAAATATTGATATTCTCCACGATTGACTTGGTTTTTATTCTGATAAATGAATAGAGAATGCTCCATTGTTTTTTCTTCATTCATATTTGGTGCATTAATGATACATGGGCTTTCTTTACTTACACTTTCATACATTAATTCTTGATTCGTTAATGTTTGATAGGGCAATCTCCTTGCCTCAACACCCTTGCAAAGATAATGATGCTTAAATCGTGTAAGATAAACGCAATTTAAATTGGTTGGATATTTCGAAATACATTCTTGGTAAATACCTTCTCCACCGATAACAAATACTTTTCCTTTCTTGTTCTCCTGAATCCATTCAAAAGATGACTCTAAAGAGTGAAAACATTTCAATTCATCTGTTTCCTCGATTGTATGCTCCCTTGACAAGACAATCGTAAATCGTTTCCTGAATGGCTTTACATTATCAGGTATACTCAACCATGTTTTATATCCCATAATCAAAATATTTTGATCACCTTCAGGATAGGAATCGGTAGTTATCTTATAAAATTGCTTCAAATCTTCTCTGCATTCAATAAGTAAGGTATTATGAATACCTATTATAAAGTTTTCATTGATCGATGCAATAAAATTATACGATATCATTTCTAAATATTACTAGTTAATAATTTAGTATTTAAGTCAAATTTATAAAATCCAACAAAGTATAATTAATGAAAAAAGATACGAGTAAATTATTCTTAATGGGTATTTTTGGAGTAATGGTTCTCTTGTATTTGAATGAATTAGGGCAAAATAGGGAATTAACAATACAAATAATATCTGATAGTGAAGATGAAGATGAAGATGAATATGAAGAGCCACGAAGATATTATGATTCAAGGTATATTACGCGAAAACAAATGTCTATTAATGTTCCTACAAGAGGGCAACCACCTGAATATCAACAAATAGGCACGATAACCGGTGACGGTGAAGAAAATATCAAACCTTTGTATGGTCGCCAAACTTACAGGGGCTCGAATCAATGGAATTACTTTACATCATTGGATTCTCATCTAGCAACAAAAATCCCGGTGTTTTTTGGAGGGGAAGATTGCACTGAAGAAAGAGGATGTAGAGAAATTCGTAAAAATGATACTTTAAATATGGGTGAAAATGGAGGGCAATATACAGCATCTATATATAATACAATTTCACCACGCTATATACCCTATGTTTAATTATTCTTTCTTATTTTTATCATCATCGTTGTCATCCGTATAACCCTGACTATCTTCAAAACAATTATCTTCTTCATCACTTGATGTATCTTTGCCACAATAATAATCCATCGGAGTTACATAAAGCCATTTGTCTGCTTCCAGCAAGGCATTCGAAAAGTTTGTCAAATAATAAAGAAACGTTTTCTTAAGACTGCATTTCTGATAATTTTTTTGACATATATAATAATCATCGTCCAATAAATGAAAAATAGTTTCAAATGTTTCATCTTTACTTGTTCCTTCTTTGTTTTCATACACTAAATTTGGATTTTCTTCTTTTGTATCTTCATCGATATCAATTTTAATAATTTCATAGAGAGAATCCAGTGCTTGATCAACCAAGTCTAATAATTTCTCTTGATAAACATAATCATCAGAATGATTAATGTATTGAATGCATTCTTGAACTGTGAAATAAATAGAATATTCTAGATCTTTTAGAGAGGTCAAGCCATCATATTTATCTGTGTCTATTTCTAATATCTTATATCCTTCCGATACTAAATTAATATCTTTCGTTAATTTACTCAACAATGTAATATTTTGAATTACTAAATCTTCCATTATATATACTCATCGATCTTATTTTTTTAAATAATATTTCACTAAATATTATTTAAATGAAAACTAAAATGATAAAAAGAATAAATTACTTATTTACTTGCGGGAAGGGGCACGACCGACATTCTTCTTAGCCTTGGGCGCAACCCTAGGTTTCGGAGCCGCGGACTTTGTGAAACCCTCAACAACACCCTTGAAAACGGGGTCGAAGATAAGCTTCGTGCCAAAGTACATCAATAGCGCTACAACTACCGCATGGACAATCAATAAAGTGTTGCGATCTTTAATCTGTAGAATACCATCCACAAACTTAAAGGTTTCTTCGTGGGCGCCAACCAAGAAAAGGATAGCTGAGAAAATGGAAACTTGAACGAGCCGATCTTGCAATAAATCATTTGAACCGTTGAACATTATTTTATACTATTAAAATAGAAAAAAATTATTCTAAAAAATCTTTTCGAACATAGATTCCATTCAATAAAATATATTCATGATTTTTACAAGTAGAAATGATTGTGCTCATTTGATCCAGATTTTTCCGTGTTTCAAGGAAAATAATATCAAATGGAACATGATTGAATAAATCCCATGCTGGATGTTTTGATCCGTATAACAATACATTAAAACTCTTTTGAATATCCTGCACTTGTTTTGCTAATTTTGTTTGCTTCCATTTATCTGTAATGTTATATTTCTTAAACTTATCCTCTGTGAGAGTTTCTATGAATTCACTATTAATTCCCAATAAATCGATACTATCATCGTATAAATTATTCAATAAAGTGATTAACGGATGCTCTTTGATTTGAATTGAACTTACTACTTCAGGGATATCGATGTTGATATTATCTAATGTGATCTTAATCGGCTGATATTCGTTTAAATTATGTATACTTAATAATTGAATTGTATCATAATAATTATCTAATTTACGATCTACACCATTGTTATAATGAAAATATTTACCTTCATACTCGATATCAGACCATTGAAAGCCTTTTCGAGTCCAAAAATCACGAGTATGAAAGAGGGTGGATTCGTATATCTTGTGTTGTGACTCTGTTTTATATAAATCTTTATTGTATATATCATAACATAGTGTTCTATCACAATAAATGCATTCCGCCCCTGTCTTTTTTAGAAAATTATATTTCCTTTCTATACTTTTTTTATGATATACGCAATCTTTATTCATATGAAAAATATAGGGATTATTCGACATACCACATCCATAATCTCGTTTAAAACCATTCGGAAGTTTCTTTAATTTCTTTTGATATAGCAATCCTGATTTATTTGGCTGTTTATATGTTTCAATAATTTGATCCATGAACTTTAAAACATCAGAATGACTTAGATGAATGTATATGCAATTTTGAAGTTCTTGAAAGTATTCACTTAAATCTTCTTTCCCATCATCAATTACAACTAATTCTAAACTATCGAAATTATTAAAATTTTGATAATTATGTTTGATTAACGGTATGAACTCCTTTTCATTATGTAAAAGAGTTATAACAGATACATTATAGGACATTATTTGATGTATATCATAATTTATTGTTTAAATAGATTACTTATTTTCTTTCGTTAATTCTTGAAGACGATTTAATAATAATTGATTTATTTTGAGTAAACTTTCCCTATCTTTATCTTTTATGGCTTCTATAAATTGATCTACGATAATATCTTTTTTGATGTTATTTAATTTTTGTTCACCCTCATTTTTCTTTTGAAGGAAAGGATCTATCATTTCAAAAGGATTAGAACTCATAATAATAATAATTCGTAGATATTTTTTAAATAGAATACTCTGTAAGTTATAGATCATGCTTGAATTGTATTTAAAAGTAAAAAAAGTAAATGAATTATTATATCGCAAATGAAACGATTCTTAAAGTTTGAAAATATTCAGAATCAATATATCAAATACAAAATTCCCTTTCTCCCCCGATCGGAAACATATTTGATTCAATGGTTTCCAAATGCAATTACTAAAAAACATAATCATAATGGAAAACAGTGTGATTTTATCCCCTTGAAGGGATATTTATATGAAAAACAATATATAGGTCAGAGTATTATCGAATATCAATTAAAACCCTTTCATAAATATTCAATTAATGATTCAATCGGCGAACATCAGATGATTAATTATGATAATTCTGTTAAGTGGTCACTTCACATGTATTATTGATTGTGGGGACAATTTTAGAATGTCCGGATTTCCCTAAATATTGTGGATCGATTTCAGATTGACTTGGACAACTCGCGATTTTTTCTCGCAAATAACAAACAAATGAGATCCTTGTATATTTTTGATACAATCCGGCTGTCCCTACTTCAGGATTATCTTTGAAATCCGATTCAATTGTTGCATTGTATTCTTTATCTTCTTCTGTTTCATAAATAGGTGTATTCGAATGCCATTCATGAACATCCATAGCAACAAAATCATTCTTTCTCAGATCGACCGCAACACCATATTGTGGATAGACCGTGTATCCACCATGATATTTTCCTTGCTCAATTACTGTTAAATTACCAAACCCACCTTTAAAATCTCCTGCATCTCTGTGCAATGCTGTTCGAAAATTACGATTAATCGTGACTGTTGAAAAGCATGTTTTAGGTATTTTGAGATGAGGTTTCGTATTCGCTCTATCTAATTGTCTTTGATAAGCATCGGGTATCAATCGTTTGAACAAGGAATCGATTTTCTTTAAAAAAGGCAATCCTTGATTGTATTTTTCATAATTAGTTCGAGTAAAGTGAGTTAAACGACAAGGTAAATCTGCAAAGTTTTTACCAGCTTCATAATAACCAATTGGATTCGATGCAACTTGATTATTCACTTTCATTTTTGAAACACCTCCTTTTTTATTAATTAATAATTTGATACAATCTTCTGTAGATATATCATCTGGATATTTGATTTCTAATTCATCACATTTCACCTTTAATGCTGATAATTCAAAGTGTCTATATAAATCATATAATTCCAAACCTTTTGGATTTAAATATCCAGTCGACCATTTATTCGTTTTAACTAGAACTCTTTTCTTCCAATAATCACTTTCAGGATTAATTGGTCCCGCCGAAGCACCCCTTCCTCGACTTGCTTTTGCTAAATCTTTATAAGATTTCCATCCTAATTCGATTAAATGATCAGGGATTGCATTCTTACGAAATTTCAATAACAAATGTTCATTCCCTTCATCATCCAACCGATAAACATCTGTATTCGAACGTATAATAGGATATTTAATATCCGATTCTTCAACCCATGTTCCTTCGCGTTTTGCTATTTCTTCATCAGAAAATAACTTTTTGACAACGAGTTTTTTTGGTCTGCCCATTTTTCTTTTATATATCTTTAAAAAGAAAAAAAAATAAAAAAAATTAAAACGAAGAATTATTAGGACCCAGAAATCATCGGATATTGGTCGAATGCAGCTACTCCTGAGCCTATATCTCCTGTTCTTGAGAAGGTGGATCCAACCATCTTGGAGGCAGGTCCACCCATCGTGGAGGCAGGTCCACCCATCTTGGAGGCAGGTCCACCCATCGTGGAGGCAGGTCCACCCATCTTGGGACCAGGAACACTCTTCGTGGAGGCAGGTGCATCCATCTTGGGGACAGATTCACTCCCCTTGGAAGACGCGTTTTCACTTGCAACCTGACTCTCATTCACGTCCACTCCTTCAACAACAAAAGGTTCATTTGCAAGGAGGTAGATTGATACTAAAGATAAACCTACAACTAGAACCATATTTCCTTTAATTGCATTTATTAATTTCGTCCGAAGAGAATTGCTAATAAATAATATGCCGATAAACATTAAGGCGACGAACTTAGAAAATTCCATTTTATAAATATAATTAGATTTTATTTTTCAGCAATTTATAAGCGAAATAAATAACAACAAATAAAACAAGAATACGGAAACAATAATCTAAATATTCGGGTGTCTGTGTTTGTGTATATAATTGGATAGCTTCATCATAATCATAAACTTTCTTATTATTATCTCGATTAACATCATTGTGAATATCAATAACCCATCGAATAAGTGAATCTCTATTTGTCAAAGCTTCATCCAAAGAATATTTGGATAAATTTTCCCTGTAATGATTGGAGCATCTTACACATGGAAGAACGTGTTCTAAACTTAAAAAAAAGTTTTTATATTGGTTCTTAATATTTATAGTTGGATTTTCTGGATACCCGAAGGATATATAATGTAAAAACTTCCAACCATGGGGTCCCCAGATATCAGGTGTTATAACTTGATTCATTTAATATATATAATATTAAAAAAATAATCAAATAACTTAAGGGTTTTGAACTTAAGTTATGAAATGGAAATCTACTGCAATAATTGTGGGATCAAAGGACATGTTTATAAACAATGCAAAAATCCTATCATGAGTTATGGAAATATTATTTTTAAAGAAGAAAATGGTGAATATAAGGTATTGATGATTAATCGAAAAGACTCGATATGTTATATAGAATTATTAAGAGGAAAATATGATATTACAAATATCAACTACATCCAAATATTAATCAATAAAATAACAACAGCGGAAAAGGAAAAATTAATCCAGAATGATTATGACACATTATGGAAAAGATTATGGTTAATCGATACTATTGGCGATTCGAAGCTCAAAAAAGATTATTTAATAGGTAAAGATAAATTTATGAAATTACAATCAGGGTTTTTTTCTCCTAAAATAAATGAAACAGTCTCTCTCAATTATTTTATTCAACGATCAAATACAAATTATATAGAAACTGAATGGGAGTTCCCCAAAGGTAGACGGAATAAACACGAAAAAAATAGAGATTGTGCTATCCGAGAGTTTAATGAAGAAACAAATTATACTGAGAAAGATTATGAATTAATACAGAATGTAATACCATTTAGTGAAGAGTTTAATGGCGAGAATAAAGTTCGTTATAAATATATCTATTATTTAGGATATTTAACAAATTATGAAAAAGAATGTAAAATAGATCCTGAAAACGTCAATCAACTGAATGAAATTCAAAATATTTTGTGGCTTGGGAAAGAACAAGCTAAATTAAAACTTAGAGAATATCATCATACTCGATATAAATTAATCGATGATATTTTTCGTTTGTTAGATAATATAGATAAAAAATATAAGATTATTCAATAGAATATTAAATCTAAATCATTGTATATGTTGGAAGTATATCAAAAAATTATTAATGAAAACCGTTATAAGATTGATTTAAAATCATACATTTATGAATGCAATGTCTATTATCGAAAAAAAAAACCTGATTTTGATGATTTATACAGTGAATATGATCGGATCTCAAAATCACAATTCGAAACAAGTCCACAATCAGAATTAGAAATATATTCGAAAACAAAACTTATTCTTGTCGATGAAAAAGGTGAACAAAGGATAGAGACAAACCTTAGTAAATATTGTTACTTGGAAGCTATAAAAGAAATAGTTGAAGAAGATTCTTCGAAATGTTCAAAAGAAATACAGGAATATTCAAAAGACTTTCATTATTATCCTGATATTAATGATAAAGATTTTATAAAAAAAATTACAAATAAAAAAGAGTTTTATTTGCATAAGATTCCACGAGAAGGGAAAACAATTGAAGATATTTGTGATCAATCATATTTTGAATTGCAATCTCATCAATTATTTCTCAAAAACTTTTTTGCTGAAAATACACCTTACAATGGTCTTTTAATCTTTCACGGTGTAGGAGTAGGAAAAACATGTTCAGGAGTATCTATCGCCGAAAACTTTAAAGATATTTATGGAGATAAAAATAAAAAAATTATTATTTTGGCATCTAGGAATATTCAAATCGGTTGGAGAAATACAATTTACAATCCTTCTTCCGGGGACAATCAATGCACGGGTAATACATACCAACTTGATGATAGTAATATAGATAATCCAAATAAAAAGGCAAAAAAGATGATAAAACTCTATTATGATTTGTATGGATATGCAGCATTTGCTAATTCGATCAAAGATTTATTAGAAAATCATACAAAACACATCGATAATTATGAAATGAAAGTGAAAGAAGAAGTTAAAATTATCAAAAAATACTATTCGAATCGAGTCTTAATCATAGACGAAGCCCATAATATAAGAGATACGACAAATGCAGCAGAAAAAATTACCAGAGATACAATTATTTATATAGAAAAAGTAATCAAATATTCTGATAATTTGAAATTAATTTTGTTAACGGCGAATCCAATGTTTAATCAGTCAACTGAGATCACATGGTTATTAAATATGTTATTGATTAATGATAAAAAACTCCCTATCAATGATAGAGATTTATTTGATGAAAATGATGAACTGACTGAACAGGGGGAAAAATTATTGAAAGAGAAATGTAAAGGTTATGTGTCCTATTTAAGAGGTGAAAATCCAATTTCATTTCCAATTCGATTATATCCGTATCATAATAAAACAAATAAGATCACTCCTGAAAATAGTCCGAAGAATGATATATTTCAAAATAGAATTATTGAAAAGAAAAAATTATCTTTTTTGGAATTATATTCTTCTCCCTTACAAGATTTCCAGGAAGAGATATATCTATCCAAACAAATTGCATATAAAGGACAAGAAAAATTGAGAATCGAAGAAGAAGGTAATTTACTTCAACTATCGAATATTTCCTATCCAAATGATGATAAAATCCATGGAATTGTTCATGGCGATGAAGGATTCGACAATTGTTTTTCAACAAAAACGATGAGTAATTCAGTTCAATATTCATACAAATTAAATACTATCAAAAAATACAAGAGTTTTCTACTCGAGGATCATCTCTGGAAGTATTCTGCGAAAATAGCTTCATTAATAAATATTATTCAAAATAGTGATGGTATTGTATTTATTTATACAAATTATCTTAAGTCGGGAGTTATACCAATCGTATTAGCATTAGAACAAAATGGTTACCAAAAATATGATGGCAATGTAATATTAAATGATAAACATAAAAAAGAACCTATTTCATATGAAGGGAAATATAAATCTGAGTATGATAATATTCGAGATTTTCGCCCAGCAAAATATATGGTTATTGCAGGTGGAAAGATGTCTAAAAATTTCGAAGAAGAATTAAAAGTAGTTACAGATAAAAAGAATAAAAATGGTGAAAATATAAAAATAATTATAGGTTCTTCTGTTGCAAGTGAAGGTCTTGATTTCAAATGTGTGAGGTCAATACATTTATTGGAACCTTGGCATAATATTAATAAATTAGAACAAGTTATTGGACGTGGTATACGCAATTGTTCACATAACTATTTAGATGAGGAAAAAGACAGAAACGTAACGATATATCTACATGCGTCTACAATTAAAGATTCTGAGACGATTGATACTTATTTATATCGTCATTCTGAGAAGAAAGCGAAACAGATAGGAATGATAGAAAATATCCTCAAAAAGAATGCAATTGATAAATATTTATTTCATAATGCAAACTATTATTCAAAACGAGATGTCGAATCAATTCAGACCAAACCCTGTTTTCGTTCATCAAAAGCTATACCTTATTCACCAAGTGATAAACCATATACAAGAGTTTGTTCATTTCAAAGAACATGTAATTATTTAGGAGATGATAAATATATTCCTCGTCAAATAAATGACGATACATTTACATTGCAAAACTCAAAACCATTACTCGAAATTTATAAAAAACGTATTTCATTGTTATTTCAAAACTATTTTTCTTACACATTTCAAGAAATCAAAGAAGAGTTATTATATTATAAAGATACAGATGATATATTATTGTATCATGCCCTTTATGAAATGATATACGAAAAATACAGAATACAGTCATTAACAAAAGATAATGGTTATTTAATCTATTCAAAAACTAAATATATATTTCAACCATTTTTCAATGAAGATAAAAGTTTACCTGTTTATTATCGAGCGAATAAAGGTCTCGCAAATAATCAAGACTATATATTACATGATCAAAAAAAGAAAGAAATAGTAATCGATGATATACCACTTTTTAATGATAAAGCTATTTCAAGATTAATAGACAAAATTATTCAAATGAAAAAGACGAACGAAAACATAGCTCACAAAATGTTTCAATCCAATCCTGAGATAGAATATAGCTATCAATTGGAAAGATTACATTTTGATGATAAACGTATCTTAATTTATATTGCATTCAAATCTATTGTATCATTTTCTAAAATAAACGATATTCAACAATCGATATTAGACATCATTCTTAAGAATATTTCTCAATTATTTATCTATTATGATGAAAAAAAAGAAATATATTATCATTTGAAAGAATATAAAGAAACAAAAAAATCGGAATTGTATGGAGCTTTTTTATATCATCCAATAAAAAAACAACCTATATTATTTAAATATATTGATCATCAATTATTACTATGCAATAGAGTTGAAGTGAACGATATATTGAATGATTTCAAAAAGAAAAAGTATTTTCAAAGATTTGATTCGTCTATCAATTGGGGATATTTAGCATATTCATCGCGATGGCCTCGATTTGCAAATGGTATTATTTATAAGGTCGTTGCTTCAAAAGAATCATTAGTAACAAACAAATCAAAAGATACATTTCCTCCCGGAGAAGGTGTTATTATTATGGATCCAGTCCCTGGATGGTATGTTCCGAATATGTATGATTTTATAATTGATAAGAAAGGTTTGTTATCTTTTTACTCAGGTTTAAAAGAAAAATATCAACGTAAATTGAATGCATTAAAAGAGAATCCAAAGAATGAAGAAGGTCTAACTAAAATAATCTATAGTTCGTTTATCGAACTATGCCTTCGTCATAAAGGAGGACATATCCATCCTGATTTAATATGGCTTAAATACATTCAAAAAATCAAATAAATTTGAAAGAATATAAAAATAAAAAACTACATTTATAGTAAATATGGTTTCATATGAAAAAGAGTTACTATTAAATACAACTGTGCAAATTAATGCAGCAATGATTTACAAAACGAAAAATATTGATGGAGTTTTAGTAAATCATTTAAAACGTTCTTTCGAGGGAAAATGTGGTAAGCATGGTTATATTATCCCTGATACAATATCAATCATTAAACGGTCTCATGGTAAAATTATGGTAGTTGAAGTGAGTAAGATACAATATGATATTCAATACAAAGTTAAAACCATCTATCCAAAAGTGGACGATGAATATACATGCACGATTGATAGCATCACAAAAATGGGAATCATTTCTTATTTAGATTATAAAGATTCAACAATTAAAGATAGTCCTTTATTAGTTATTTTGCCTAAGGATTATTTTAAGGAAGATCAATTTGAAACATATGAAAAAAATAAAAAAATTAACGTCAAAGTGTTAGATTCAAGAATTAAATATGGTTCTCCTCAGATACATGTTGTTGCAAGAGAAATTAGTTAGATAAGAGAATATAAGTTTAATTGAATGGAATTACTATATTTTTACTAGTATAATTATGAATGATATAGATGTAAAAAAAAAACAGATCTATGAAAAACTTCATAACAGTATTGTGTGTGATGAAATCATTGATTTAATTCATCAATATAATATCCCTAAAACGATTAATAACAATGGTATTTTTATTAATATTTCGGTATTGGATGATAATTATATACAATTATTATCCGAAAAGATAGAACAAAATGATAATAAAGATGATACAGAAATACGTTATGTAACTAATCTCGAAAATCAAAAAGAATATTCAAGTGAAATTAGTAATCCGAAAAAACCATCAAGGGTGGTTCGAAAAAAAGAGAAAATACCATTGACAGAATTGCAAAAAAAAATACTATCTTTTAGTTAAATTTGATTTAAACAAATAAACAACTTGTATTAATAGAATATGAGTTTATTTCAAATAATTACAACATATAATCAAGAATGTTCTTTTACAGAATCAATCATAGAATCGTCATTCACAGAAAAAATAAAACAGATCGATCAAAATAATTTTAAGACATTTATTGAATGTATTTTATTCAAATATGATACCTATTATTCCGTTCTTCCTAACAATGAAAAGAAAATGTATATGACAACAAGAATCATGGAGATGTGTTCATCCATCGACGAAAATCAAGAAGAATATTATGATAGTTACCATTATAATCCTCGAATTATGAAAAAATCGATTCTCCAACATGGTTTGCAAAAAGAGAATTATGTATCATCCTTATTTTATATGAATGACCTTTTTAAGAGACATTTTATTCTAATTCATAACGGTAAGTATTATGAAACATGTCCCAGAAATTATCCGGAAGATTATATTGAATATAAAAATGGAAAGTTCTGTTATGTAAATGATTTTAAGAAAGAGAATTATGGAAAAGATACGATTGAAAATATACCTTTTCAGAATGATTTAAAATCACATCAGATTTATCAAACGTATTTGAAGCCTATTTCAAATTATAAATTGAACGATCTGCAATCAATAGCTAACTCATTTAATCTTTCTGAAACGAAGGATGGGAAAAAGAAAACGAAAAAAGAATTGTATGATGACATTAATCTTCATTATCTTAAAGATGTTCAATAGTGAATGAATTACCTTTGTGTGTGAATATAAATAAACTTTCCTATTTTTTTTTATCG
>MDTG01130247.1_pt1 | contig 13827 bp, 8 predicted proteins | sample 811421 | NCBI WGS metagenome assembly MDTG01 (sample SAMN05326645, study PRJNA326480) | marine metagenome | isolation source: seawater | place: Pacific Ocean: South East | collected 2011 | reverse complement strand
TATGCGAAGTTTTTGGCTTTCTTCAGCCCAATCTATCACTGAATTTTTTTGCCAAATTTTTACTTGAGCAGGTGTAATATCTCTATTAATATGATCACCTAACTCCCGGTAACTAAGTTTCAAATGATTAATCAATTCTGAATCCCAAATGCGATGTAAATTTGTTCTTTTACCAAACCATTCTACTCTCACATTATTTCCTCCACGATCCTCAGCTAAGCCAACGTGTAAAGGCTGGTGAATATCTCCAACCATATGAACGAGTGCCATAATTGCAAACTCCTCACTTTCAAAAACGTTAAACTCTTTTGTTTTTAACTCTGCCATTATTTGGTCAATAGTGGCAATAACGTCTCCTTTCTTATTTTTACTTGATTCATCGTAATGCATTCCTTCGGGAATACTTACATAATGCCAACTATTCATATGATTATAGTTTGTATCAGACTTAATAAAATCCATATGATTACCACACATTTCTATAGAATAAAGTTTTAGAATTTTGTTAATTTTCTTGCTGGCTTTTTTTGTCAAATGTTTTTGTGCAACATAACCAACTACTCGGTGTCCCAATGGTCCCCATGCAGTGGCTGTTTGACAGAAAATAAGGAGAACTATTACTAACTTAAATTGAATTGAATTCATGATTCACAAAGCTAACATAAGGCCCATAAAACTACTACATATTTCGGCGATACTGACCTCCTACTTGAAAAAGAGCAGTTGTGATTTGTCCCAAAGAACACACTTTACATGCTTCCATCAATGCTTCAAAAAGATTTTCGTTATTCAATGCTGTTTGCTGAACTTGATATAGCTGGTCTTGATATTCAGACTCATAAAATATTTTTAAATCTTCAAGTGTCTTGATTTGAATCTTTTTTTCATTTTCTGTTGCTCGAATTACTTCTTTGGGCAAAATGGTTGGCGACCCTTTACTATTTAAGAATGTATTTACACCAATAATGGGGAAATCACCACTGTGTTTTAATGTTTCGTAGTACAAACTTTCTTCTTGTATTTTACTTCGTTGATACATCGTTTCCATTGCACCAAGAACACCACCTCGATCTGTGATACGGTCAAATTCTGAAAGCACAGCCTCCTCAACTAAATCTGTTAATTCTTCTATAATGAATGAACCCTGCATAGGATTCTCATTTTTAACCAAACCAAGCTCTTTATTAATTATCAATTGGATTGCCACTGCCCTACGGACACTTTCTTCGGTAGGTGTTGTAACTGCCTCATCGTAGGCATTAGTATGCAATGAGTTACAATTATCATAAATGGCATACAATGCCTGAAGCGAAGTTCTGATATCATTAAAATCAATTTCTTGTGCATGCAAGCTTCTCCCGCTCGTCTGAATGTGATATTTCAACATTTGACTTCGTTCATTTGCATTGTATTTTAACTTCATGGCTTTCGCCCAAATTTTTCGAGCAACTCGTCCAATTACAGCATATTCAGGATCTATTCCATTTGAAAAGAAAAAGGAAAGATTAGGCCCAAAATCATTGATATCCATGCCTCTACTTAAGTAGTATTCAACATAAGTGAAGCCATTGGCAAGAGTAAAAGCAAGTTGTGTAATCGGATTTGCTCCTGCCTCGGCAATGTGATATCCTGAAATTGACACCGAGTAAAAGTTTCTAATCTTATTATTAGTAAAGTACTGTTGTACATCTCCCATCAAGCGCAGAGCAAATTCAGTAGAAAAAATACATGTGTTTTGAGCTTGATCTTCTTTAAGTATATCAGCTTGTACGGTTCCTCTTACTTGTTTTAATGTTTCGGCTTTTATCAAATCGTAAACTTCTTTGGGAAGAACCATGTCTCCCGTAACGCCCAGAAGCATTAATCCCAGTCCATCATTCCCCTCCGGTAATTCACCATGATATTGAGGCTGAATGACCCCTTTTTTAGAAAAATGATCTACTATTTTCTTACGAACAGATTCTTCTAAATTATGTTCCTTAATATATTTTTCACATTGCTGATCAATAGCAGCATTCATAAAATAACCAAGCAGCATTGGTGCAGGACCGTTAATTGTCATACTAACAGAAGTTTTTGAATCAGCTAAATCAAAGCCTGAATATAGTTTTTTTGCATCATCAAGACAACAGATACTCACTCCAGCATTACCTATTTTTCCATAAATATCTGGACGAAAATCAGGATCATTTCCATATAAAGTTACAGAGTCAAATGCAGTACTCAAACGTTTTGCAGGCATGCCACTACTCAGATAGTGAAAACGTTTATTTGTACGCTCGGGACCACCCTCACCAGCAAACATTCTTGTTGGATCTTATCCTTGACGTTTAAATGGGTAAATACCTGCTGTAAAAGGAAATTTACCGGGAACATTTTCTTGTAAATTCCAACTTAAAATATCTCCCCACGCTTGATATTTTGGCAAACAAATCTTGCTTATTTTCTGGTGAGAAAGCGTTTCTGTCTTTGTTTTTACATTAATTTCTTTACCTCTAACTAAATAAGTATATAAATCATTAGAGTATGAGTCCTTAATTTGATCCCATTCGTCAATCATATTTTGAAGCTTAGGATCAAAATCTAACGCTATCTTTTCATATGTTTCTGTTAAATCCTTTATTAATATAGAGGAATCAATAAGTTTAGTCTCCTTAATAGTCGCAATAGTTTTGTGAATACCATATAGTTTTTGAGCAATCTCTGATTGTAGCTTTACCCATTGATTGTAACTCCGATTATTCTCTGCAATTTCTGATAAATATCGGACCCGCTTAGGAGGAATGATGTAAATTTTTTCACTCAACTCTTGGTTGGTATCAAACGAAGTCAATAATTCTGCAGCTGTTTTACGTTGAATAGTTTGGATTATAGTAGCATATAAAGCATTTATACCCGGATCATTAAATTGACTAGCGATTGTACCAAAAACCGGCATTTTCTCTGGATCTTGATCAAATAGTTTGTGGTTGCGTTGAAATTGTTTTTTTACATCTCGTAATGCATCCAAAGCACCACGCTTGTCAAATTTATTGAGAGCAATCACATCAGCAAAATCAAGCATATCAATTTTTTCTAATTGAGTAGCTGCACCGTATTCTGGTGTCATGACATATAAGCTTACATCACTGTGATCTGTAATTTCTGTATCGCTTTGACCAATTCCTGACGTCTCAAGAATAATCAAATCATAATCCGCAACTTTTAAAATATCTTTGGCTACATCAATATGAGCTGATAATGCAAGGTTTGCTTGTCTTGTGGCAAGTGAACGCATGTATACACGATCATTTCGAATACTGTTCATCCGAATTCTATCTCCAAGTAGAGCTCCACCAGTTTTTCTCTTCGAAGGATCTACAGAAATTATTGCAATATTTTTTTTTGGAAAATCGATTAAAAATCGTCTAACCAATTCATCTACAAGACTACTTTTTCCTGCACCCCCAGTACCGGTTATTCCTAAGACAGGAGTGGTTATTGATTTGGCCTCTTTAATTATTTCATTTAAAAAATCCTTATTTTCATTAGGAAAATTTTCAGCTGCAGAAATTACTCGAGCGATTGCCATTTTATTTCTCGATCTGAAAGACTCTACTTCGTCGCTAAGTTCTAGACCAATTGGGAAATCAGATTTTTGAACTAAATCATTTATCATTCCTTGAAGCCCCATTGATCTACCATCATCTGGATGATAAATTTTAGCAATTCCGTAATCCTCTAATTCTTTAATTTCTGAAGGGAGAATAGTTCCACCACCCCCTCCAAATAATTGGATATGAGGTGCACCTTTCTTAACAAGAAGATCCCGCATGTATTTAAAATACTCGATGTGCCCTCCTTGATAGCTAGTTATAGCTATTGCATTCGCATCCTCTTGAATAGCAGTATTAACTACCTCCTCAGCACTCCTATCATGCCCAAGATGAATAACTTCACATCCGCTTGATTGAATGATACGTCTCATCACATTTATGGCAGCATCATGACCGTCAAATAATGAAGCAGCAGTTACAATTCTTACCTTATTAATAGGTGAATATGGTTTCTGATCTTGCATATCCTAAATAAATATATACAAAAATAATCGATGAACCAATTCGATGAAATCTAATACCTAGTATAGATTTTGTAAAAACTAGCAACTACTATACAATATCAATTAATAATTTGTATAATTTTATATTTAAAACTTAACTTGTTACAAGTTGATTATATTAAAAATGTATAACTACTTACGTAGTATATTTTTTTAGTAATAACTAAATGGTCTGTCAAGTGATTTAATTTATATTTACCGCCAAATAATAATTTATTTTTGAATGGAAATAGTTAGAGGTATTATAGGGTTGATTATGCTTGTGGGGATAGCTTACCTATTTAGTAAACATAAAAAAAGCATCAATTGGAAGCTGGTTATCACTGGAATCCTGATCCAGTTCACACTTGCATTATTTGTGTTCAAGGAAATTCAAATTCCATTCACAGAAATCTCATTATCAAGTATTTTTTCATTTTTAGCTAGTTTTTTCACACAACTACTATCATTTACAGATGCCGGTGCCCAATTTATTTTTGGCAATTGGCCTGACTCTGCTCAAATTTTCAAATTAGGTGCTGAAGGACGTGTTGAACATACCATCGGATATGTTTTTGCATTCAAAGTTCTTCCTACCGTAGTGTTTTTCTCAGCACTCACCTCACTTCTCTACTATCTAGGTGTCTTACAAAAAATTGTATACGGCTTTGCATGGGTCCTTAGCAAGACTATGCGATTGTCTGGTGCAGAAAGTCTTGCAGCAGCAGCCAATATCTTTGTAGGACAAACTGAGGCTCCACTGATTGTAAAACCCTATATCTCTAAGATGACTAATTCTGAAATCATGTGCTTGATGACAGGTGGTATGGCTACAATAGCTGGAGGTGTATTTGCAGCTTTTATTGGTTTTTTGGGTGGTGACGATATTGCAGCTCAACAAGAATTCGCTAAACATCTTTTAACTGCCTCTATTTTATCGGCTCCTGCTGCTGTAGTTTGTGCCAAAATACTTTTCCCTGAAACAGAAGAAGTCAATCAAAATCTAGATATTAACAAAGAAAAAATGGGTAGTGGCCCATTGGAAGCTATTTCTTTAGGAACAACAGAAGGAATAAAACTAGCAGTTAATGTTGCAGGTATGATTCTGGTATTTCTAGCTTTTATAGCTCTAATCAATTTTTTACTGATAAATATTATTGGTGATTTTGATGGAATTGGATCTTGGAAATTCACCTCTTTAAATGATGTGATTAAAACTAATACCATTTTTGATGCATTCAATTTACAAATGATTTTAGGCTATTTATTTGCTCCACTAGCATGGATTATCGGTATCGATTTGAATAATATTGTCCTTGCGGGTCAATTACTTGGAGAAAAAACAGTAATCAACGAATTCATTGCCTATCTATCTCTAAAAGATATCATTGCTAACGGTGGAAGTGAAATAATTCAAAAAAGAACGATCGTTATTCTAACCTATGCACTTTGTGGTTTTTCAAATTTTTCATCAATCGGAATACAAATTGGGGGAATAGGATCAATTGCACCTAACCAACGTTCTACATTAGCAAGATTAGGGTTAAGGTCACTAATTGGTGGGACACTAGCATGCCTAATGACAGCAACTATTGCAGGAATTTTCAATTAATTATGAATCGTGGTTTTTTATATGGTGATGGTTTTTTTGAGACAATTCGTGTAACTGACGGTCAAATTCCTCTCATATTTGAACATATTGAACGAATTGAAGAAGCTATAGAAATTTATAAGCTGATTCCAACATTCCAGATTGATGAAACTTTTATTCACTCACTCAAATCATCTAAAAATGAGCTTATCAGAATTAATTTTTTTAGAACAGGCGGCGGAAAGTATCTAGCAGAAAATAACGAATTGGCATTTGATTACTTCTCTGAAGAATATTCAAAACCCTTTTTCCTTCCCATTAAACTAGATTTAGATGCTGAATTAAAAAAATCTCCTAAAATAAGTGGTACTATAAAGCTATATCCAGAACCCAAACCAAACGTTAAATGGTTAACTGTTAAAAGTCTATCAAGTATTTATTATGTACTTGCTGCTGACTTTCAAAAAAAACAAGATATTGATTATCTTTTTATTCAAGATCAGGATGGATATATATGTGAAGAATTGATTAGTAATTTACTGATTAAAAAGGGAGATAATCTGATAATATTTCCTAAAAATAATGGTGGAATAAATGGTGTTACACAACGCTATATTTTATCTAATTATGGTTTTCAATTAAAGGAAGAAAATTTAAAATTTGATAAGGTATTTAATGCAGATGCCATATATTCTTTGAAAGGATCTAATGGAATTTCACGTATAAAATAAGATGCCCAATCTCAAATATGAAATTGGGCGTTAGTCTTTTGAATTTTAATCATTCCTAGTATCGATAGTGCTCGCCTTTGTATGGGCCCTGCATACCAACACCAATATAATTAGCTTGGTCTTGACTTAACTCCTCAAGTTCAACACCAATTTTTGAAAGATGAAGAGCTGCAACTTTTTCATCCAAGTGTTTTGGAAGTACATATACCTTATTTTCATAATTGGCTGAATTTTTCCAAAGTTCTAGCTGGGCAAGTGTTTGGTTGGTGAACGAATTACTCATAACAAATGAAGGATGTCCAGTTGCACATCCCAAGTTTACCAATCTTCCTTCTGCCAATAGAATTATTTCGTTGTCATCAATATTATATACGTCTACTTGAGGTTTTACTTCAAATTTGGTATCTCCATACTTTTCATTTAGGTAAGCAACATCTATTTCGTTATCAAAGTGTCCTATGTTACAAACAATAGTCTTATCATTCATTAATTTAAAGTGCTTCTCAACAAGAATGTCTTTATTACCCGTAGCAGTAACTACAATTTGAGCTCTAGGAATGGCATTCTCCATTTTTTTAACTTCGTATCCATCCATCGCTGCTTGCAAAGCACATATTGGATCAATTTCGGTCACTATAACTCTAGCACCAGCACCTGATAACGAGGCCGCAGTTCCTTTACCTACATCACCATATCCAGCAACTACAGCAACTTTCCCAGCGATCATTACATCCGTAGCTCGTCTGATAGCATCTACGGCACTTTCTTTACATCCGTACTTATTGTCAAACTTTGACTTTGTTACTGAGTCATTGATGTTAATAGCTGGCAATGGAAGTGTACCTGCAGTATGTCTATCGTGTAATCTTAAAACTCCTGTAGTTGTTTCCTCAGAAATTCCTTTGATACCATTAACTAATTCTGGATAATTATCCAAAACCATATTAGTTAAATCACCACCATCGTCTAGAATCATGTTTAATGGTTTATTATCTTCAAATGCATGAAGTGTTTGTTCTATACACCAATCAAATTCTTCTTCGTTCATCCCTTTCCATGCAAAAACTGGAACACCCGCAGCAGCTATAGCAGCAGCAGCTTGATCTTGTGTAGAAAAAATATTACAACTACTCCAAGAAACCTCTGCACCAAGTGCCGTTAAAGTTTCAATTAATACAGCTGTTTGAATTGTCATGTGTAAACAACCTGCAATCCTTGCACCAGCTAAAGGTTTAGAAGCGCCATATTCGTCTCTTAGTGCCATTAAACCTGGCATTTCTGCTTCAGCAATTTCAATCTCTTTTCTACCCCACTCTGCTAGTGAAATATCTTTAACTTTAAATCTAGCTATTGATGTTGTTGTCATGTTATAAAATAATTGAGTGCAAATTTAACATTAAATTAAACAAACCATTAACCCCTTTTGTTGCATATTTGTAAAAAAAATAATATGTATCCAGAAGAATTAGTAGCTCCAATGAGAGCTGATTTAACAAATAATGGCTTTACCGAATTGAGAGATACGGAACAGGTTGATAATACTTTAAATAAAATTGAAGGCACAGCTTTACTAGTGGTAAACAGTGTATGTGGATGTGCAGCTGGCAGTGCCAGACCTGGAGCAGTTGAATCGTTAAAAGGAGATAAAAAACCAACGCATTTGTATACTGTTTTCGCTGGTCAGGATAAAGATGCAACTAAACAAGCAAGGGAATATTTACTTCCATACCCACCTTCATCACCTAGTATTGGACTTTTCAAGGATGGAGAGTTAGTTCATTTTGTTGAGAGACATCATATTGAAGGCAGATCTGCTGAAATGATTTCAAATCATTTGAAGGAAGTTTATAATGAATTTTGTTGATTAAAATAACATCAAAAAAAAAATGGTTAGAGATATCTCCAACCATTTTTTTTTGATGTTATTTATTATTTAGGGTGCACCAACTCTATGCATCGCACATCTAAATCCTAGAGTATTGAGTGATTGTTCCTCATCTAGGTATCTTCTTGTGCCTGGTGAAGTCCAATAAATTCTGTCATTCCATGACCCACCTTTGTAAACTCTTGCTTGATTATCTATTAAGGTTGAGACACCATATTCGTATCCTTGTTCACCGTCCATGTATGTTTCTTCATCGAGATAACCAATATTATCAGCACGTTTATAATTTCTTCTTCCTACATTTTCTTCTTCAGTTACAGGCACATAAACAATTCTACCAAGACTATCTTTAAGATCGACAATACCGTCTTCATCTAGACTAACTTTATCAAAAACATTACCTCTAAATGAGTTAAAATCACTTACATCCTCGTAAGAGAGAGGTCTGTAAATATCCATCACCCACTCAGAGACATTTCCACTCATATTATAAAGGCCATTGTCATTTGGCCAATATGAAACAACATCCGTAGTAATTAAAGCACCATCATTTAGTCTATTTGCTATACCACCTTGATCACCTTTACCTCTTTTAAAGTTACCATACATTCTTCCACGATCTCTTTCATCCCCACCAGAATAACGAACTGTTAAGCCTTCCCATGAATATATTTTCTTTTGATTGATATTCTCATAAGTAGAAGAACCAATATTAGCTTGAGCAGCATATTCCCACTCCGCTTCGGTTGGTAATCGGTAATCTGGCAACATGATACCATCTTCAATTCTTACTTGTCGGGTACCACCTTTCTTAACTCGGTAATCCTTCATTTGGTGTTTACCAAAAGTAAGACCATCGCTTTGCCCTACATAATATGCATCAGTATTGAAATTAGCTTCATTCATTTGATCTGGCTCAGGCTTTAGAACACCCTCTCGAATCAAAATCATCTCATTTACTCGATCCGTTCTCCAAGCAGCATAGGCAGTAGCTTGTTGCCAACTAACACCAACAACAGGATAATCTTGATAAGCTGGGTGACGATAGTAAAGGTCAACATATGGTTCGTTGTATGCTAGGCGATTTCTCCAAACATTTGTATCCGGCAATGCATTTATACCAACTTCTGGATAATCAACGTAAACTCTTTTGAGCCAATATACATATTCTCTATATTGATTGTTAGTTACTTCAGTTTCATCCATGTAAAAGGAAGGAACAGTAACTTTTCTTTCAGTATTGTTGTGATCAACTGTTACATCATTTTCAGACGAACCCATTGTAAAACTACCACCATGAACAAGAACTAACCCAGGACCTGTCTCTTGACCTAAATATTCATGCTTTTCGAAACCTCCCCACTTAGAATCATTATAATTCCACCCAGTGCTGGCAGATTTTTCTTTCTTACATGCTATTGTGAATAGCAACGAAGAAGCAATTAAAATCGTTGTAAGTTTATTAAATTTCATATTAAGTGAACTTTATTATTAACTAAAAAGTGTGTTTTATATTGTGCAATTATACAATTTTAAGTTTCCAATTAAAAATCTGGACATGTAAGTCTTCTGTATTTTCGATTTGGTTTTTTAGCACACCATTCAATTCCTGTAGATATCTCATGAGAGCTTGGTGCAGCTGATCTAGCGTCAGAAACTGTAAGGTCAAAGCTGTAACCAAACTTAAATTTATCTTTTCTAAATCCTACTAATGCCATTAGGGCATCTGAATTTCCAAATTCACCAAATGTCTGTCTAAACCATAATCCAGTAACCAAAGGGCCTTTATTGTAATAAAAACCTATATTCATCTGTGTAAATTTATTTTGTAGCATGAATAGTACATTAGGTGAAATTGTTGATTCTGGATTTTTTCTTCCGTCAAGAGGAATAACTAACCCACTGTGTGCAGTGTATCTTCGAGGAACAATAGCATCAGGATTTCCAAAAAAAGATTGATTTGGTTCAATCAAATTATGTACAGCAATACCTCCATAAAATCGCTCGGTGTATCCTAAAATACCCGTAGAAAAGTTAGCAAAACCAATAGAATTATTATTATTATTTAAATTTTCAGCGCTAGGGTTTACAAAACCTTGACTTTCATCAATTTGATCTTCAAATCTTAGTCTTTGCCAATCAATACTTCGCTGACCATATTGCCCTTGTATACCAAAACGCATAGTAAATTTTCTATTAACGTCTAACTGAAATGAGTAACCTGCTGAAACTGTTTGTGATCTCAGTAATCCTTCACCTGCTCGATCATCCAATAAAAGAAGTGATACACCACCGCCTATATTATCAAAATGCTGATCATAGCTTGCACTTGTAGTAATGAATGTGCCTGGCAGTGATGGCCATTGATTTCTATAATTGAGAGCAATTCGACCTCCGCCGTTACATGATCCTGTTCCTGCCATTGCTGGATTGGTATACACTGGTGCAGCATAAAATTGGGTGAATTCAGGATCCTGAGCATATGCATCTTTAGCAAAAATGAATGCTAGTGCCAAAAACATTAGGGTTTTTAAATTTCTCATTAAGTTGACAATTGTAATTCACAAAGATATAACATTTTTTTGCCGATACTCAAAAAATAAATCATGTACTCCAATGGCAAGCGGAATATGACTTACACGACATGATGTACCATGCTTGGTTGTGGTAAAAAAGTATTTCTAGAAAAATAAATTAAAATAAATTTTAACCCTATTATTAAAATACTCGTATCTGTTTATGAGATATGCATACTAAAAGTAATTATTGTATGACATTTGAAAGTTTTTTTTGTAATAACAATAAAAAATCATTTAAGATTGTTATTCAACTGACAATAGTAAAACAGAGATTAAAAATTTATGAAATTCAACTATATCACAAAAAAAAATACCGTCACCTTTATTGGTTTTTTTTTATATTTTGGTCTTTCTGCTCAAAATACAACTTTTGATTGGAACATAAATCCAGTTGTACAGATAAATAGTGAACTTCAAAGTCATCAAGTTTTATCTCCGTTTAAATGCCTAGATTGTTATGAAAAATTGACTTCCGACAACAACTATCTCATACCCTATTATACTATTAGCATCCCAGGGGACAACAAGACTATTTCTAATGTTCAACTGATTGACATTGAATTAGAAAGTGTTAACACACAAGTGCTGCATCCATACATAGCTGAAAATTTTGAAATTGATAAGGTTATTACTTTCGATATGGGTCGGCGAGTGATTCACTTGAATATTACACCGATTCGCAGAAATCAAAACTCTACCGAATACATTAATTCCTTCAATATTAGTTACGACCAAAGCCCAAGATACAGCAATAATAAAGATCTTAAGTACAAAAAAGATCAAACTTATAATTCTGTTTTTGAAACTGGAGAATTTTATAAATTATCCATAACCAATGACGGGGTTCATAAAATTGATTACTCATTTCTTAGATCGAATAATATTGAGCCTAAATCTATCTCACTTTCTACTTTCAAAATTTATGGAAATGGCGGTAAAATGTTACCCGAATTAATTGAAACTGAAAGACCTGAGGATATTATTGAAAATCCACTATTTATTAAGGATAACAATAATAACAATATCTTCGACGAAGATGATTATGTACTTTGGTATGCCAAAAATCCAACAACAATAAAATATAACACCACAAATGAATCCTATTTTGCCCAAGGTCATGATTTTGATGTTGCCTCATATTACTTTATGAATTGGGGTGGCAAGAATGGCAAAAGGATCACAACTACTTCTAATGGTCAAGGGCTTTCCTACACAAATACTGTAGACCAATATGAAGATATTATCTATCACGAGAGCAATGAGGTAAATCATCAAAAATCTGGCAGAGTATGGTGGGGTGACAAAATGCAAAATAAAACCCAAAAAGATTTTAATTACAACATACCAGGGATGGTTATTGGTGATAAAATTGGTGTTCAAACGGTTACAACTGGCCGGTCAATATCGGGTTTTCAAAGTAGGATGCAAATCAGTCTAAACAATTCCATTTTAGCTAATATTTCATACAGTTATGTAAGTGGCGACTATGATGACAAATTTGCATCTGATCCAGTAACCACTTTTATTGAGAAAGAAATTACAAATAATCAAATATCATTATCTTACAACTACATTAAATCATGGAATGAAGCAGCAGCATGGATTGACTATTTCGTCATAACTATTCCAAGGACAATTCAGTATTACGATTCTCAAAAAAATATACGTACAAAGCGATCAAATCTTGACGGAAATACACGATTTAAAATAGTTAACCATCAACCCAACCATGCTATTTGGAATGTTACGGATTACCTAAATCCATCAATCCAGGAATTAGAATTACAAGGTAATAATGCAATTTTTACTGCAGAAAATATTTCTGCTACTTATCAGCCAGATTACATACATTTTGATAAATCAAATGTTTCTAATCCTAAATTTATTGAAAAAATTGCAAATCAAAATCTGCATGGTGTAAAAGATATTGACTATCTCATTGTTACCAACAAAGACTTAATTAGTCAGGCAAATCGACTTGCGGATTTTCATAGGAATAATAATCTTGAAGTTTTTGTTGCGGTTACAAATCAAATTTACAACGAATTTTCATCAGGTTCACAAGACGTAACTGCTATCAGAGATTTTGCCAAATTACTATACGATCGTGGAAATCTACCCGGAGCAATTCGTAAATTCAAACATTTATTATTGTTTGGCGATGCAAGCTATGACTTCAAAGATGTTGAACCAAATAATACAAATGTTGTCCCCATATATCAAAGTTATGAGAGTAACTATCCACCAGTAACCTACTGCTCGGATGATTATTACGCAATATTAGATGATAATGAGGGTAATTGGGGCACATCATCAAGAGATGAAAGTCTGGATATTGGTGTTGGTCGGCTACCTGCGTCAAATAATTTTGAAGCTAAGTTAATCGTTGATAAAATAATCCATTATAACTCGACTAATAGTAGAGGAAATTGGATGCAAACAATTACATTTCTGGCTGATGACGAAGATCAGAATCGACATTTACAACCATCTGAAAATATGGCTAAAATCATCCAGCAACAAAGCCCAGAATATAATATCAAAAAAATATGGATGGATGCTTATGAGCAAGTCTCATTTGGTAGCGGAAATAAATACCCGAAGGTCAACGAGGATATTAATAAAATGATCAGCTCACAAGGAACTCTAATTTTTAATTATGTTGGTCATGGAGGAGAAAATGGAATGGCTCACGAACGAGTGGTAACAAGGCCTGAAATCTCAAATTGGACAAATTATAACAAGCTATCATTCTATATAACTGCCAGCTGTGAACTTGCCAAAATCGACAACCTTGAGATCGAATCACCAGGAGAATTAATGCTCTTAAACCCTAGTGGTGCTGCCGTTGGTATGATAGCAACAACTCGAGTGGTTTACATTGGTGCTAATACCGATTTAAATTCAAATTTACTAAATAATAATCTACTTAAACGATCTGATGGACAACTTCCTACACTTGG
>MDTG01089798.1_pt1 | contig 13827 bp, 14 predicted proteins | sample 811421 | NCBI WGS metagenome assembly MDTG01 (sample SAMN05326645, study PRJNA326480) | marine metagenome | isolation source: seawater | place: Pacific Ocean: South East | collected 2011 | reverse complement strand
CTAAACAACATTGCCATAAATTGTGGATGTGATCTTGAAAGAAAAATTTGTGGACCTTTTAATTCTGAGCGAACATCATAAATATAAGCTTTAACTCTATCTCCGTTCCTGAGATTTTCTCTAGGAATAGTTTGATCTTTTCTTATAACCCCCTCAGCATTTCCTAAATCCAGTACAACATTTCCAAATTCTATTCTCTTTACTACACCATTAACTATCTCTTCAACTCTATCTTTATACTCATTAAATTGTCTTTCTCTTTCAGCTTCTCTTACTTTGGAAGTAATAACTTGCTTTGCTGACTGAGCAGCTATTCTACCAAAATCCATTGGTGGTAAAGGATCTAATAACTCATCACCTATTTGAGCAGCTCCATTTATCTTTTTTGCATCTTTAAGATTAATTTCTAAAAATTTATTTTTTACATCATCAACAACTAACATTTTCCTAGAAATTAGAATATCCCCATTATCTTTATTAATTTCAGCTACAACTTCGTTTTCTTCCCCGTAGTTATTTTTTGCCGCTTTAACAATAGCTTCTTCCAATGCTGATAGAACTATTTCTTTATCAATCATTTTTTCTTGAGCTACAGTTTCAGCTATTCTTAAAATTTCTATTTTGTTTGCACTGACCATCAGTATTTCCTTTAAATAAAAAAAAAGTGGGCTTAACCCACTTTATTCTCGGTTTAGCAATAATGTAAACATTCTATACACCTCAAAAATTTAGAAATCAAGTAGTGAAAATATTATTTAATTTCAATATGTTAATTACAAATAAATTCAATTTTATAAATATTTTGATTGTTACTTATGGCTTTTCTTTGATAATTAGAAATTCCATACATGGCGTCTGAATCACTCATGCTTTCAAAAGTAGCACTATCAAAAATTCTATTTTGACCGATAGTCAGTTTAATCTGATCAAAATAATCCCTTGAGTCTGTTGAAACAAAAATTCTTCCATTTTTTTTAATAACTTTTTTCATAGAAAGAATGGTATCATAATTTAATAACCTTCTTTTGTTATGTCTTTTTTTTGGCCAAGGATCAGGATTAATTATATATATTTCATTAATAGATTTAAATTTTAATGAACGAAGTAAATATAAAAAATTTAATCCACAAATTTTGATATTTTCCAAATTAAATTTTTTAATATTTTTTAATACTTTCGCTATACCGTTAATATAAACTTCAGAACCAATATATAAACATTCTTGATTTTTTTTTGCATTAAAAATCAAATGTTCTCCATTTCCAAATCCAACTTCTATTGTTATTTTTTTAAATTTATTATTTAATGATAAATCTAAATTGTAAGTTTTCTTACTTAATAAATCTATAACATGATGATCAATTGAATATTGACCGTATAGGTTTTGGATAAGCTCTAGATTCGCTTTTGATATTTTTCTTGAAATTCTTCTTCCATGGAACTGATAAAATTCTGGAAATTTATCACTTAAATTAAACAAAAATTAGATTTTTTTAAGCTCATCAACTAGATCAGTTTTTTCCCATGAGAAAGAACCTTCATTACCGACTTCTCTTCCAAAATGTCCATAAGCTGCTGAACTCTTATATATAGGCTTGTGTAGTTCTAGATGGTCTCTAATTCCTCTTGGTGTTAAATCAACCAAATCGTTCAATTTTTTAATTAGAATATTGTTATCCACTTTACCTGATCCATGAGTGTTTACATAAAAAGATAGAGGCCTTGATACCCCAATCGCATATGCAAGTTGAATTGTACATTTATCAGCTAGGTCAGCTGCAACTATATTCTTTGCAAGATATCTCGCAATGTATGCTGCTGATCGATCAACTTTTGTCGGATCTTTTCCAGAAAAAGCTCCTCCTCCGTGAGGGGCAGCACCGCCATAAGTGTCAACAATGATCTTTCTACCAGTAAGTCCTGTGTCTCCATCAGGGCCACCTGTTTCAAATCGTCCTGTTGGATTAATGTGAAATTCAGTATTTTTTAACCAATCCTCTGGAAGAGCCTCTTTAATAAATGGAGTAACAATTTCTTCAACGTCAGTAAGTTGTAGTTTTTTATCATGCTGAGTTGAAACGACAACTTCAGTACATTCAATTGGATTAGATCCATTGTACTTGAGTGTAACCTGACTTTTTGAGTCAGGCTCTATTCCGTTAATAGAATTATTTTTCCTTGCCTCAGCTAGATTTTTTAAAATCAAATGAGAATAATAAATAGGAGCTGGCATTAGAACTGGAGTTTCTTTACAAGCATAGCCAAACATTATCCCCTGATCACCTGCACCTTGATCCTTATTATCTTTGGCATCAACACCCATAGCAATGTCTCCAGACTGACCATGAACGAAAGAAGTGAAGTTAAAATTTTTCCAATGAAACTTTTCTTGCTCATAACCAATTTCTTTTACCGCTTCCCTCGCTAAAGATTCATAATCACATTCAAATCCTTCTGGACCACGAACTTCACCAGAAACTACTACTTGATTAGTAGTTACTAAAGTCTCTAATGCAACTCTCCAATTTTCTGAATTAGGTTGTGATAAAAAATCATCAACAATATAGTCAGAAATTATATCACATACTTTATCAGGATGACCTTCGGATACAGACTCGCTGGTAAATAAATATTCTTTATCCATTTGTTTAATCTTTAATAAATTTCGATGTAGAATAGCCAATTAAAAAAAATAAGACTATAAAAAAATATGCAATATTATCCCCAAATTGAGTATAAAAAGTATTACTAATTTTTCTTGGAATCTTTGTATCTAAGTAATCCAATTCACCTTGGTTAATCATTCCCTCTATTTCTCCAATAGGGTTAATTATCGCGGAAATACCCATATTTGCAGAACGAATAAGAGGTAGGCCGTATTCAATTGAGCGAAATCTAACATGACTAAAGTGCTGAATTGGACCTGCTCCATTTCCAAACCATGCATCATTTGTAATGTTAACTAATATACCAGAACTAGGCTGAATATTTTCTCGAGCAAGATTTGAAAAAATTCCCTCATAACATATTAAAGGTACAAAAAAGTCATTAAAATCATTATTTAAATTGCCTGAACTAAATGACTCAAGTGGTATAAAATTTTCTAATCCAATCCTATTAAGTATTGCATGAAATGGTATAAATTCTCCAAATGGAACAAGTTTTCTTTTATCGTATATTTTATTATTAAATTTAACTGAATTATAGAATTCTTTTCCATTGCTTCTAATAAAACCACCAAACCAATTTTTTTTGTTAATTTCTCGTCCTCCAAATGCAGTCTCAGGGAAAAAAGTAGGAATTTCATTTGAACCCAATAATATCATTTTTTCAAATGCCTTGTCTGACCACTTATCTTGTTGATTAAAGTTTGTGGCTACTATTCGAATCTCTTGCTCATTGAGATAGATATTTTCGTAGCTTGAAATCCTATTTGATCCGAATAAATATAAAATTATTAGAATAGAAGTAGATAAAATGAACATTATTATATTTAATTTTTTAATACGTAATGAAAATATTCCTGCTGAACAAAATGTAGACAAAAGACCTAAACCAAAAATTCCAAAGATTGACAGGGACTGCATATAACTAATTGACCAAGACCAACTATAGGCTATTAAGTTCCATGGAAATCCAATAAAAACAGATCCCCTAATAATTTCAAAAATAGTCCAACAAGCTGAAAAGAAAAATATACGTGAAATGTTTGAACTCCAATAATATGTATTTATTAATTGCATTAATCCATAAAAAATTCCTAGAACTAATGGTAAAACAAATAATGGAAAAGGGCTGAGATATGCCAAACTTGGATCAAAAATAAAAATAGAATTTGTAATCCAATAAATACTAGTAATAAAAAAACTGGTTCCAAATATGATGCCTGAAAAAAACATCAATTTATAATCTCTGCCAAAAAATGAAAAAATTAAATCATTTAACTTAAAAAATAGTCCAATAATAACTAATGAAAAAAATGGAATATTGTAGGGATCAAAAGAAAAAGAAAATAGACTTCCTAACAATAAAGAAGTAAGCAGGTATGCTTTTTTATTATTTGAGAGCAAAGAAATGTATTTCATTCTCTATAATTTGGGGTATGTAATTTTTATTGATTTAATTCTTCTAGGGTCAGCATCATTTATTTCAAAAGTTAGACCTGATTCATGTTTAATGATTTCTCCTCTTTGTGGAACTCTGCCAGCCATGGCAACAACTAAGCCACCTAAAGTGTCTACATCTTCATTATCTTTGTCTTTTAAAAGATTAATTTTCGACAACTTCTCAAATTCTTCAATTTCTACTCTTGCACTTGCTTCAAAAGAGTTTGAAGATGTTTTAATCAACATCGGCATGTTTTGTTCATCGTGTTCATCTTCTATTTCACCAGTAATTTCTTCAATCACATCTTCAATTGTAACTAGTCCATCAGTCCCTCCATACTCATCAATGACAATCCCCATGTGTAACCTAGTTAGTTGCATTTTCATTAATAAGTCTAGAACGGGCATTGATGGGGGTATTTCAAGGACCTCTCTCATAATTTTTTTTAAAAAACCATGATCAAACTTTCCTTCATTTTGAAATTTGACAATATCTTTTATATGTATCATTCCAATGATATTATCTAAATTCTTTTCATAAACTGGAACACGTGAATGAGCCTCCTTTATTAAAACTTCTAAAACCTTTTCCAGAGAATCATTAACTTCAACTGCTCCAATATCAGCTCTAGGTATCATTATGTCCATTGATCTAATCTGATCGATCTTCAAAACATTTAATAACATTAACCTTTCTTGCTTAGAGATATTCTCGTCACCTTTTTTAGCTGTATCTAAAACAGTCTCTAGATTCTCTTTTAAAGAAATATTTTTTGAGATGTTGGGTGCAATAAACTTGTTTAATAGATTTTTAAACATTATCTTGAAAATATTTTTTGATATACTTTTTGTTCAATTTTATTCATTTCTTCATATTGTTTATCAGATTTATGATCAAATCCTAGTAAATGAAGAACTCCATGAATTGTAATCTTTGATAAATATTCATATTTTTGGATTTTTAAATTTTTTGACTCATCTAAAATCTTTTGAAGTGAGATAGCTATGTCTCCAACTATATAATTTTCACCAAATAAATTTTGATTCATAGGAAAAGCAAGAACATTAGTTGATTTATCTTTATTTCTATAATTTTTATTTAGTAATCGTATACTAGAATCCGAAGTGAGTAAAAAACTTACTTCTAGATTGTATTCTTTAACTTTACATGCAGTATTTAATGTTTCTTTTGCAGCCTTAAAAATATTCTTTTTGAATAACGGCATTTCCCTGACCCAAAAAGGTTCATCAATATTAAAATTAATTTTTATCATTTGGGTTTAGTTATCATTACGAAGAGGTATCAAATAAATCTTTTATATGCTCGTCATGAGCATCGTACGCCTCAATTATCTTTGTAACCATTTTGTCTCGGACAATATCTTTAGCATTAAAATTAATAACTTCTATATCTTCAATTCCTTCCAGGATCCTTATAGACCTGATAAGACCAGAATCACTTCTTCTAGTTAAGTCGGTTTGGGATGGATCTCCAGTAACTACCATACGAGAATTTTTTCCACATCTAGTAAGAAACATTTTTATTTGATTATAAGTTGCATTTTGTGCCTCATCTAGAATCACGAATGAATTATTTAATGTACGACCCCTCATAAATGCTAATGGAGCAATCTCAATTTCTGCAGCTTGTATTTTACGTATTGCCATATCTGAAGGCATTAAGTCGTAGAGAGAGTCATATAAAGGTCTTAAATAAGGATCCACCTTTTCTTTTAAATCTCCAGGAAGAAAGCCTAACTTTTCTCCAGCCTCCACGGCTGGTCTAGATAAAATTATTCTATCAAATTTATTTTCCATTAATTGTGAAACTGCTGCAGCAACTGCTAAGAATGTTTTACCAGTACCAGCGGGTCCCGTAGCAAAAATAATTTGTTTTTTTTTCAAAATTTCTAGATAGCTGTTTTGTCTCTTACTTTTACCTATAACATCACATTTACTTGTTTTTGTAATAGTAAAATTTTCGATATTTGCAGTATCATTTGAAATTTGCATTTTAAGATTCTCCAGTATTAAATTATTTTTTCTTAAACTTTTATCTAATTTGATTTCAGTTAAGGTCTTAGAAATAGCACTTTTTAATATATCTCTGTATTTTTTTTCTCCCTTAATATTTAATTCATTACCTTTCTGAAATATTTTTAGAGGCAATGTAGATTCAAAATAATTAATATTTTCATTATTAATTCCAAAGATTTCTAGTACATTAGAATTTTCAACATTGATTATAGAGGAACTCAATATTTGCTCCGATTTCTGATTGGGAATGATATTTATTTGTTTTTTTTTCAACTTATAAAACTAATATGAACTAAGCAATACCATATAAGCTCTTATGGTTGCAAGATGTAATTTTGACATTCATTTCCTCACCTATTTTAACTGAGTCAGACTCTAAATATACAGACTGCATAAAAGGTGTTCTACCAAAAAAATATCTTGGATTACTAATACTTTGATTTTCAACTAAAACCTCTACATTTTTATTACAAAAAGATTTGTTATACTGGAATTGAATATCTTTTAATTTATTCTGAAGAATAGAAAGTCTTTCTTTCTTAACTTTTAAACTAACTTCATCATCTTCTAAAAATGATTTTGTTCCAGGTCTTTCACTATAAATAAAAGAATAGGATTGGGTAAATTTAACTTCCTCAACTAGTTTCAAAGTTTCTTCAAAATCTTTATCGGTTTCCCCTGGATACCCGACTATAAAATCTGATGATATTTCAATATCAGGTCTTGTTTTTTTAAGTCTTTCAATAATTGTTTTATAGTCAGATGAAGTATATTTCCTATTCATCATTTTTAGTATTTTGTCAGAACCTGACTGTACTGGTAGATGTAAAAAGGGCATTAGTTTTTTATTTTTTAAGTGTAGATTTATAAGATCATCTGACATGTTAATTGGGTGAGAAGTTGTATATCTAATTCTTTTTATTTTATCAATTTCGCTAATAAGGTTTATGAGGTAATTCAAATGATACTCTTTTCCTCCAATGGAATAATTATAAGCATTAACATTTTGTCCCAGAAGGATTATTTCTCTAGCACCCCTATCCGATACCGATTCAGCTTCTAACTTTATATCTTTAAAATGTCTTGAATATTCCGGGCCTCTTGTAAAAGGAACAACACAAAAAGAACAAAACTTATCACATCCCTCTTGGATTGTTATAGCTGATGAAACACCTTTAGAATTTTTTTCCTCAGTAATGTAATCAAATTTTTCATTAATTATAAAATCAGTATTAATTAATTTTTTCTTATTTTGTTCACTATGTTCAATCATTTTTGGAAGTAAATGATAACTTTGTGGACCTAAAACAATGTCAATATTTTTATTTTTATTAAACATTTCTGCATTTTCAGCTTGTGCTACACAACCCACTACAGCTATTGTTTTATTTTGGTTTAACTTAGTTACTCTTCCTATATCAGAATATACTTTATGAGCTGCTTTATCTCTAATATTGCAAGTATTAAATATAACAATATCCGCATTAATAGCTTCTTCTTTTTCTGTCATTCCTTTGTTTTCGAGTATTGAAGTAATTTTTTCACTATCATAAACATTCATTTGACATCCATAAGATTTAACAAAAAATGATTTAGAGTCCATAAGCTTTATATTTTAATAGTTTTATTTAAACCAATAAGTATTTGTTCTTCACAGAAGGAGGAGATATCCTTCCTATTATTAAAGAGGTTTTTAGAAACTTTTGGATGAAATATAAGATGTACTGTTATAGAACCACTCATTAAAAATTCTTTCATTGAACCAACCATAGAAGTTTCACCTACCCATGCAATAAATCTCCTTGAATAAATTCCCATAGGAATATTATTTTTACTAACATAACAAATAGAAATTGGTTGAACATTAATCTGGCTTTCACTAGAATTTAAACATTCAAATAATGAGGATTTAAATTTTCTAATACCATTACCATCTGAGGTAGTTCCTTCAGGGAAAAGAATTAAACTCTCACCCTTAATTAGTTTTTCTCTGATAAAATTATTATATTGATAAATCATATTTTTATCAGAATTATCAATAAAAAAAGTATTGCTTAACCTTGCTAAAAAACCAAATATCCCCATTTCGGCAACTTCTTTTTTTGCAATAAATCTTGCATTTAACATTGAACCTAAACACAAAATATCAAACCAAGATACATGATTAGCAATGTAGAGTGTTCCTAAACCTTCTCTCTCATTTTCTTCTAATCCTTCAGAATTAATTTTAATTCCTACAATGTTCTTAATTACTTTATAAAAAAAAAGAGGATAGATGCTCTTCCACTTGAGTTGGAAAATATTTAAAAAAAATTGAATTGGAATTGTAATAATAACAAAAATACTCAAACATAATAAAATTGAAAATAATCTTAATGAACGCATAAAAAAAACTCTTTATTTTTTAATAATTTTTGTACCATACAATTCTAATCTGTGATCAACTAGATTGAATCCTAATTCTTCAGCTACTGTTTTTTGTATTTTTTCTATCTCTTCATTCGTAAATTCATGTACATCACCTGTATCTATATCAATCAGATGATCATGATGATGATTAGAAATTGATTCATATCTTGCTCTACCATCTTTGAAATCATGTTTTTCTAATGCGCCATATTCTTCAAAAAGTTTCACAGTTCTATAAACGGTAGCTATACTTATATTTTTATCTTTTTCATTTGCCTTCAAATGAATTTCATTAACATCTGGATGGCCACTCATATGATCAATAACATCGGCTATTATATTTCTTTGCTCTGTCATTCTTAATCCTTTTTCGTTGCAGAGCTTTTTCAAATCTATCATTAAATAATTTTAAAAAAAATTTTTTGTGTATAGTGGTTTAACTTCATATTTTTTATCACTCAATTGCTTAGATAATTTATATATATCTTCAATTCTATATCCTATTATTTCAATCAAGTTAACTGTTTTTAATTTTTTACCACAGTCTATATATTCTCTTAATTTCAGTCCATCAGAAATAATTCTTTCCTTCTTACTAGTCTTAATCCCTTTTTCCTTTAAATCTACTAATTCAGGAACTGATATTGCTTCTCCAGAAGAATTAAACTTTTGTAGAAAAAAAGTACTTTGATTATTGTTAATAAAAATACTTTTTTCTTTTGATTTTTGATCATTCATAGAGAGTAAATTTAAAACTTCAAATTTAGATATTCCAATAACTTTAATCTTCAAATAAATACTTAAAGTTTTTGCGAAAGTAATTGCAGATCTAATTCCTGTAAAACTGCCTGGTCCAGTAATAACAACAATTTCCTTAATTGATTTATAATTTAGTTTCAATTTAGATAATGCTCTTTCAATATCGACTACTAATTTCTCTGAAATACTCTTTAATTGCCTACTTTTCTTTTTAATTATTGTCTTTTTGTTTTGAATCAGTACAAATTCAAATCCTTTAGTGCAGTTAATTATTAAAATCATAAACTTGATATTTATATTATATATAATAAAAATTCATTAATAAAACAAATGAAGTATGATTCATTATAAAAAATTTTTAATTACAATATTTCTCTTATTTAGTTACTTTATTTCTATTAATTATTCTATAACCGAAACACTCACTGATAATGGTGCCTCTGTATTTATGTATCATAGAATTGGGGAGGGTTCATATCCCTCGACTAATGTCACTATTGAGCAATTTAATCAGCATATAGATTATATTTCTAAAAATGATTTTAATGTCATGCAACTTAGTGATGTTTTAGATCACGTAATAAATAATAAAAAGTTTGATAATAAAACAATCTCATTTTCCATAGACGATGCTTATGAATCTTTTTACCTAAATGCTTGGCCTAAGCTTAGAGAAAATAATATTCCCATTACATTATTTGTTTCTACAGAGATTATAAATAATAAAACTAATGGATACATGACTTGGGATGAAATAAGAAATTTCATTGATGAAGGTGGTAAAGTGGGTCAACATACAAATTCACATATGCACATGCCATTAAATTCTAAAGAATTAATTATCGAAGATATTTTAAATTCCCATAAGTCTTTTATGAAAGAATTGGGATTTATACCTGAGTTGTTTGCTTACCCTTATGGAGAAACAAGTAAAGAGGTTATAAGTATTTTAAAAGAATTTAATATAACTCATGCTTTTGGACAGCATTCGGGGGTAATTTCAGCTTATGATAATAAATATTATTTACCTCGATTTTCATTAAATGAGCAATTCGGTGATTTAGATAGATTTATTTTTGCAGCAGAATCATTGCCACTAGTAATCAAAGATTTTATACCAAGTGAAATGTATTTAACTGAAAATCTGAAACCAACTATAGAATTCTCAATTGAAAACAATATCAATATTAATCAACTTAATTGTTTTGCTAATCCGGGTGGCAAATGGTCAGATCAAAAAATTATTAAAATAACTGAAAAAAGAGTGCAGATTCTATTAAATGATAATTTTCAAAGTGGCAGAGGAAGAATTAATTGCACTGTTCAAAAAGATAAAAAATGGCATTGGTTTGGATATCAATTTTTAATCAAATGATATCAAATTTCTCACTATAAACAGATAGACTATCAATTTTCACCTCATCAAAATCATTAAGATTATTAGATTTGATAATCTGCTTTATTTTTTCTAAATAGTCCTTGTCTGTAGAGTAATTATATAAATATTCTGAAAGAATAATTCCATCCAAAATGATTCCATTTTTTCTCATTACATACCTATTAAGTCTAAATTCATCATAATGATAATTAGAATTTAAATTTTTCATATATGAAGAAACAGAGCTTTTAAGGTTTTTAAAAGTTTTAATTTCATGATTTTCACTTTCTAACCTTTCTTCTGGAACAATACCTTCTCCTTTGCCCCATACATATTGGCCGAATAGTGCATTTCCTTCAGATGCAAATCGTGATGTCCCCCAACCACTCTCTACTGCAGCTTGTGATAGAGCAATGGAAACCGGGATAGCATCTATTTTCATTAATAATTCAACTAAAGAATTGTTATCTACTTCATATTCTTTCATTTTTTTTGTTAACCAAATAGCCTCTCTTCTGTTGATAACGCTAAATTTGTTATTTAATTTTTCTATTTGAATATTTTGTGAAATTAATTTTTCATTTTCTTTTACTATTAAAGGTAAGGCAATTTTAATAAATAATTTTTTTCTTACAGATGAAGAATATATATTCTTAAAATCATCTGGTAATTTTGAGATCATAATATCAGGAACTTTCTTACTTTTTTTTATATATTCAATGTCAAAAAAGACATGATCAAGCTTTTCTTCTAAAATTGCAGAAGTAAGAATTTTACTTTGATTAAAATCTTCTTGATTAATCCTTTTACTATTTTCTTGAATTTCTGGAATATTAATTAGGCTTTGTCGATCAGATACATTGTGTTTTAAATAAACTGATTGGCTAAAAACTAAAGAAACTAAAACGGTAAATGTAAATAAAAAAGCTATTAAATAATATATTCTAAATAGTAGATTTAATTCCTTACTTTTATTATTAAACAAGAATTTCATTATACCATTATTTATCATAGCACTTGCTCAACTTTCTTAACTTCTGGAATTTTATTTTTTAAAAGATTTTCAATACCATTTTTTAACGTTTGTGTTGCACTTGGACAACCTGCACAACTACCTTTTAATTGAAGATAAACAGTTCCTTCCTTATACTCTCTAAATTCAACATCTCCACCATCTTGAGATATTGCAGGCTGTATTTTCGTTAGTAATACACTTCTAATTGTTTTTACAACTTCATAATCATCTTTTTTAAAAACTATAGAATCTAAATTTTCATTTGAAGTAATTAGATTAACTGCCTTTTCACCTGAACTTAAATGTTCTGAAATAATCTTTAATATAGGCGCTTTCAATTGATCCCACATATAGTGGGACTTATTTATTGAAATGAAATTTTTTCCAAAAAATACTTTTTCTATGCCATCAATTTCCAACAACAACTTTGCAAGAGTAGACTCTTTACAGTCACTGTTTTTAGAAAATTCCATAGATCCTGATTCCAATATATCATTTTCCAGAAGGAATTTTAGCGAGTTAGGGTTTGGGGTTGTCTCTGTCTGAATAAACATATTAAAATATTAAGATTTATTTATTTATATATTTAGATTCTCTAAAAAATCACTTTTTTTTTTAAGTTACTGAAATTATGTATTTTTTTATTCAGGGCTTGCGGCAAGATCATCAATTGCCTCATCTGATAAATCTTGAGGCACAATAACTATAGGTACTGGGAGCTTTCCAGATTTTTGACCTGCTAGTAAAGAAACTAGTGGTCCTGGTTTTTCACCACTAGAAGCTGCTAAAACTAAAAATCTTACTGCATCGTCTTCTTCTAAAACTTCTATAATTTTCTCACTGGGTATTCCTTCCTTTACACTAAGCTCTGGTGTAATACCGGAGAGATCATTGACAACCTTTGACCATTTTTTTAATTTTTCCTGCGCTTCATCTCTAGCTTCTTGTAAAATTATCTCTTCAACAGATTGCCAGTGCTGAGGATCCAAATGCTCTATAATTTTTAACAGTACAATACCTCCTTTTGTACTTGCTGCTCTCCTTGATGCAAATCGCACTGCTACTTCTAACTCTTGTGAGTCATCTACAATTACTAAAAATTTGGACCTATGTTTCATTTTTTAAGAATCCAATTATATCATAAACTTCTGCTAAAGTCTTTGAGCCTTTTTCATTAGCTTTGTCAGATCCTTTTTTTAATATAGAATCTAAATAAGTTTTATCAGCCATCAACTTTGAAACCTCAGACTTAATAGGATATATAAGCTCCACTAAAACTTCAGATAAATCTTCTTTAAATCCAGAAAAATTTTTACCGCTATAGATATCGATTAATTCTGACTTTGATTTTCTTGAAATACCGCTAAAAATATTTAATAAATTATTTACTTCTGGTAAATTATCAATTTCTTTTTCAGTTTCTGGCATTAAAATATCCGCAGTTTTGGCTTTCTTTATTTTTTTCTTAATCATTTCATTGTCATCCATCAATGAAATTCTAGAGTAATCAGATTCATCAGACTTACTCATTTTTTCTAATCCGTTTCTTAATGACATGATTCTTGATATATTTTTATCAATAAAAGGTTCGGGTAATGGAAAAAAATCTTTAACTTTAAAATCGTTATTAAATTTTTGGGCAATATCTCTGGTTAATTCAAGGTGTTGTTTTTGATCATTGCCAACAGGCACATGAGTTGCTTTATAAAGTAAAATATCTGCAGCCATTAATGTTGGGTAAGAAAATAAACCAGCACTAGCATTCTCTTTATCGTGACCAGCCTTTTCTTTAAATTGGGTCATTCTATTCAACCAGCCTATTCTGCAAACACAACTTAATATCCATGCGAGCTCTGCGTGACATGCAACATTACTTTGATTAAATATAATACTTTTTTCAGGATCTATTCCACTTGCAATGTATGTGGCAACGACTTCATAAGTATTATTTTTAAGTTCAGCAGGATCTTGTTTAACTGTAATGGCGTGTAGATCAACCACACAAAATAGACAATCATATTCCTGTTGCATTGTAATAAAATTTTTAATTGCTCCTAAATAATTCCCAATATGTAAATCACCTGAGGGCTGAACACCTGAAAAAACTATTTTATTTTTTGTAT
>MDTG01046264.1_pt1 | contig 13827 bp, 15 predicted proteins | sample 811421 | NCBI WGS metagenome assembly MDTG01 (sample SAMN05326645, study PRJNA326480) | marine metagenome | isolation source: seawater | place: Pacific Ocean: South East | collected 2011 | reverse complement strand
TTTTGGCGGAATGCACTGAGCCTTTGGCTGAAGGAGTAGTAGATATGAGAGGCTTGTGGAAAGGCATTTCAGGGCGTAAAGATTTTTTAGAGAGAATTGAACAATGCGGAAATCGTGTCGTGGTGACTGGGCACAATTTAATTCATGATTTTCGTCTAGATGGAACGTTGAAAAATGGAGCAAGAGATGTTGGCCCAGCTTGTGATAATTTCAATTCTGCCATTCTCTTTAAAGACGAAGTTATGACTTTTAGATTATTCAACTTGTTTGATACTGTTACTCGAAGATTGGATGGTGAAGATATGATTTTTACTTTCATAGATGGAGAAGAAACCCGAGCAAAAAGAATGTGTAAATATCCAAAGGACTAGAATCTTACTTTGACTTAGTGACTTTTATTTAACTTAATTTTTTGAATAGATCTTAAAACCAATCAAAAGAGTCTTCACAGACATAAATTTCGATAGTTTTCTTAAAACTATCGCCTCGATTTAGAAATAAAATTTATAAAAAAGCTTTATCTTATTTTTGATCGTAATAAATGACCTAAATTAGTAATAAAAAATTGAGGCAGTTATAATGGTTAAAATTATATGGAAAAACTTGTTAAAGAAATTAAAGACTTCCTCCTTGAGTCTGGCATTAAAGACGAAGACATAAATGAAAATTTAATGCTACTTGGAGACAAAAGTATTGTTAAATCGAGAGATTTAGTTGAAATATTATTAATTGTTGAGGACTTTCTCGATGAAAATTATGATATTGAATTTGATTGGTCATCTTCCAATGCAATGTCTTCAGCAAGTTCAAATTTCCGAAATTTAGGCTCATTGTTTGATCATATCAGATCTCTAATATGATAAACCCAATAGTAGTTACCGGAGCTTCATCTGGTTTAGGAAAATATATTTGCGAAGAACTCACAAGTGAGGGAATTGAAGTTATAGGTTTATCAAGATCCAAGCCTAAAAACATAAATTATGAACACATGCTTTGTGATGTATCAAATTCTGATGAAGTAAAAGATATTTTTAAATTGATTAAAAAAAACTTTTATCCTAAAGCTTTAATCAATGCTGCAGGCATAGCCTCAATGAATCTTTTTATAACCACACCTCCCAAAAAAATGGAAGAAATCATAAGTACAAATGTTCTTGGAACTATGTACTGCTGCCAACAGGCTCTAAAAATATTTGCGAGATCAAGAGAAAGAACATCAATTATAAATTTTTCTACTATTGCCGTTAGTATCGCTCTTAAAGGTGAAAGCGTTTACGTAGCATCTAAAGCTGCTATTGAAGCATTTAGTCGAACTTTAGCAAAAGAAGCCGGTGACTTTAATTGTACTGTAAATACAATAGCTCCGGGACCTGTAGAAACAAACCTCATTAAAGGTTTGTCTGAGAATCAAATTAAAAAAATTGTCGATAGACAATCAATCCAAGAAAAAGCAACGCCTCAAGATATATTAAATATCTGTAAATTACTTTTATCAAATGAAGCAAAAGACATTACTGGACAAACATTTAATGTAAAAGGTGTTTAGTGAAATTGATAGATAAACTTGAATCTAATAGTGATTTAAAAAAGCCATTTATTTTTAGAAACGAAAGGTCAATCTGCCTTCAAGACATAATTTTACAAAATACAAGTCACCTTAAAGATATAAAAAAGGGAGATGTAGTAGCAATAATTGGTGATTTTGATCCTGTGTCTATTTCAAATTTAATAAAATTAATAGACTTAGGAGCAATAATTGTTCCCCTAACTCTAGATACGAAGCCACTTCATAAATATTTTTTTGATAGTAGTTATTGTGATTATATTCTTGAAAAGAATAATTTGAGAAAAATTGATAAAGGACTAAAAAAACATGTCTTAATTGACCAATTAAAAGATTCTGGAAACCCTGGTTTAATTTTGTTTTCTACAGGAACCACTGGAAGGCCTAAAGCAATACTACATGATTTTTCAAATTTCTTGGAAAGGTATAAATCAAAAAGACCCCCTCTTAAAACATTAAATTTTTTATTGTTTGATCACATTGGAGGTATAAACACTTTATTTCATACAATCATGAATAATGGCGAGGTATTTGTTCCAAATGAAAGGTCCCCGATCGGAATAGCAAATGAAATCAGCAAAAACTCTATAGAACTTCTTCCAACATCCCCATCTTTTTTAAGAATGATGTTAATTGAAAAAGTTTTTGATACTAACTTACTTGATTCATTAAAGTTAATAACCTACGGAACTGAAAAAATGGATGAAAACACATTGAGCATGATAGCTAGTAAAGTTGACTGTGACTTAAGACAAACTTATGGCATGTCTGAGCTTGGTATATTTAAAGTATTAACCAAATCTAAATATGAACTTTGGATAAAAATTATAGGTTCTGAAATTGATACGAAGATTGATGAAGGCGTTCTTAAAATAAAAAGTGATATAAGAATGTTAGGATATCTAAATGCTGAATCCCCTTTTGATAAAAATGGCTGGTATGACACTGGTGATATTGTTGAGACTGATGGTGATTGGATAAAGATAGTAGGAAGACAAAAACAATTAATTTCTACTGGAGGATTAAAAATCCTGCCTTCTGAGGTAGAACACGCAATTATGTCAATAGAAACTATTAAAGATTGTAAAGTTTATGGAAAAGACAACCCTATTCTTGGACAACATATTGAAGCTATAGTGGAACTACAGAATAATTCAAAATTGAAAAAACAAGATATTAAATCAAAGCTTAAGAAGCTTTTACCTTCTTATGCGGTGCCGCATAGACTTAAGATCGGCGCCATCGAATACAACCATAGATATAAAAAATCTTAAAAATGATTCAAACTCATAACCTGATAATCAATTCTGTATATACTTCAACACCAAAAAAGCTCATTAATAGCGAAGAAATAATTAAAGATCTCCAAGATGAAAAAGAATATTTTCAAGAAAGTTATAAAAAATTTGGCATTTACAACAGATATGTGTCAGGTCCTGAAGAAAATTTTGAAGATCTATCCCTTGAAGCTTGCTCTAACTTATTTCAAAAATCTAGAATTTCTCCGAGTGAAATTTCTCTACTTGTAGTTGTATCTCAGACTAGTTCTTCTCGATTACCAAACTCAGGGCATGTAATCCAAAATTCACTAGGCCTAGACAAAAACTGTATTATTTTCGATTTAAATGATGGCTGTAATGGTTATATTAATGGACTGATTTTAATGAATAGATTTCTAAAAAAAGACGAAAGAGGTCTTTTGATTGCGGGTGATTTAATGTCTCAGTACACTCATAACGACGACATATCAAATAAATTACTTATGGGTGATGCTGTTTCTGGAACTATAGTTACAAAGTCAGATAATAAGTGTGGAAGTTTTATAATTAAAAATGATGGCTCTTCAGCATATTCAATAAGACTTGAAAAAAAAGATCAAACCTTAAACTTTCAGATGGATGGTTTTAAAGTTTTCTCTTTCACTATGGGAAAAATTCCTAAACTTATAAAAAGTTTTGTTAGCGATTTAAATGAAAGTTTTGAAGATTATGATTATCTTGTTCCGCATCAAGCAAATATGATCCTTTTAGAAAATATTCGAAAAAAACTAAAACTTCAAACTGAAGATTTTTTGTACAGCTTAAAGGATTACGGAAATACTGGCCCAGCATCAATACCCGTAACTCTATCTACCAATAAAGTAAAAGAAGGCTCAAAGATATTGCTAATTGGCTTTGGTGCGGGACTATCATGGGGAGCTATTTCTTTTAATGAATTTTCTGGAGGTTGTCTTAATTATCTTGAATAAAGGAAATTCCAAAAGTATAGCCATTTAAATCATGTGTAACTGATGAAATTCTTTTTTCATTTTCTAACAAAAAAAAGTCTTTATCTTTTTTATTAAAAACATATTTTAAAAAGTGCTTTCCTTTGCCGTTAAGACATTTATAAGATGATTCCATCAGAGTCCATATTTGAATAGGCTTAATTTCTAGAAAATCATTTTTATCTAAAATTCTTTTTGATAACTTCTCAGTAAGATTTCTGAATGAATTTTCAATATCTATTCCAACCAAATAATTATTAGAGACCGTTATAGCACTTATATTGTCAGTATGTGAAATAGACATATTTTTACTTCTGGTTAGATCTAAGATTTCGATAAGTAATCTACTTCGAATAAAACTATTTTTTTTAAAAGAATCAGAAGAATATTTAATATCAAAGCCGTATTTCAACTTTAATTCCGCCGTAATAATGTCATTTGATACAACATAAATATCTATGTCTGCAGGGACATTTTTAAAATTAATTTTTTTAAAGGGTCTATTATTGAGCATTGAATGTGAAGTCTTCAAGATCCTTAACTGTTTTGATTTCTTCTAGGCTCTCTCCATCCAATTCAATATCATATTCCTGATAGATTTCATCTATGAAGGATATAATAGAAATAGAACTCCAAATTTCCTCATCAAGTTCTAACTCGCTGTTAATTTTATTAGCATCAATTTCTAAAACTTCTGATAGGATTTTTATAAATTTTATATCCATAATTTTTAACTGCTAAGATAGCCTCCATCAAGAGTTATGACAGATCCAGTGAACCATTTAGATTTACTTGATAATAAGTAGATCACTAACTCTGTAACGTCGTCAATTTCACCAAATCCTAACAAATGAGACTTTTCATATATTTCTAATTGTTTTTTTTTCATTTTTGATGTGATTCTTTGATGCATTTCCGTCTTAAATGCGCCTGATCTAATAGCATTTATTCTAATTTTTCTTTTTGTTAATTCATTGCTAGAGTGCTTAATAATACTTTCTATAGCTGCCCTAGATGATCCATAAACAGACATAGCCGCACTTCCTTTAACTGAACTTACTGAAGACATAGCAACTATAGAAGAAAGCTCATTGAGAAGTTTTCCTGATGTTGCCAATTTTAAAATTATTAGAAGAGCCAATATTGGCGGTAAAAATATATTTTTTATGTCCCTATTTTTAATAGAACTTAAACTCTTAAATTGTTCTGTTCCAACCGACACAAAAACACCATCATATTTTTCACCGATAATATGTGTATTAAAAAATTCAATGGAATTATCTAAGTCAGAAATTTCATGCCTAAAAAAAGTAATATTTTTCGAGTTAAAACTTTTTATATTTTTATCATTCCTTCCTATTACTGCAACTTTAGAGAAAGCAGAAAGTTTTTTAGCCAGATCAAAGCCTATACCAGAGGTACCTCCAAGAATTAAAAAATTTTTGTTTTTAAAATGATTCATTTTCAGGAAAGACCATTATTATATAATACTACCAACACAAAAATAATTTTTAATGAAAAAACTACATATCATTGGAAGTGGCGGCTTTGCAAAGGAGTTAATCGCGTATATAGAAAACGAAAAAACTGCAAGATATGACATCAAAGGAGTTTGGAGTGCAGACGGTTTCAATAATGAAAAATACCAAAAATATTACAAAGGAAATGTTGAAGATCTCAAAAAAAAGTATAAGAGCGATGAAGCTGTAATTATCGCGATAGCTAATAATGATATTAGAAAAAAAATTGTTGAGAAAGATCTTAATGGTATAAGTATAAATTTCATTTCATACATTCATCCTTCTTGCGAGATTTCTAAATATTCATCTATAGGTGTAGGTTGCATATTTGGTCCAGGCTGTGTTGTGTGTGCTGATGCAAAAATTCAAAACTTTAATTTTTTTAACACTCATTGCACGATAGGCCATGATACAAAGATTGGTTCTTATAATTGTTTTTTTCCAAAAGTTGAGATTTGCGGCTCTTGCGAGATATTTTCTAATTGCATTTTTGGAATTAATTCCATTTTGTTTCCAGAAGTTAAAATGCATCCTAATTCCAAACTCGATGCTGGCTCTATTTTAAGAAGATCAACAAAAGAAGAAGGGCTATATTACGGCAACCCAGCAAGATTAATTAAAAAATAAGCGAGATGTACTTTTTCTTTTAAAAAATTAAGAAAAATAAAACTAAAATTTAACTTTTATTATGGCCTCAAATCTTATGATAAGAATATTTGATATATTTATTTCAATTTTAGTTATTTTTATATCACTCCCCATTATTATTTTTGTATGTATTTTTAATAGCTTGACTAGTGAAAAGGAAGTTTTTTATTTACAAGATCGTATAGGAAAAAATAGCAAAAAATTTAAAATTTTTAAATTTGCTACAATGCTCATAGACAGTGAGAAAATGCAAGGTGGAGGCTTCACTGATCTTAACGATTATCGTCTTTTGCCATTAGGTTCTTTTATGCGAAGAACAAAAATCAACGAACTACCACAGTTGTTTAACGTACTTAAAGGAGAAATGAGCCTTGTTGGATTTAGACCGCTTTCTGAAGCAAGCTTTCTCAAGGCCAAGAGTATTGGTAATGAAGAAATTTATTCAGTTCTTCCAGGCATTACTTCAGCAGCATCAATCATATTAAGAAATGAGGAGCAATTAATAGCAGTTCAGAAAGATAAGGAAGAATATTATTTTAATCAAATTTTACCTCTAAAAGTTTCTTTAGATGCATGGTGGAAAAAAAATAAAAATTTATATAATTATTTTGCAATTTTATTTTTAACATCTCTTATTTTATTTTTACCCCTTAGAATGGTCCCAATTAGTATTCTTAAAGATCTGCCAAAGAATATCAAAATTATTGTTTGAAATTTTGATCAATGGGGATTTGAGAAGGTTAATGCTTCCAATATAATCCCAATTTTTTCCCTATAATGGAATCAGTTGCTAGAATGGATTCATTAGAAAAGTTCACTAATTTATTTTTATGAAAGTATTAGAAAACGATGATGCAGAAACAAAAAAAAATATTCTTGTCATTGGTTTAGGATATGTCGGTCTTACATTTTCTATACATTGTTGTAAAAAAAATTATAACGTTTACGGAATCGAAATTAATGAAAGAATCCTTAATTCACTCAATTCTAAAAAAGCTCATTTTCTTGAACCAGGAATAGACGACCTAATTAGCAAATATAAAAATAAAAGTTTTTTCTGTTCGAATTCTGTTCCAGAGAATATCAAATTTGACTACATCATTATTTCTGTTGGTACGCCTTATAATAAAAAGAACTCTAATGTTGATTTAAGCTCGATGGAATCGGCTATAAGTTCAATAAAAAATGTTGTAACTGAAGAATCATTAGTGGTGCTTAGGTCAACTGTATCCGTTACTACCTCGAGAAGTTTTGTTTATGAAAAAATAAAATCTTTTGGAATTAAATCACCTAAAGTTGCATTCTGTCCTGAAAGAACAGTTGAAGGTAAAGCCTTGGAAGAGTTGAATACCTTGCCCCAAATAATCGGAGCTTTAGATAAATCTTCAATGGATTTAGCTGAAAAATTTTTTAAAAACATATCGTATTCAATAATTAAAGTTGCTTCTCTTGAAGCTGCTGAATTGGTAAAACTTTTAAATAACACCTTTAGGGATTCAGTCTTTGCCATTGCAAACAGTTTTAATAATATTTCACAGGCTTTTGGCATAGATGGATATGAGTTAATTGAAAAATCAAACTTCGACTATCCTAGAAGTAATATTCCCTCTCCGGGTTTTGTTGCTGGTCCTTGTTTAGAAAAAGACGCATACATTTTAATGGAAAATTTAAAGGATACTGAATCAAAAAATTTAATCTCTTCTATGAGAAAAATGAATGAAAATATTGAGATGAAGGTTTCAAATTCTTTAGGTTCTCTTTATAAAAAAAGAAAATGTAAAGCGCCAATTTTAATTTCTGGAATGGCATTTAAAGGAACTCCTGCTACAAATGATCTAAGAGGATCATCTTCAAATAACATTTTAGAGTTTATAAAAGCACAAGGTATAGAAGTACATCTTCATGATTTTGAAAATTCTTCAGAAGCTCTTAGTGATTTTTATAAAAATTTTGCTTTAGGGGCAGAGGATTTTGTTCTGGAAAAGCTTTCTGGATATGAATTTATTGTTTTACTGAATAATCATCCAAGATATCTAAGTAAAAACTTCCAAAAAACAATCAAAGCTCTAAAAAATTTAAATTCAAGTTTTTTTATATTTGACGCATGGAATAGCTTGAAAGAGATAGCTGAGGAGCTAGATAGTTCTTATAAGAACTTAGGTAATATTTTTTTATGATTGAACCAATCAAAAGTAAAAAAATTATTTTGTCAGGTGGAGCAGGTTTCATAGGACACCATCTGTTGAACAGACTTGCTCTAAATAATGAAGTTTATGTCATTGATAATCTTAAGCGAGGATTATCAAGACGTTTTGAAAATATTGATAATATCCAGTTTTTTGAAATAGATATTACCGATTTTGATCATATGATGTCTCTCAATAAAAAAGCGGATATTTTTATACATCTTGCAGCTATAAATGGAACTGAAAATTTTTATGAAAGGCCCATTGAGGTTATGGATGTTGGAGTTATCGGAACGGTAAATGTTTTCAAATATTGCTCTGAAATGTCTATAAAGAAAGCTGTAGTAGCATCATCTGCAGAAGTTTATCAAAAACCAAAAATCATCCCCACTCCAGAGGATGTTGAATTAATTGTCCCTTCGCATAAGAACCCTAGATATTCTTACGGGCTTAGTAAAATATTTACTGAGTTTTATAGTCTGCAATATGGTCTTCACAGAAATTTGTCTGTTTCAGTTTTCAGACCACATAACGTCTACGGCGAAGATATGGGCTATAAGCATGTTATTCCTGAATTTATTTTACCTTTTGTAAAAAGTAAGTTAGAAAATAAAAAAAATGTATCAATAAAAACTAAAGGTGCAATAGATTCTTCCAGAGCATTTTGTTATGTTTCAGATATTATCGATGGAATAGAGGCTATCTCTCAATTAAGTAGTACAGGCGTTTATAACATTGGCAACCCAGAGCCTTTCAGCATTAGAGATGTTTTAAGTACACTATCAGAAATATCTGGTTTAGATTTTAAAATAGATGAATCTCAAAACAAACATGTTGGCTCTGTAACTGAGAGAATTCCTGACATATCTAAAATTACTGAATTAGGTTTTTACCCAAAAATTAATTTCTTAAAAGGTCTTACAAAAACTTATAATTGGTATTTAGAAAATTATCATTTATTTAATAAAGAAAAAAATAATAAATATCTTTGAAAATTCTTATAACTGGTGGAAATGGATTTGTAGGAAGGTATGTTTCTACAGAACTTAAAAAATTTGATCATAAAGTTTATTCCCCAAATCATAATCAAATGGACTGCTCAAATCCTTTGTCCGTTGATAAAGCTCTAGAAAAAATTAATCCAGAACTCATTATTCATACTGCAGCATTTATTATGCCTACTGATAAAATGAAAAATAATCATAAAAATATTTTTGAAAAGAATAAAAATTTAAATTCAAATATCCTAAAAGCAGCCTCAAAAAAAAATATTAAAAATATATTATGTTTTGGATCTCACACCATGTATTCCAATGATTCAAAAAAAAATGAAAAAAATATTTTAGAAAATAATCCTCCAAGCTTTATTGAAGGTTACGCTAATTCAAAAAGATTATTGTTTAAGGAATGTCAAAAATATTGCACCTTAGGGCTGAATTACAAAATGCTTGTGTTACCAAGTATATATGGGCCATTTGATTTAAAATCTCCCCCGAAGCAAATGTTAAATTCCGTAATTTTAAGAGCATTAGAATCAAAAAAAAATAATAAAAGATATCTAGAAATATATGGAGATTTAAGTGCTTTAAGAGAGTACATTTTTTTACCAGATTTGACAGATTGGATTATAAAAAAAGTAAATTTTATTGACAGTCTTCCTGTGGCTCTCAATCTTGGGACAAACTCATTATTATCTGTTTTAGAGTATTACAAGATTTGTAGTAAATTGATTAATATTGAATTAAAACTTGATAATGAATCTGTAAAATTAATAAAAGACGAATTAGGAGAATTTCCACTAGATTGCTCTTTGGCACAAAATTTTGGCTGGGAAAATTTCACTTCTATAGAAGAAGGTATAATCCAGACTATAAGACATATAGAGGGACATTATGGAATATAAATTAGCAGCTTCATCTTGGGGTGATGAAGAAATTCAGGCTATGCAAAAAGTTATTGATTCAGGGATGCATTCAATGGGCTCCAAGGTAGTAGAATTTGAGAAGAAATTTGCATCTTACATTGGTACAAAACATGCAATTATGGTTAATTCAGGCTCATCAGCAAACCTTATTGGATTCCATGCTCTAAAATTACTTAAATTCAATCAAGCTCGGCACAAAATTAAAGTCGCTGTTCCCGCAGTCAGTTGGAGCACTACTTTTTTTCCGTTACAACAACTTGGTTTCCAATTGGTTTTTATAGATGTAGATCTGAGAAACTTTAATATGGATTTAGACATGTTGGAAAAAGTTGCCGAGAATAATGATCTGGATTTTGTTTGTGGAGTAAATTTATTGGGAAATCCTGTCGATTTTGAAAGACTTTCTTCTATATGTGACGAGAATAACATTATCTTTGTTGAAGATAATTGTGAATCACTTGGCGCAGAATATAACGACAAAAAAACTGGTGGATTCGGTTTATTTGGCTCATTTAGTTTTTTCTTTTCTCATCACTTGGTTACTATGGAGGGCGGGATGATCTGTACAAACAATGGTGAGCTTGCAAATTATGCTAGATCTTTGAGAGCTCATGGTTGGCTTCGTGAGGTTGACGAAGACTCTCATTTGCATAATTTACTTAAAGGAGTATCTGAATTTGAAAAGAAATTCAGATTTGTTGTTCCTGGCTATAACTTAAGACCAATTGAAATGGAGGCTGCTATAGGTCTTGAGCAATTAAAAAAGGCTGATTCTTTTTTTAAGATGAGGAGATCTAATTTTTCTAAAATAAAAAAAATTATTTCTCAGTATGAAGATTTTCATATTCAAGATGCGTATGAAAGGTCAACCTGGTTTGGATTTGGTATTCTTTTAAAAAATAATTTAGAAGGAAGGAGAGATGATTTAGTAAATTATTTTGAAAAATATAATATAGAAGCAAGACCTTTGCTTGCAGGAAATTTTTTAAAAAATCCAGTTATTGAACACATAGATCATATTGTTCCTCATGCATGTAAAAATTCAGATTATATTGATGAGAACGGGATTATGTTAGGAAACTACAATAGAGATATGACTGAAGAATTTAAGCTTTTAGAAGATTGTTTAGAAGATTTTTTTCATTCCTGTAATTAAACTTTTATATTTAAAACTAAAGATTAAATTTTATAAACATTTAAGATTAAGAGGATTAAATTTTTTAAGGTTTAATTGAAATCTTAATAAAAATCCACAAAAAAATTTTGCTGAATCAATTTTTTTGAAAGAAAAAAATCTTGTGATTAATTTTAAATTAGCAATTGATTATAATGTGAAAATTTTAAATGTTGATAAAAAGCATGTTTAGCTCTTTTAAAGGCGAAAAAGAAACTTTATTAATTCCAAAAGGCCATATTTATATTTGGTTGATAGCTGCCTTTCTCAGCTTTTTAATTTCCGATGAATTAGCGATTCAAAAATATATCTTACCAATAATTATGGTTTCTTTTTTTGCTTTATTAATTTCTAAATATCACGTTAGGTATATAGAGTATTTCCTTTTTTTCTCTATATCTGTTACTAGTGTATTCGGGCTTACTGAGACGCTTACAGGATCTCATGCCCAAAGCAAAAATGCTTTCTTATTTGGTCTTTCTTTTTATTCTGCTTCTATGGCCTATCTCATTGCAAAGAGAAATTTCAGTTATAAAAAAATCTTTGCTATTTCAAATCCATTACTGTTGATTACAGGTCCGATCTTACTTTTCTTTAAAAAAATAAGTCACAAAAAATTAAAAAAAAGATATGAATATTATTTACCTTTTATGTTGGTAGGAATTTTTATGTTTCAAATTGTAGCTAGTCCTTTGACAGAATTTTTTTTTCTTATAGATAAGACTGATCTCATATCGGTAATTATTTTTGCAGTAATCTTTGAATTATTTGTTTATATGAATTTTTGTGGACTTTCATTATTTGTATATGGATTTTTTGGATTGTTAGGTTACAAAATACCTTTAAACTTTAAACAACCTTTTTCTAGTAGAAATATTGTTGAATTTTGGAGGGGTTGGCATACAACTTTGTCACAAGTTCTTAAAACTCTCTTCTACAATCCTTTGCGAGCTAGATTTTCTATTTTTTATGCATTGACCGGGGTATTTATTGCTTCAGCAATGTGGCATGGAGTTACTTTTAATTTTGTTTTGTGGGGAATTTTTCACACTCTCTTTTTTTGGTTGTCGGTCAAAATTCTAAAATATAACTATAGCCTTCTTCCTATTCTAATGCTGCCATTCATTATTGTTGTAGGTAGGATAATATTTGCGGATAGCAATACTAGCCGTCTTTTAGAGAAGTTAACTTTCACATTCGAAGGCTTTAATGGATTTTCATTGCTTTTTAATTCTTCGCCAATCTCTCTTTTAGCATTATTTTTTGGCTTTCTAATTATTGCTATTGAATTTTTATTTAAAGACTACAAAATTATGAAAAGACGAAATTACAAGTTTTTAAGAACTCCATTTGCGTTATTGATTTTATGCTTTTTAGGCGTTCTTTTTATCTCAAATACCGGAGTCGATTATGCTGTATATGGACAACGTTAATCGTATAATTTTTTGGTGGGTAATTCCTTTTATATTTATTATGTATTTTACTTTTAGATTGTTTGAGGGGGATGTGACTTTTGACCAAGGAAGATCTGATATTTTAGAACAGCATGCTTTAAATTTGAGACACAATAATGAAATAAATTGTTTGATATTAGGCGGCTCAAACTCATTTTTTAGTTTAAGCGCTCATATAATGTCAACAAAGGATGAATTGAATTGTTATAACTTGAGTCTTTTAAATGAAGGTTTTTCTGATAAAGCATATCTTGACTTCATTAGAGATTCTTCTTTAAAAAAAACCGATATAAAGTACGTTTTTTATTCAACAGTTTATCCCTTTTCAGATAAAGATTTTTCTGAAAGATTAAAAGATAATGAAAGAGGAATATCCATTATTGGTAAATCAGGTTTTAGCCTGGTTGGAAATTCTATAGCGAGTTACCTGTATGAATGGAATAGATATTATCAAAATAATTTAATACATTATCCAATTCCAACTAAAACAGGTGATTTCGATTTCAGCAAATACATCTGTAAATATCCTGAGGATAAAAAAGATAGTAATTTATTAGATGTTAATTCTTCAATAATTAATTGGATAAATGGAAATATTTCATCTATGAAAAATATTTTTTTTAATGCAAAAATATACCTAGTTTTACCATCAACACTTCGGATAAAAAAAACTGATCAAAATTTTTCAGATTTTTCTAATTTACTCAAACAACAAATAAACGATTCGTCTATTTTTTTAGTAGAACAATCTGGATTTAAAGACGATAGCGTTCTTTGTGATAACATCAATCATGCAAACGAAGTTGGCAGAGAAATAAGAACCAAGGAGTTAATTAATCTTATTTCAGAGACGCTGTAATAAAAATAATTCCTATTTTTTTATGTTTATAGCAAAGTAATAAAACATCTTCTATAACCTAGAATTCAAATTTCTTTGAGTTTTTCAGCATATGAGCTGGTCCATGGTTTAAATTTATAGCTGCGTTTTCTCCATAGAGCATTTCTTTCTGAGCAGCATAATGTTTTCTATCTTTTGCAAGAGGCGCCAATTCTTCTGCTTTTTTTATTGCCATATCTGGTAATTCTTCATA
>MDTG01367710.1_pt1 | contig 13828 bp, 14 predicted proteins | sample 811421 | NCBI WGS metagenome assembly MDTG01 (sample SAMN05326645, study PRJNA326480) | marine metagenome | isolation source: seawater | place: Pacific Ocean: South East | collected 2011 | reverse complement strand
TTTAAGAAAATTTTATTTGATAAATTTATGAGATCAATACCATTATTAACTTTATCTGTATTAAAGCTAACCTCTATGAGACCATCGTATCTAAAATATGAATTATCTTTTACGGTAGATTCAATATTTATTGAGTTTAAATATTTCTTATAAATATCTTCAGGATTCCTGTATGTTATTTCATAGAAACTATTCTTTTTAAGATTTGGATTATTGGAAATTTTTATAGAAAGGTCATTAGTATATATTCCACTATTGATATCACTTCTTTGAATCAAATTCTTATCTTGATCAAATATACTGAACTCTTCCTCATGTAACTGAAGAAAAAGAGTTCTTTTTTTATTGAATTTAACATTTTTTACAACAAAGTCTTCGAATGAAATAAGCTCTTGATCATTTTTGTATTCAATAGTTAAGTTAAGTTTTAACTTATTTACAACTTCAAGCATATTGGACCTAGATTTGTATAATTTTACTAAGTTTGGAATGTCAGAGTTGCTCCCAGAGAGAGCCTCTGCTATTCCAAAACTGCTGCCAGGACCAATTTGAGAGTTCGTTGAAACCTCTAAAAGACTTGATATTTTATATACTCTAGGAGAACTTACATAATAGTAAATTGCAATTGATATGCCTATCAAAACAAAAATTATAATCAATTTTGAATTCATCAATAGATAGCGAAAAATTCTACCTATATCAAAATCATCATTTTGGTTTGTTTGATTATCTTGATTCATTGCTTTTATATTAAATTAAAGCTGGTATTTAAACATATTTAATTAAATAATGCTTACGTAATAAGTACTTTATCTAAATATTATTAACCAGAAATTTATTTATTTTTTTAATCATCCTCCACCTTCTAAAATTTACTAAAACAGTAAACAAATAGATAGCAAAATTTTTTATTTTAAAATTTAATGATTTTATATTAATACCCTTTAGTGAATCTTTAAATCTTTTTGTATCATAATTTTTATTTAAGTCTCTTATTTTGTGGCCGGCTAATATTAAATGTATAGAATAATTTAAATATTTTTCAGGAACACTTTTAAATTTATACCCAAAATTAATTCCCAACTCATTTGCTATATTTAAAGATAAAGCAATCAAATTTTGAAAGCTCTCTTGCTCATAAAAATTAAGATTATGAAAATGATTTGCATTCATATGAAGATTCTTAAAATAAGCTAAATCATAAAAGTATATTGGCCCTGTTGAATACTTATCATGTATGAGTGCATGATAAGAAACATGTAAATATGCATCCTCTAAAGATGGACATAAATACTTATCTCCACCAAAAACTACTTCTTCAGCATTATCAAATACTCTTTTGGTAAGAGTACATTCATTATTTTTAGTGAAAATTGGGCTAGTTAATCTATAATGCAGGTCAATAGTAGATCCATTTAAAGTTTTTAACGTATCAGTTTGATGCGAATTCTCGATGATATTAAGATTATTGTCATTTTTAACAAAGAAATCTGAATCATTTATGATTTGTCTTATTTTAGGCAGCTCCTCACTCCTTACTAATATATCTATGTCGGAGCAGTACCTATTTTTGATTCCTTTTAAATTAAAAAAAGCTCCTTTTAAAAAAATAGGATTAATGGAATGTGTTTTAAATATTTTATTAAGAATTGAGACATCATTCATGTATGTAAGATGATATAAATTAAAGTATTTTAATAGTCTTTTCTTATCTTTAAATTCTGTGGTCTGATTATCGAATTCTAAATGAGGCAGAACATGAAAAAGAATTCTATTCTTAGATGTGTAATCAAGGATATACTTTTTATCTTTTTTGGATAGATTTCCAATTAGGCTGCTAGCTATATGGTTTCTTAAAATATTAAATAATTTTTTTTTATTCAACCTATTACCTTGCCTCTATGTTTTTTTTAATAAAGGCTATATTGTCTTCTATATTATCATTCCTTTTAATTTCATAGACATTTGTTTTATTTAATAAAGCTGATAGTTTGCTAAGAAGTTTTTCTTCTATGCTGTCATCTATAAAAATTTTTTTATCTTTTTCGAATGGTATTTTAAATAAATGAGAAAAGACTTTTTCAAATTTTTTCATTCCTGATAATTGATTTATTGAATTTGTTTCATCCAACTTTAAAACATATATATTTTCAATTTCATACCACATTGGTTGAGCAAAAAAACAATCATGGATTTGGAAAAAAGATCTATTTCTATTGTCATTAATATTGATATCAACTTTTTTTCCAATTTTTTTAAAAAAATTTTTATTTTCATTTTTTATTATTGGGAAAGAGGGTATTATTTTTGACGAGTTGGTATTAGCATCAATTAAACAGACATCTTCTGAAATCATTATATTATCGTTATCTACCAATAAAGATAAAATAGTAGATTTTCCAAGACCAGAAAAACCTAAAAATAAGCTCACCTTATCCTTAATCAAAATGGCACTACCATGCATGCAAATAAAATCTAAATATAAACAATAATAACCAAAAGGTATATTTAATATCCATAACATTATTGCATCATCGTCTAGATTTTTTGAGAGTCTTTTAAAAAAAATTGTTTTATCTGCAACTGAGAGCTTGCAAATCAATAAATCTTTTTTATAAATCAATATTGAGTTTTTCTCATATATATAATTATTTATAGAATTTTGATACTTAATGTTTATCTTTTCAGTATCTATATTTGGATTTTCTACAATCTTAAGCTGGTTGTAGCTTATGCTATCAGCAGGAATTTTTTTTAAAAAGCTAGGTTTTAATTCAGTAGTGATACAAAAATTGTATGCAAAGTACTTTTTGATAATAAGATTTACTATCCGTCAGTGTTTATATTTTGAACAGCCGGAATAGAATCGTTAGTGCCTGGTCTCAACTCATTTTTAATGATATCAATAGCATCACCAATCTCTATCAGCTCGGGTTTTTCATACATCAGAATATTTTTATTTTTATTGTTATGCATGAAAATTTTTAGTTTATTTAACCGTCAGTATTTATGTTTTGAACAGCCGGAATTGAATCGCCAGTACCTGGCCTAAATTCATTCTTAATGATATCAATAGCATCACCGATCTCTATCAGCACGGGTTTTTCAAATTTTTTTATATTTTTTTTGTTTTCCATAAAACTCAAATAATCCTTGGTCAAGGATAACATAATACACTATTTTCCTAAATAGTTGAAAATAATCTAGAAATTCTTCTTTAACCATTCATTGAGAACATATACTAAATACATATCAATGATTTCTTTTGAACTTGATAGGATTTCATTTTCATCTTTCAAATTAAGTATATAAAGTTTTTTATATATTTTTTTTAATTCAACATATTTATTGAGATCAGGATGGGGATTTTTTAATTGCTTGCTTACAACATCTTTTCCATACTTTACAAAGTTTAAAAAGAAACTAATTCCTATATTTGCTTTTTTTTGATTGTTTCTTATTAGTTCTGGAATGAAGCCTTCTAGTGCCTCTCTAAAGTAGGCTCTTTCAATACCATTTAAAATTTTTTCTTCATGATGAACTGCTATACAAAAGTTTATTAATTCTAAATTATAAAAAGGTGCTACATGCTCGATATCATAATGATTAAATATATGAAACAAAATTTCATTATTCAGCTCATGATCAGGTGCGTTAATAGCGTATTTATGGTATTTTTTTGCATTTAATGGCGTAAAAATGGAGATTTTTTTCAAAAGGTTTGATGTTGTAACCAAATCCTTTTCAATAAAGTCCTTCACGCCCACGAAAAAACCAAAAAATCTTAAAAATTTAACATTTATATTTTTAAATTTCTCAAAGATTATTTCTTGATAGATTATTCTTTTTACAATTAATGATATTTTTACTTTTCTGGTTCTTGCTAATTGATAAATTTGTCTGCCAAGTTGTATTAGCTTCAATTTGACAAAATTTTCTCTTAAAGACTCATAGCCCCATGAAATTACCGTATCTCCACCAATGCCACTATATAAGATATCAATATTATTATTCCGAGCTTTTTCTAGGATATCTATAAATAAATATATATTAGTAAAAAAAGATGGCGTGTTTGTCAGCGACAATGATAAATCAATATATTCGAATGGGTCTTTATTAGTTCCATCAAACTCTATATGTTTAGTATTAAAGTTTTTGGTTAAGGCATCTATAAGTTTTTTTTCACTAGATTTTTGCTCAAGGGATTTATTTTTAAAAGGAAAGGTAAATGAGTATGAATTAATTGTTTGATTATGATAAATATCATGCAAAATGCTTAGAACCGAAGACGAATCAATTCCCCCAGATAGAAAAATACCCTTTGATTTATTATTTTCATAGTTAACATCAAAAGATTTTTTTAGATAGCTATAGACTTTATTACTTTCATTATTTTTACTTTTGCCATCGATTTCGTAAAGGCTTCTTGTTAAGTTATATTTATTACTAAAATCTACAATTATTAGTTCTTTAGAGGCAATTTTATATATTTTTTTAAAATATGTTCTACGTGTTGAGTAGTGAATAAATTGGAGATATTCAGCAACTTTAACTTTATCTACTTCTTTGTTGATGCCTGCATCAAATATGTATTTAGTATCTGTGGAAAAAATAAATTTATTATCTTTGATAAAAAAGTATATCGGTACTTGACCAAAATTATCAGTTTTAATAAATAACTTCTTCTTGTCAAGATCATATATGCATGCAGCAAATGCGCCATCTAATCTGCAAAGGAAATCTTTATTATTGAATCCATCTGTTATTTTTCTTAAATCCTCAGGACAATTAGCATTAAGATTCTTTATCCTTCCATAAAAGAAATAAACTTTATTCTCTAATCTTATTTGGAGAGTTTTTGAACAATTAGATGCAGCAAAAATATTTGTTTCATTCAATTTTCTATTGAATATTACGTTTCTTTCATGAGTAATCGACGGGGCTTTTGTATGTTCTTCGCTATTAATATACCCAAATAAATATTTCAAACTAAGTCTCCGAATATATTAATTCGTAATCTGTTATATCTTCGTTATTTAATATTTTTCCATCGACCTCAATCCATGCATGAGACTCAAGCTCATTATTTATTTTTTTTACTCCAATTTTTAACTTTGCATATTCAGTATAGTGCAATGATAGCTTCCGAAGTGCTAATGATTTCACAAGACATGATGGTGAAATGATGTGCTTAAAAGAAAGGTCTGATACATAAATTATTTCATCTAAAGTTAAGATTATTTTTGATTTCGGAAGTAATATTCTTGACTGTGAAATTTTTATTAACAACCTTAAACTTAAAAAAACTTTTAAAAGCATAAATATCGTCGTCCATAAGGATACTAATACAAAAATTTTTTTATGGGTTCTTTTTAATTTGAAAAATTTTAAAAGTTTCACAAATTTAATACGAAAGTGTGCATATCTTAGCATTAGATAAGCACTCAATGAAGTTATGTATTTCTTCTATGTCGCTTTGATTTAGTTCCTCAAATTTATTTTTAAGCTTATTATCAAGCTCCTCTATTGTGATGCCTTTATCTGGTATAAGTTCATATATGAAAGTGCCTGAAGAATTAACTGAAAAATATTTATTAGATTTTAAATTAAGAATAATTTTTTCATCATCAAGGTTTGTGCATATAGTATCTTTATTCTTTTTAACAAACGCATCTTTATTTATAGCCATGCCTAATAGTCTCCAAAAAAACCTTTCTTTGAGGCTACTTTATCAGTTATAAAAATTGATACTAGACCAACAATTAATAAAAATAATGACAGGTATGTTAATTTAAGAATTTCGTCTATAAAATTGAATTGCATATTATTTTCAAAAATAAAGATAGACCTACAAATTTCAATTATATAAGTTAGGGGAATTAAAGAAGATAGTTGTTCTAAAAATTCAGGCAGAATTTCATTAGGATAAAACACGCCTCCTAGAATAAATGAAAAAATAGAATTAATGTACATAATTGGATCTCCTTTATTAAATATAATAATAAAAGAGGAAGAAATTAAACCTATTCCAAAATAACACATCATTGCTAGTATGAATGTAATAACTAGTCTAATTATATCTTCAAAAAATAATTCATAGTGATTTGTATAAATTAAATATATTGAAATTAATAAAAAAAATAATCCGAGTCTTATAAAAGACACTAATATTTGATAAATAAACATCATAGTAACTATAGAGGCCAAAGAAAAAATACCATTAAGCAACTCCTCAAAAACACCTTGTGATTTACAAGCATAAATCTGTCTACTACCAGCAAAAGATATTGATATGCAAAAATCTAAGGCAGCTATGCCAATTAAAGAATATATAAAGTAGTTACTATCATTTAACGTATCATCAAAATTTACAATTTGTGCAATGAAGAACAAGAACATCAAATATATAAAAACAGTAGACATTCTCAAAATAAAATTAAACTTATACGATAGTGTGTTTTTCATATCTTTGATTACAAAAAGAAACGACATAGAAGTAAAATTTTTCACTATATTTCCAAAATTGTTATGTGTATAGGTTATGTGTTCTAGTTATTAGATTGTCTATAATTGAACTGTCATGAGATACCCAAATAATACTTTTTCCTTTTTTAATATATATGTCTTTGATGAATTGGATAATCTTCTCTTTAGACTCTAAGTCCAGATTTGTAAATATTTCATCCATCAGCATAAGGTCTGGTTCTCTGATTAAAGCCCTAATTATTAATGCTTTCTTTATCTCACCAGATGATAAATTTATCATCTTTAGATGGCTTTTTTTTTCTAAATCAAAATAATTTAAATAGTGTTTTATTTTTTTTAGTAGGTTCGTTTTATCAAAACTTCCACTAAGTCCTGAAAAAAAAATCAAGTTATCTATTGTATTTAATCTTAAAAAAAAAGATCTCTGATTATTTGTAATCAATTCAATTTTTGGATTTTTTTTTATAATCTCGCCTGAATCAGGAGTCATAACACCTTTAATAATTTTTAGAAGTGTCGTTTTGCCAGCTCCATTCTTTCCTTTTAGATGGATGAAGTCATTATTTTTTATTTCGAAAGAGACTTTCTTAAGAATTATTTTATTATCAAATTTCTTTGATATATTTTTGACCACTACTTCCATTTCATTTTACTTAAGTATTTATTGCTATCTTAATTTAATTTATGTGCGATCGTTTAGGTTATCATATGTATCGATATTGATAAATTAGTTTGACGCCAGCTGAAGGACTTTTTCAAGCCTTATAAAGAAATAATTATTTTGATATTCATAATTAGTTGAATCTCTAATTACAAAATTTAAGCTAATATTGAAGTTATTTCTATAATATCTTGAAAGTTTTAACAACAATTCTTCATTGGTAAATTCTTTCGAACTTAAAGAATGATTTATACTGTTATTTTGATTAATAGACATTTTTTGATATTTAAGTTGAAGTGATCCATGTTGATAAAATTTGTCGAAATTTAATATAGTGTTATGAGAATCGCCATCAATGCCAGCTCCAATTGGAGTATTGTGATATCTATAACCACTTTTATACAGTGAATGATTATATGTCACATTCTTGGTTCCGGTATCAGTATTTGTATGCTCTAAAGTTATTTTCCACAAATTGTGAGGATTATTGGAATTAATTGATATGCCGCCCATTCCAAATCTTTTTGATGGAAAAATGGCACCAATCCATCTATCATCAATTATGGGATCGAGGCCATCCTCGCCAAGATATTGACCATAAATATGAATATTATTTTTGTAATCAACTTTGTATGAAAAATCTATACCTGCAATTTGATTACCTGATTGTTCATTAAATGTTAAATTCCTATTTACAGTATCTTTACCAGATAAAACGTACTTAAAAGTTTTGGAATTATTCACTCTGCCCTTGCCTCCATACTGAGCTACGCGAAACAAAGAAATATTTAAATTAGGATAAGGAGAAAAGCTAGCCCTATTTCCAAAAATAAGTGTATTTGGAATTTCTCTATTTCTTTCTAACTTTCCAATAAAAACTTCATAGTTAAAGTTATTAATAAAATAAAAAAATTTACTATTTGAGTTGATTGGATTGTAATTGCTAATTGATATAGTTGGAATAGGTCTCATTGAGTTTGAGTAAATCAAACTTGTGAAATCTGAAGGGGACCACCACCGTTTTACTCTTCCAAGTTTATAAATAGTATTATTATTTTTATAGGCGACATAAGACTCATCAAAAAAAATTTCTTCACTACTTTTAATAGTTTTAATCTTATATGCAAAATTTTTATGCGTGCTATTTATGTCTATGTAAGCATTGCTTCTGTCATAATACCTGAAACCTTTTTCTTGCAAATATAATTTATTTACCTTAGATTGAAAGCCGATTGATACATTTGTATTCAAGCTTTCTAAAATTATATTTTCAAGTTTCTCTACATAAAAATTGCAATCCTGAGATAGGCTAGAGTCTTTAAGCTGTTTAATAACTGCTTCTAATACCCAAATAGAATGAGGAGAAAAGCTATATCGATCGTCTGATATATTGCAATGCTTTTGCAAGCTAGAATAGATAAATTCTATTTCATAATCATCAAAATCAAACCATGGAGATGACTGTGAAGCCAATGAAAGCAAAAGCAATAATTGAAAAAATGAAGACTTCATCTTTTTTTTGGAAAAAAAGTACTTTGTGTGTATTGTAATCCTGTATAGAAAGTAACCAGCAAGGATATAAAAAGCAAAATGTCTCCAATCAATACTAATAACATATTATTTAAGGCCATAGCTAAAAGATACAAACCGATAGTATTTAATTGTATGGTTGTTTTTATTTTTGCTAGGAATGTGACCTTGGTAGCGTCGGATCTATGTTGCCTTGCATTAAAGTCTCTGAGTGCCCCAACCCATATCTCGCGTGTGATAATAATTGCTGAAAGAAAGCCAATATAGTAACTGGTCAAGTTCACAGAAATTGCAAATAATAGAAAAACTATAAGTATTTTATCTGCTATGGGGTCTAATATTTCTCCTATTTGAGAAACAGAGTTATGTTTTCTTGCCAAATAACCATCAAAAAAATCAGTAATGCTAGCAAGAACAAATAATAAAAGTGCAATCCAATACATATCTGTACTTGTTAAAAGGACGAATATGATTGCACCAAGAAATATTCTAGATAAAGTAATTAAATTAATAAATAAAGACATTATGATTTATATGAAATTAGCTGTTTTGCTATTTTCTCATTAATGCCTTTAATAGTCATTAATTCATCTAATTGAGAGTTTTTAATGCTATTAACATTTTTAAATTTTTTAAGAAGATTAGACTTGGTGACTGGACCAATGCCTTTTATTTCATCAAGAAATGATTTTTTAATACTAAGTTTTTTCTTTTTTCTTTGCGCTGTTATTGCAAACCTATGCGATTCGTTTCGCATCTCTTGCAATATTAAGAAAGCTTTTGAGTATTTGTCTATTTCCAGTATGCCCTCGTTGCTTATTAATGTTTCATTTGCCCTAATGCGATTTAAACCTTTAACAATTGATATCACTTTAATATCTGAATGACTTGATTCTCTTAGAACTGATTGAACAAAATTTAGTTGATTTTTACCACCATCAATTAATAATATATCTGGCTTTATCTCAGGATTATCATAATATTTAAGTCTTCTTTCAATGACATGCTTTAAAGAACCAACGTCATTGCCTGATAAGCTATGTGGAATATTAAATAATCTATAATTATTTTTTTCTGGTCCTAATTTTGAATAGACTACACATGATGCTACAGCATTTTCACCAGAGATATGACTAACATCATATGCTTCAATTTTATTAATTTCTTTATGTCCTAAGTATTCACGAAGCTCATTAAATGCAAATGTGTACTTATCTTCTTTGCTGATATGATTTTTAATTACTTGTTGAGCATTAAGTTTGCATAAGTTAAATATTGGTCTAATAGATTTACTTGGTGAATGAATAATTCTTACTCTTTTTTTATGCCTCTTTGTAAACATATCTTCAAGGATATTTTTATTCTCTAATTCGTAGGCGCATAGGACTTTTTTTGGAATATCTATTTGATGATCATAAAAATTAAAAATCGCACTTTGGTAAACTTCATCCAATGAGCTATAAAGCGCTTGTTTAATCAAATGTGTCTTTGTTCCTCTAATCTTTCCATTTCTTACTACGATTATGGATACACCTAAATAACTCATTTCTGAACTTACAGAAAAAATATCAATATCATTTGCTAATGTAACAACTGATTGCTCTTCTCTTAAAAGTTTTAGTCTATTTAAACGATCTCTTATTTCAGCAGCCTTCTCAAATTCTAATCTAGATACAGCTTTTTCAATTTCATTAGTTAATCTTTGCACTGTTTTAGCATCTGAAGATGTTAAAAAAGATTTTGCACTAATAATATCCTCAAAATAATCTATTTTGTTTATTTCTTGAATGCAGGGAGCAGAACACCTTTTCATCTGAAACTCTATGCACGGCCGTGTTCTATTAGCAAAAGTATTATCACTACAGTTTCTAATTTTAAAAATTTTTTGAATTTCTTTTATAGATTTCTTTACAGCCTGAGAACTTACAAATGGACCGAAGTATTTTTTATTAATACTTCTTTTTGTTCTCTTTGAGTAAATTCCTGGATATTCATGATCTAATGAAAAGTATATGTAAGGGTATGTTTTATCATCTCTTAGAAGTATATTAAATCTAGGTTTATTCTCTTTTATTAAGGACTGTTCCAATAATAAGGCTTCTACCTCATTTTTAGTTGTGAATGTTTCAACTTTATCTGTAAGAAACTTTATCTGAGAAGTTTTTCTATCTTTATGGGAGTTCCCAAAATAAGAAGAGACTCTTTTTTTTAGGTTCTTAGCCTTGCCTATATAAATAATTTCTTTATTTTTGAAGAATTTATAAATACCAGGAGTATTTGGAACTTTTTGTAAATCTATCATCAACCTTTTTGCATAGAATTATTTTGAGTTGTAATAATCTACTCTTTCAATATCCTCTTCAATACAAGCTTCGCCGTATTGGATTTCAATAAGATGACAAGGCTCATCAAATGGGTTGGTGATTTGATGCCATTGACCAACAGGAACAAAATAGTCATCAAATTTATTTAATTGGATATCCTTTCTATTATCAGGATCATCTTTACTATAATTCACTACGCAAGAACCTTTGCTCACTAACCATATTTCAGATCTTTTAAAGTGCTTTTGGAAACTCATGCCTTTACCAGGATCAACAATTAATTCTTTAACTTTGACATCCTCAGTTTCGAAGAGGTTGTAAAAAGCTCCCCAGATTCTATCTTCGTGATAGTACTGCCATTCCTTAAGAATCCATGACGAGGAGTTTTTTTTATCATCACCGCCAACACTAAATATAAAATTAATACCTTCTACTGACATTTCAGGAATATTTTTTTTATCTCTATCTCCACCATTAGCAAAATAAATCTCATCTTCTTTATAAATATCTTTAACTTTTTCAAGAGCTTGAATGCAACTTCCAATTTCGTCATCTTTAAAATCAATTACTTTATCAACATGCTTTAAATTTTCTATGATTAACTTTCTTTCAGAAAAAGGCATGAAAAATTTTCCTTTCTTTTTTACAAGCCAATCATCACTATTTAATGCAACTATAAGTTTGTCGCCATGATTTTTTGCGTCTTTGAAATAAGAAATGTGACCTGAATGCAGCGGATCAAACCCGCCACTTACAACAACTATTTTCATAAGATAATTATAATCTATCCATTGTCTTTGAGGAATTTTATGGTACTGTTTTTTGCAGCTTGAACTCCAAACTGATCAAAAGGATTTATTCCTAACATGGATGCAGTTATGAATACTCTATGTTCCCAAGTAGCAATTAAATATCCAAGGGAGTAAGTATCTAATTTATTTAAAATAAATAAATTTACCGGAAGGTTACCATTAATTTTTTCTTCTTCTTTTAAATCTCTCATTGAATTTGAAAGAAGATGTGACTGAGTTATAGCCTGAGCATAAGCAAGACTTTTTGAATCTTCTTGACTTACAATTATATCAGCAGATATTTCTTGAGTTCCCTGATGAAATAACTGAAAGTAAGAATGCTGAGCAGTTGGTCCAAACCCACCAAAAATTGTTTGACCAGTTTTCTTGTATTCAGAATTCGGTGATGGTTGTTTTCCTAAAGATTCCATTTCTAACTGTTGAAAATAATCAGGAAGAGAGCGCAAGCTCCATTCATATGCAAGAATAGCTCTAGTATTTTTACCTTTAACATTATTCAGCCATATGTCGCTAAATGACAATCTTTTGATGAAATCCAAGTAATTTTTATTAGCTTGAATATCCTTATCAGCTGCAAATCCACCTCTAAAAAAATTTTTTCTTTTTTCTTTATCGTCTTTTAAAATAGAAAGTTCGGTGTCGCACAAGTGAAATTGCGTTATTGGAGACCATATTGAATACCTGCCTCCAATTTCTTTATCAAATGTAATTACTTCTTGTATTCCATATTTTTTTGCTTCTTCTGGTTTTGATGTAATTGCAATAAAATTATTCAAATCCGTTGACCATGACAATGCCTTTTTTAAATTTTCAATCGTTTCATGAGTGGTAAAAGATTTCGATGAAACTATAAAAAATGTATTCTTTGGATTAATATTTTTTGTTTTTGATTGAAATTCTTTTGGATCTGAACCAGTGATGAAATCAAAATTAAACCTTCTTTTTTCTATATTATTATATCCAAGAGGATAATTAAAACACTCTAATAAAAGTCTTGGTCCTTCATATGAGCCCCCAATTCCAAGAGTAAAAATATTTATTTTTTCATCATTTTTACAAAATTCGCTTTGCTTCTTCCATTTTGCATAAAAACTTGATGCAATGCTTGGAGCTTGAGATATGTGATTGGGAATCAAGCCTTCATCTGTGCCTATAAACATCCTGTACATAGGATGAAGTGCGGCTTGGTTTTCTGTTGTGTTTACAACTTCCCCATTAAGAAGCTTATTTATTTTGGAGGTAAGGTCTATCTCATCGGCCTTAAAATCAAAATCCTTAAAAATCTCTGGAGTAAATTCTTCAATACTGGATTCAAAACGAAGGATATCATTTTCAAAGATATATTTTTTAGACATTTCTTCACTCACTGAATGCTTTCATATATCTCATCAAGAGTTATACCAATATTTTTTGAGGTCGTTATAGGTCTTCCAATTACCAGATAATCTGCACCGAGATTAATTGCTTCTTTTGGAGTCATTACCCTTTTTTGATCATCATTTATTTTTTGAGGTCTAATTCCAGGTGTTATTGATAGTAAATTTTTTTTTCTTTTGACAAGCTCTAACTCAAGCGGAGAGCATACAACACCATCTATTTTTGATGAAACAGCTAAGTCTAACATTGCGTTTACTTGTTCAGATATAGTCCTATTATAAATATTTTTTGTATCCTCATCGCTTAAACTTGTAAGAGCCGTAACTCCAAAAACTTTTATTTTAGTATTTGAGACTGCTTCCATGGCAGCTAACATCATATCTTTGCCGCCGGAGGTATGAATAGTAAGCATAGATATTGGTAATGAAGTTAAGCCTTCAATAGATTTTTTGACAGTATTAGGAATATCATGCAGTTTTAAATCAAGGAATACATTAAAGCCTTTTTCTGCGGCATAGTCTATTAATTTATGGCCGCTAGAATTAAATGCAACACTGCCTATTTTTATCATACATTTTTTAGGATCAAGATTATCTATAATCATTGATGCTTTTCCAAAGTCAGAATTATCTATAGCT
>MDTG01237796.1_pt1 | contig 13829 bp, 11 predicted proteins | sample 811421 | NCBI WGS metagenome assembly MDTG01 (sample SAMN05326645, study PRJNA326480) | marine metagenome | isolation source: seawater | place: Pacific Ocean: South East | collected 2011 | reverse complement strand
TTACGTTGAAGTTCCCAATGATGACGACGAAAAGGGTTTAACAGAATTGATTTCTAGGCTCGAGGATGGCAGTATCTCCACTCTAATATTTTTTGGAGGAAACCCTGCTTACCTTTGCTCAGGCAACATCAACTGGGAAGCATTGACCAAAAAGGTTAAGACCGTCGTGCATTTCGGCACCGAGCTGGATGAAACCTCCCAACTTGCAAACCTCCACATAGGCGCTTCCCATTACTTGGAAAGTTGGGGTGACGGTCTCGATTGGAGTCGCTCTTTCTACTTCCCAATCCAACCCTTGATTTCTCCTCTTTTCGAAACCTTTTCAGAACTCGAATTCCTATGCCTTCTGGCTGGAGTCAATGATGACCCTAGAACCTTGGTAGAAAAAAAATTCAAGGAACTTTCGAATAACGCGAATTCCTTTTCCGACTTTCTTAGGATTGGCTTGTGCAGACTCGAGCAATCCTTTTCTTTTGAGCAACTAGACCTTAAGAGAATTCTCCTCTTTGATTCAGCTTTAACACCTCGCCCGACGGAAGACTCTCTGGAAGTACTTCTGGTGCCTGACTTTCACACATGGGACGGAAGGTACTCAAACAACGGTTGGATGCAAGAATGCCCCGACCCCATGAGCAAACTCACATGGGACAATGCAATTCTCGTAAGTCCAGTACTCGCAAAACAATTGGAGGCAAAGTATCCCGACCTAAATCTTTTGCCAAACCCAACAATGCTAAACAAAAACGGTCAAGTCGCCCCCGACTCAGCTGTTTTCGATCTGGGCAGGCAAGACTCCCCGATAGTTAAGCTAAGCCTTAAAGATGGTTCATACATTGAAGGACCTCTACATGTTCAGCCTGGACTGGCAGATTATACACTAGTTGCAACATTGGGAATGGGACGCAGGGTCGTAGGAAGAGTAGGTGAAGGCACAGGATATGATGCTTCCGCACTTCTTGGAGACGATTCATCTCGAGTCGTTACACAAGTTTCGCTATCCCCGACCAAAGAACGCAAAATCTTGGCAAATGTCCAGGAGCATTGGTCTATGGAAGGGCGTGCCATAGTACGGGAGGCCAACGCCGACCAATACACAAAAGACGAGGATTTTGCATCCAAAATGGGAGCTGAGTCTCACTCTCCACAGATTTATGGTCGAGATGAAAGCGCCTCGATAAAAGACAAAGCCCAAAAAACACCTAGAGGTCACTCATTATACGAACATCCTGACCACAACTACGAAAAAAGCGACAAGCCCGGTCGGCATCAATGGGGCATGGCAATTGACATGAATCTTTGCACCGGGTGCAATGCATGCGTCGTCGCCTGTCAAAGTGAGAACAACATTCCTGTTGTAGGCAAAGACCAAGTTTTGCGCGGCAGGGAGATGCATTGGATGCGCTTGGACAGATACTACAGTTCCAACAGTCGTGATCCTTCAGAAATCCCTTCCGACGTTCAAGTTAATTTCCAGGGAGTGTCATGCATGCACTGCGAAACCGCACCCTGTGAACAAGTTTGCCCCGTAAATGCAACAGTTCATGATGAAGAAGGCTTAAATGCAATGGCCTACAACAGATGCGTAGGCACAAGGTACTGTGCAAACAACTGCCCTTACAAAGTTCGGCGTTTCAATTTCTTCGACTGGAACAAAAGAAAAACAGACCAACTTTACCTCGGGCCTTTAGGTGAAGAAAATCCTCAACTACCAACGATGGCCAACAATCCTGACGTTACCGTAAGAATGCGAGGAGTCATGGAGAAGTGCACTTATTGCGTTCAACGCATACAGGAAGCGAAAATCCTAACCAAAGTAAAAGCACAAAGATCGGCGAAATTTGAAACAGGTGGGAATGGTGCTGAAATTGAGCTAGACGAGGAACTCAAAGTACCCGACGGAACCATCAAGACCGCCTGCCAGCAAGTTTGCTCCGCTGATGCTGTTTCATTCGGTGATCTATCTGACCCCGAAAGTGAAGTATCAAAGAAGAAAGCAAATCCAAGAAACTATTCAGTTCTAGGTTATTTGGATACAAGACCCCGGACAACTTATCTAGCTCGCATCCGAAATCCCAATCCCCATATGCCGGATGCATTCGCAACTCCCAATTCGTCCAAGGAGTACAATGATCGTGCTCACCCTCCTCATGACGATCACGGACATGACGACCACGATGAAGGAAGTCCGGAAAACAACAAAGACAATCACTGATGGTGAGTTCCGCAAATCCAGAAAAGGCTTCTCCCTCTCAGGAAATCCTCGATAAGATAAAGCCAAGCAAACTTTCTACTGAACCCTTGGTTCTTAATAATAGGAGCTTTCATTGGGTTACGGAAAAAATCTGCGGTATCGTAGAGTCAAAAACTCCTGCTTGGTGGTGGTGGTTTTTCATCTTTGCTTTAGCAATAGCGAGTTTCACAGGAATGGGACTTCTCGTCCTTGTTTCTTCTGGCGTGGGGCAATGGGGAAACAATAATCCGGTGAATTGGGGATGGGCTATAGTAAACTTTGTGTTTTGGATCGGTATAGGTCACGCGGGCACTCTCATTTCCGCTATACTCTGTCTACTTAAGCAAAAATGGAGAACTTCCATCAATCGAGGATCGGAAGCAATGACCGTGTTTGCTGTGATGTGCGCCGGCATCTTCCCTCTCTTTCACGTAGGGCGAGTATGGTTTGCATGGTGGTTGTTTCCCCTGCCCAACGCAAACAACATCTGGCCCCAATTCAAAAGTCCATTGGAATGGGATGTGTTTGCTGTATCAACTTATTTTACCGTTTCTGTACTTTTCTGGTACATGGGCATGATTCCGGATCTCTCCGTATTGCGAGATCGAGCAACTAAAGTCTGGCGAAAATACTTCTATGGATTACTTGCCATGGGTTGGAACAACTCGAATACGCATTGGCGCAACTTCGAAATGGCCTACCTCCTTTTAGCCGGTCTCTCCACGCCGCTTGTTTTATCCGTTCATACAATCGTTTCCTTTGACTTTGCCATTGCCAACCTTCCTGGATGGCACACCACTATTTTCCCTCCGTATTTCGTTGCAGGAGCAATATTTTCAGGTTTCGGCATGGTATTGACACTTCTGCTCCCACTTCGTGCTGTTTTTGGCCTTCACGACTTGATCAACCAAAAGCACATCGACAACATGTGCAAGATAACCTTGGCCACCGGTAGTCTTGTTGGTTACGCGTACTCCATGGAGTTCTTCATAGCTTGGTATGGAGCTAATTCCTATGAAGGATTCGCCTTCATCAATAGAGCATTTGGCAACTACTGGTGGGCTTATTGGATCATGATTTCCTGTAATGTCATATGCCCACAGTTATTCTGGTTTAAAGCTATTAGGGAAAACACCCCACTGGTTTGGGTCATATCGATATTCGTAAATGTGGGAATGTGGTTTGAACGTTTCGTTATCGCCAATACAACTCTCTCACGAGACTTCCTTCCGTCAAGTTGGGGTTACTATTCTCCAACTGTCGTCGACTTATTTACTTTCTTCGGCACTTTCGGTTTCTTCTCAGTTCTATTCCTTCTATTCCTGCGCTTCCTTCCTCTTATGCCTTTAGCTGAAGTTAAATCAGTAATGCCTATGGCAGATCCGCACAAAGGAAAACATTAACAATAAACCTTCGATACACCATCAACCTAAAATGGCAACCTCCACAGGCATAAAATATGGTCTTGCTGCGGTTTTTAATTCCGCAAGCGACATTTTTGCAGCTGCCGCCAAGGTTCGTGATGCCGGTTATACGGATTGGGAGTGCTATACTCCAATTCCTATACATGGACTTGACGGTCAAATGTACGGATTTGACGATAAAGGCTTTCCCGTTCGATCCAAGGTTCCCCGTTTCACATTAGTTGGAGGAGTCACAGGTTTCTTTACTGGCATGCTAATTGTATGGTACATGAATTCTTACGATTACCCTCTTATCATAGGAGGAAAACCATACTTTAGTCCAATTTTCCCATTTCCAGTCTTCTATGAACTGACTATTCTTTTTGCAGCTTTCGGAACTTTGTTCGGCATGTTTTTCCTTAATCGCCTCCCAAAGCATAATCACCCTGTATTTGAGCATCCAAAGTTTGGTCGCACAGGAGATGATAAGTTCATGATCGTCATTGAGGTACAAGACCCAAAATTCAATGATGAAGAAACCCCCGAATTCCTTAAAGAAATAGGCGGTAAATCGGTAAGTCTCATTCGCGAACCAGAGGAATTTTGAGATGAGATACTTTCTATGGGTTTATGCTTTGACCGTAGTTACGGTAGTTTCGATTCTCGGTTTTCGTGGAGACATTTCGAAGAATCCACCTTTGGAAGTTTTTCCTGATATGGATCGGCAACTTAAGTTTTTGGAACAATCGGAAAATAATCTTTTTTCCGATCGTCGCTCAGATAGGTTGCCGCCCGTTGGTTCAGTTGTTAGAGGAAATGCCCTTGATCTTGCAAATGTCTTCTCCACCGACATTGACATTGGAACCCTTGAACTTCGCACGGGCAAGAGTTTAGATGAAAACTTCATTGAACGCGTCCCTGCCGAGATAGAAATCGACATGGCTCTCATGCGACAAGGCAAAGAGGCATACGAAATTCATTGCAGCAGTTGCCACGGCAAATACGGCAACGGCAAAGGTGTTGTCTCGAAATTTGGACTACTCCCCAAAAACCTCTCCGACCCTAGTGAAAAAGGCACCTACCTTGAAGCTTTACAACCATGGAGCGACGGGCAAATATTCAATGCGATATCAAATGGTTCAGCCTCTCAGATCATGCTCGGCATGGCAGACAAATTAAGCTTTAAAGAGCGTTGGGCAATTGTTCTTTATGTCAGGGCATTGCAATCATACGTAGGTTCTGCCCGCAATCAGGAGGTGAGCGAGTGAGCGCGGACGAAGCCATCGAGGGTAAACCCGAAAAAGCGACCTTATCCACAAAGTGCCTCGCCTCTGCCGCAATAGGACTAGGCGGTGGACTAATCGGCCTTTTAATGGGTGTCTCCAATGGCGACAAAAGTCCCTTTTTGGGATGGCTCTGGGGCACTTCCTTTTGGCTCAGTATTGCAATAGGGATGCTGATGTTGATCATGCTTTTTCGTGTATTCAATTCTCAATGGACACCCGTAGTCAGACGCCAGTTGGAACATTGCCTTGCCGCATTTCCATGGCTAGGAGCTTGCTTCATTCCTCTTCTATTGGTCGTTTGGTTCGGAGGTGATCAAGCTGGAGTCTTGTGGAATTGGGTGAATCCATCTAGCGACGTACCAGTTGCAGGAGAGGTTCACAAAGTCGGACATGATGTATTGCTTCAGAAAAAAAGCGGTTATCTGAACGTCTTCTTTTTTAGCGTCAGAATGATTGGTTATTTTGCCATTTTCTGTGCGTTGTCATACTGGATGCGAAAAGTATCTTTCACACAGGACCATGATGGTGATTCCAAATGGACTCAATTGGGACACAACATTTCAGCAGCTGGTCTAGCTGCTGCTGCCCTAGCCCTTACCTTTGGAGCCTTCGATTGGTTTATGAGCCTCGAATACCACTGGTTCTCAACTATGTACGGAGTTTGGTTTTTCGCTGCTTCTATTCGCGCCGGCTTGGCCGTTGCCATTATTTTATGCTTTGTTCTGGCTACTCGTACGGATTTAAAGGGGTTTTATAACTTCAAAGCTCACCAATACGATTTGGCCTGTATGTCATTGGCATTCACGGTGTTTTGGGCCTACATTAGTTTTTCCCAATATTTCTTGATTTATAACGCAAATATACCTGAGGAAACTTTTTGGTATGTTATTCGTGAATTCAACCCAAACACTGGAGAACGAACAGGGTGGTTTTGGGTTTCTATGGGACTTATATTCGGCCACTTTCTAATTCCATTCCTTTCCTTGCTCTGGTATCGGAACAAGGTCGAACCTCATAAGACCCTTAAGATCGTAGCCTGGATACTGTGCTTCCATCTCTTAGATCTGTACTGGAATATTATCCCAGGTCGTATTCCGAACCCCGACGCCGCTGTAGGCTATGACGTAAGAATGCTTCTTGGCTCACACCTAATATGGGGTCTCTTCACTTTAGTTGGTGTCGGTGGACTATGTATTTGGGCTGTACTTAAAAGCTTTAGAGAATCTGATGCAGAGGTTATACCTGTACGTGATCCACGCATAAGGGCATCAATCGATTATCATGAGTAAATCGTCCCTTCAGCGAGCCGACGGTTGCAGCGTCTTCTTTTCTCTCCTAGTAGCGACTGTTCTTGTATTTGCTTTCTTTATTTTGCGTCAGTGCGTTTCGGATGAAGAAATATCACCAGTTGACAGTCGTACAGCTAATGAAAGAAAACACAAAGTGGCTGAACATTTATCAGAAGAAGGTAATTACACCGAAAGAATCGACAAGGCTCATATTGAAGCCAATTCAAGCTTGGAAAGTGTAATGCAGAAAATAGTAAACGAGTATTCCTCCCATGAAGCCTTGAAATCGGTTGAAGCAAATAAAACTGGTGTTGAAGGAAACGGAAAATGAGCGATGAAAACGATAGTTTGATCGACAAGTCCGCCCGTTGGGTTGTTTGTTTTTTCCTTGCTTCGGCCGGACTATGGCTTCTGGTAGCCGCAGCATTAGCCTATGTTGTTGCCGCCAAGTCAACTAACCCAACCTTCTTGGCCTCATCTGAGTTTCTCGCTTACGGCAAAGTCAAGGCAGCTCAAACCAATGCATTCGTTTACGGTTGGGCATCAAATGCAGTTTTTGCCGTTAGCATATGGTTGCTTGCTCGATTGGGCCAAGCGGAAGTCCGAGGGCGTTTCTATCTTATAGTAGCTGGTGCTATTTGGAACGGTGCCTTAACACTTGGACTTGGAGGAATCTTTGCCGGATACATGACATCCTCCGACTTGATGGAAATGCCCGTTGTCATTTGGCCTGCACTTTTTGTTTCTTATTTAGTAATCGCCGCCATGGTGGTCGTCTTACATCGATCTCGGGCCAACCGGGAAACATATGTAACGCAATGGTTCGTACTGGCTTCCTTTTTTTGGTTTCCCGCTCTTTTTCTTGTTGCCTGGCAAGGCCTTGAGCTCAATCCAGGGCGCGGAACCGTCCAAAGCGTCGTATCGATGTGGTATTCACAAAACATCATATGGCTTTGGATTACTCCGATTGCTCTTGGGAGCGCTTACTACTTAATTCCTAAAATACTAGGACGCCCCATTGAAAAATACTATTTGGCCATTTTCGGCTTCTGGTGCATTGCTTGTTTGGCTCCTTGGTCCGGTCTCCACCACCTCGAGGGAGGTCCATTTCCAATGTGGATTCCCGCCATAGGGACGGTAATGAGTATCGCGATGGTATTTCCCATCGCCGTCGCTTCTACGAACTTTCACGCAACGGCATTCAAAGACATCGGAAAGGTTTGGAACAACCTGCCACTCCGCTTCGTTATATTTGGTACGATCTCATATACGATTTCCAGTTACATCGGAATTGTTTTCTCACTGCCGGCGGTAGCCAAAATCACTCAATTCTCCATCATCAACGAATTTCACTTCAATCAACGAGTTTACGGCTTCTTCAGTATGATCATATTTGGAGTGGTATACTATATGCTTCCTCGCATTACAGGTAGACAGATTAACGAGAAAGCTGCTTCCTTTCATTTTTGGACCTCTGCATTTGGAGTAATGACTCTTTTGCTGGCCTACCTAATCGGAGGGCTTACACATGGAGTTCTCGCTCAGCAACCTGAGCTGTCTTGGGCCGAAAGCGTAATTTCTGCAGTAAAACCATACTTCTTGATATCGGAGCTCGCTTTTATCGTACTTGGAATTTCCCAGTTGGTATTCGTCGTAAACGTCTGGAATTCCATAACTTGCCCAAAAAGCTTGTGTTGCGATGTGATTTCCAAACTTTCGGCAAAGGTTAGCAAATAATGAACAACCTTTTTACGTTCTCCTGTGGAGTACTCCTAACGCTTGTTGCTTCATGGCTTGCATTTATCGTAGGCGCACGAAGTCAATTCGGTGATCTTGAACCAACTGCGGAATCGCTCGAAGAAAACGGATCGATACCATCCGGAGCGGAACTGTTTCCCAAAGCTATGCCCGGTATAGCTACTCAGGGAGCTGAGGAATACATCAAACTCGGATGCATCTCTTGCCACACCCAGCAAGTACGACTCACTGAAACAGGTTTCGACGTCGAGCGGAAATGGGGCACGAGACCTTCAGTGGCCAGAGATTACATACTTCAGGAAAACGTCCTCCTCGGAAATACGCGTATAGGACCCGATCTGGCTAATATCGGCCTTCGCGGATTCACTGACGAGTGGCTTCATCGCCATCTGCATGACCCACAGGCTACCGTTCCTGGATCCATATGCTCACCTAGTCCCTTCCTTTACGAACAGAAGGATGAAGGAATTGAAGGAAGCATCGAAGTAGTCGGCCAGTCACAAAATGACGATGATGAAAATAATGAGTCGCTTCATATAGTACCTACGCTAAGGGCAGAAAGGATTGTCGCTTATCTTCAGTCTCTAGGTCAAAATTATGAATTACCTGAAATGGCATTCGTGGAGACTGAGGAGGATGACCTCGAAGACGAGACTGCCACAGAAGTAAAAGCTTCAGGCGACAATGAATTCCCTGAATGGTTATCGGCTCAAATCGAATCAGGGAAAGAGATCTACATGAAGGCTGCTCCCGGAGGCGGTCTCTGCTTCACATGCCACCAAGCAAATGGCGAAGGCTTAGCGGGCCAGTTCCCGCCTCTTGCAGGCTCCGAATGGGTATTAGGAGACAAACCGACTTTGATTAAAATAGCCATGTTCGGATTAATGGGGCCAATTAAAGTCAAAGGTGTCGATTACACTCTAGCCATGCCTCCCCCCGGCATCCCCCCCGGTTCCCTGACGGATCAACAAATCGCAGATGTACTCACCTACATTCGTAATGACTGGGGCAATTCCGCCTCCTCCGTTTCTCCCGCTGAAGTTGCTGCAGTTCGATCAACGCTTAAGGATAGGGCTCCTATGCAAATGTGGACGGCTCAGGAATTAAAGGGGGGTTCCAAATGAGCACTCCAAAGAAAAAGCCCGATACGGACATAAGTGATTCTGAACTCGTTGAAGTACACGCCAAGCTTGGTCGAGAGAAGCACCCACCCACAAAGAACTTTCCGCATGCACCCCTTGTTTTTGTCTTTATCTTCGGATCCCTAATTTTCTTATGCGCGATCCAACTGGCTCACACCACCAATGACTTCCAACTTCATCCTCCCCCCCCAGAGATCGAACTTACTCCGGAGCAAATCGAAGAAAAAAGGATTGAACGAAAGTTAGCCGGAGGCAAAAAATTGTTCAACAGTCAGTGTGCCTCATGTCACAACCCGGACGGTTTGGGCAAGGATCTGTTTCCACCTTTGGCTGGCTCCAAGTGGGTTACCTCCGAACCCGGAATTATCTCCAAAATCATTCTCAAGGGACTCAAGGGAGAAATTGAAGTTCTTGGGAAGAAGTATGGTGCCGTAGCAACGGTCAACATGCCTCCACAGCCTCTAAGCGACAGAGAAATCGCTAGTGTCGTCACTTATGCCCGTCAAGCTTGGGGAAATGATTCAAGTGAGGTTATGGAAGCCCAGGTTGCGAACTTCAGAGCTGAATCTTCCGATCAAAACGAACAGTGGACGGGCGACCAACTGAAGGACATGTACAAAGACTCCTTTAAAGGCGACTGAACACCTAAGTCTTTTCAAATCTTTCCCAAACAGGCGAGGGTAAGAATAATACCGTCTACTCGTTAATCGTTGAGTGTTTGAGGTTTAACCTCCACACTTATTAAAAATGTACCGTTTCCTTTACATCCTGTCATTATCGGTCGTTTCGATATCATCGTCTCTAGACTCCCTTGGACAGGAAGAAGATAAAAACGGTACGCATTCATCTTATACTGAAACTGCCGAAGTATTCTTTCCCGCACTACGAGCAGTACTGGAAGGAGTGGATGCCCAAGCCCCTCTTCTGCTCGAGGAACGTGAAAAGGTAAACGAGGCTACAGCCAATCGTATGGTAGCCGACTCCAAGCGGGGGTTTCGCCTCTCCCTTGGCTTGAATGGACATTCTCTATACGAGGACCGCCCAAAGGTTAACTACTACCAGCAATACCACTTTTTGGCTTCCGCATATGTTCGTAAGCCTCTTTACCACTGGGGAGCATTACGGGCGGGAAGTCGAGTGGCGGAATTATCCGAATCATCAAGTTCCGCTTCTTTTTCCGATTTCAGAAGAAACTTTGCAGATCGTATCCGTGATGATTACCTCGGACTCGTTCTATCCACTTACGAAATCGAGTTAACTCGTAGAAGTATGGAACTGGCTGAATCCAATCTGGATGGGATGAAAGAGCGCATGCGCCTTGGTCTCGTTACGGAATTATCCGTTTCGGAGGCAAAGATCATAGTACTCCAGCAAAGAATAAACCTTGCTGAAATGAAACGAAAACTTACTCGCAACTCCCGAATGTTCATGGAGGATTCGGGCAGTTCAGGTGTACTCGATCTTTCTATTTCAGACGACTTTCGAGACTTTGCCAAAACACATCAATTTGCTCTCAACCTTCCCATTCTCGTAAGTAGTACGACTTCGACTGCACTGAAAAACATCGATGCTGCCATAGAGGCCGAAGACCAACGAATCATTATAGCCGAGTCTAGTTTGCGCCCAAAACTGAACTTGATCGGAGGTTTTCATCAGGACAAAATAGACCTTCCCGACAGTCGATCTTCAGTGGATCGCAACAATTTCCTTATCGGAGTTGAAGCAAACTGGGCCCTTTTCGACGCCTCGCAAAGTCGAGGTGAAAAGCGAGCAGCAATGGCTCGGAAGAGAAGGTATGAAATTCAACTTGAAAGGGAAGCACGGCTCCTCCAACTGGAAGTTCGGAGTTTACGCGAATATCTGGTGACACGTGCCCAGACAATTGATTCAAGTCGCCAACTATTGGGAGCGTCCGAGGACCGCTTTGAAAAGAGTCGCATTGAATTCGATCGAAACAGGATCACCCCGGATGCATTCTTCTCCTCTCGCCTTGCCCTTGATCAAAGCCTTCTTTCCCTAATTCAATCCGTGGTCGATTACCTAAACGTAAGAGCGCAATTCAACCGGCATATTGAAGAAACTCATTAGTAACCTGTCTTTGACAAATTGATGATTCGCGGCTTTAATGCTCTTTTTTCAGGGACTTGTTCTCTGTTCTTACTCCATGAAGCTCTTGCTTAAGCTTGCTCTGCCCTTGGGGGCATTATCCATTCTTGGTTGGTGGTTAATCGCAAGTGCAATCCCCGAAGTAATCGTGAAACCCGTCTCTAGAGGAACGGTTCGTGATGGCGTTCCAGGAAATGTCTTAGTACTTGCTGAACGAACTCACGATCTACGTTCGAGAGTTTCGGGAATCGCGACCAACGTAAGCATGTTGCCCAACGGAAAACCCATTTCGGTGGAAGAGAATTCAACTTTGCTCGTCCTCGATGCCACCGAGGACGAGCGATCATTGAAGCAACTGTACATCGCCCGGGAGCACCAAGAAAAACGTATCGCAGCAGGTTCGACAATCGCCATGCAACTGGAAACGGAAAAACGAGAAATGACTGCTTGGAATGCCTTGGCGGAACAAGGCAAAGTGCCATTGTCCGATCTAGAGAACAAGAAAAGTCTGGTCAAACGACTGGAAACTCAGTTGGCCCAAGAAAAGATCACCAACGATGAACAATCCAAAACTTTTCGGATTCAGGAAGCACGGTTACTGGCCGACCTGAAAAAATCGAAAATTCGAACTCCCATTGCCGGGCTAATGACTCTTTCTCTTGTTGCACCCGGTGACATGGTTTTTCCCGGTGCCCATCTTGGTCAAGTCGTCTCTAATAATCGCCTGATTGCGGTGACCCTCAACGAAGAAGACTTTGGCGGAGTGATGGAGGGGCAATCAGTCGCGATCACGCTTTTCTCCCAGGGGGCTCAGATGTTCGATGGAAACATCACCCGTCTTTCTCCTACTGTAGATCCAGCATCCGGTCGCCGAAAATTGTACGTCGAACTCGAGGGTGGCAACGAACGCTTCACTCCGGGGAGTTCGGGTCGGGCCGAAATCATCAAGTCCGTAAGAAAAGATGCTCTCGTCATACCTCGCAAGGCTCTCATGGGTTCCGCCGTGTTTGTCGTAAGCAACGGGACAACCGAAGCACGCGAGGTTAAGGTAGGGGCCCGGAATCTGCTCACCGCCGAGATTCTCGAGGGACTGGAGGAAAGTGAACAGGTAATCGTGGAAACCCCACACCTTTTTCGCGACGGCCAGAAAGTCAAGCCTGTCGCCGCCGGCGGCAAGTGAGCCTGTCTCTTCAAGTCGCCCTCCGATACGTTATGGCCCGAAGACGGGCTATGGGAATGAGCTTGCTCGGCATTGTGTTCGGCGTGGCTTTCTTCGTCGTCACACAAGCGCAAACCTCTGGTTTCGAAGCCTTCTTTATTCGCACGATCCTCGGTACCAATGGCGCCATTCGAGTATCCGACCGCTTCCAAGACATCCACGGCACGGTGACCAAGGTGTCAGAAGGTGGTCAGGCTCGCTTTGTTTTCCATTCTCGCGAGGGAGCCCGATATGTTGAGGGTGTCGAATACCCCGAAGAACTCCGAAAGGCGACCGCTGATTTCAGCGGAGTTATGGGGGTTTCGGAGATACTTGAGGGTTCAGGTATACTGGACACGGGCTCTCGCTCTCATTCTGTTCGCATTCACGGCATAAGGGCAAGTGATCATGTCGTGGTTTCCGACTTGGAGGATCAGGTGATTAACGGCAGCGTTAAAAACTTCAGAGACGACAGACTCGGGATCCTTGTAGGCAATCGCATTGCCGAACGGCTAGGACTGGAACTGGGCAATCGCGTTATTCTCGCTGGTTCTCACGAGTCATTAAACCTTCGAGTTGCAGGCATATTCGAGACGGGCGTCAGTCAAATCGACAAAAGTCGCATTTACCTAGATCTATCAACCGCCCGATCCTTCCTCCGAAAACCGCACGGTGGCTCAGTCTTTCAAGTGGGGATTCGCCAACCCGAAAACGCACCTGCCTTGGCCGCCCAGATGCAGGAGACTTTCGCGCACCGCGTGGTCAGTTGGCAGGAAAGGGAAAAAGTATGGCTCGATGTGTTCAAGGCTCTCCGTGTTTCCTCTGCCATCACAGTTTCCACAATCATTCTCCTGTCGGGTCTAGGCATGTTCAACGTCTTCGCCATAATGGTCATCGAGAAAACGCGAGACGTCGCCATTCTTCGCTCCATGGGTTTCACGCCCGCAGACGTCTCCCGCATATTTCTCTGGCAAGGAGCCCTAGTTCTTTCATTGGGCATAGTTCTCGGCTGTGCACTCGCCGCTCTAGCCACGTACGGGATATCCCGAATACCCCTGCGCATCCGAGGCATATTCTCCACCGACAGCTTTGTCGTAAACTGGGATGTCGCTCATTACATCTGGGCCGTCACCATCGCCGTAATCGTGGTGGGCGTGGCCAGTTGGATACCGGCCCGTCGGGCAGCCCGCATAGAACCCGCCAAAATCATCCGCGAAACCTTGTGAACGATCAAGAAGAGAGCAAGGACCCTATCTTGCGGGTCGAAAACCTCAGCCATTCCTTCGGGAAAGGCGAGTGCAGGGTTCATGCCCTAAGGGGCGTATCCTTCGAGGCTAGGGCAGGGGAGGTAACCGCCATCGTCGGGCCTTCGGGTTGCGGCAAGAGCACCATGCTTTATCTCCTGGGTCTACTCGAT
>MDTG01136870.1_pt1 | contig 13830 bp, 26 predicted proteins | sample 811421 | NCBI WGS metagenome assembly MDTG01 (sample SAMN05326645, study PRJNA326480) | marine metagenome | isolation source: seawater | place: Pacific Ocean: South East | collected 2011 | reverse complement strand
CAATCAGGTGGTGCAGGACAATTTGCAAGAGTAAAAATAAAATTTGAACCAGGCGAGTCTGGAAGTGGTTATGAATTTATAAATCAGATTAAAGGTGGTAACATACCTACAGAACATATTCCTGGTGTTGAAAAAGGTTTAGTTGCACAACAACAAACAGGTGTAATAGCTGGTTTTCCATGTATTGATTTCAAAGCAACACTTTATGATGGAGCATATCATGATGTTGACTCCAGTGTTTTAGCCTTTGAAATAGCAGCTAGAGCTGCTTTCCGAGAAGGTATTTCTAAAGCTACTCCAGTACTGCTTGAACCTATGATGAAGGTTGAAGTGGTCACTCCAGAAGAATATATGGGCGATGTTATTGGAGATCTTAACAGTAGAAGAGGTCAAGTTCAGGAAATGTCAACAAGAGGCAATGCTAATGTGGTAGATGCAATGGTACCACTTGCAAACATGTTTGGATATGTAAATAACTTAAGATCTTTATCTCAAGGTAGAGCAAATTACACAATGCAATTCGATCATTATGAGGAAGTTCCTTCTAATGTTGCGGAAGAAGTAAAGGCTAAACTAGCATAATGGATAATCAAAATATAAGAATTAGACTAAGAGGTTATGATAGCTCTCTTTTAGATACAAGTACTCAGGATATAATTAACACTGCTAAAAGAACAGGAGCCAAAGTAAAAGGGCCTATTCCTTTACCAACTAGGTTTGAGAGATTTACAGTTAATAAATCTCCTCACATAGATAAAAAAAGCAGAGATCAATTGGAGATTAGAACACATAATCGTCTATTAGACATAATAGATCCAACGCCTCAGACAGTCGATGCATTAATGAAACTTGATCTATCCGCAGGCGTAGAAGTGGATATAAAAATTTAGTATGTTAAGATCCGGATTAATTGCTACAAAATTAGGTAATAGTTCTTTTTATAAAGGTGATGGAACTAATACACAAGTAACGGTTTTAAAAGTTGATGAATGCGTTGTTTCAAATATTAGGACTATTGAAAAAGATGGTTACAATGCAGTCCAAATTGTTTCTATAGACACCCAAAAAGATATTTCAGTTATTAAAAAGCCTCAAAGAAAAATTTTTTCCTCTATTAAAATAAATCCCAAAAAAATTATAAAAGAATTTAGAGTAGACAATGATAATTTTTTAGAAGTAGGTACAAAACTATATGTTGATCACTTCAAGGTTGATCAATTTGTTGACGCAAGCAGTATTTCAATAGGAAAAGGTTTTGCTGGAGTAATGAAGAGGCATAATTTTGGTGGATTAAGAGCTTCACATGGTGTGTCTATATCTCATCGTTCACATGGATCAACAGGTCAAAATCAGGATCCAGGAAGAGTATTTAAAGGTAAAAAGATGGCAGGAAGAATGGGGAATAAGAGAGTAACTAAGCAAAATCTAAGAATAATTGAGATAGACAAAGAAAATAATCTTTTGATTTTAAAAGGTTCAGTCCCAGGTAAAAAAAACTCAATTATTTATCTTAAGGATTCAGTAAAAAGATCTTAAATGAAGAAGTCAATTTTAAATCTTAAAAACAAGTCTGTAGGAGATATAGATTTAGACAACAGTATATTTGGTGTGAAAAGATTACCTGATTTAATCCATCAATATCTTAGATATCAAAATGCCAAATCTAGACAAGGCTCACATAAAACTAAGACTAGAGCAGAAGTAAGTGGAAGAAGTAAAAAGCCTTTTTCACAAAAAGGCACAGGGAATGCAAGACAAGGTAGTAATAAACCTCCAAATTTTAGAGGTGGTGCAGTTTCTATGGGTCCAGTTAATAGAGATCATTCATTTAGTTTAAATAAGAAAGAGAAAAAACTAGCAATAAAGTCAGCATTATCTTCAAAAGTAATAGAAGACAAAGTCGTAATAATTGATACATTTGAGATCAAAAGTTTTAAAACTAAAGAACTATTTTCAGATTTAAAAAATTTTAATTATAAGTCAGCTCTATTTATTTATTCAGAGAATGGGATAGATAAAAACTTTAAATTGGCTTCAGCAAATATACCAAGAGTTTCTATATTAAATCAAAAAGGTATGAACGTTAAAGATCTAATTTCTTTTGATAAAATATTTATTGAGAAAAAATCTATTGATGAAATAACAAAGAGGCTTTTATGAAAAATAGATTGAAAAACATTTCTCTAGAAAGAGCATATAGCATAATTAAAAAACCAATTACTACTGAGAAATCTACTAACCTTCAGCAGTTTAATCAATATTCATTTTTAGTTTCTAAAGATTCAAACTCTTTTGAAATAAAAAATGCTATAGAAAAAATATTTAAAGTAAAAGTAAATAAAGTTAATACATCAATTCTTCGTGGTAAAGGCAAAACTTTTAAAGGTCAATATGGATTTAGAAAAGAAACAAAGAAGGCCATAATTACTTTAGATGAAGGTAATACAATTGACTCATCACTGGAGATTAAATAATGCTTAATAAATTTAAGCCAATAACACCTGGACAAAGAGGTACTGTTTTAATTTCAAAAAAAGAACTATCTCATGAAAAACCTCATAAAAAACTTGTTAAAAAATTCAAGTCTACTGGAGGAAGAAATAATCAAGGTAGAATTACTTCAAGAAGAATGGGTGGTGGTGTAAAAAGAAAATACAGATTGATAGATTTTAAAAGATCTAAACTAGATATTTATGCAGAAGTTATTAGAAATGAATATGATCCAAATAGATCAGCATTTATATCTTTGATTAAGTATGAAGATGGAGAGCATAATTATATTATTTCTCCAAAAAATATAAAAATAGGAGATAAAATTATTTCTGGAGATAATGTTGCTATAAAAAATGGTAACTGCCTTCCTATTGTTAATATACCAGTTGGAACTAACATCCATAATATTGAATTAAAACCAGGAGCTGGAGCACAGTTAATCCGATCTGCTGGATCATCGGCACAAATAGTATCTAAAGAACAACCATATGTACAAATCAAATTAATTTCTGGAGAAATCAGACACGTAAACAAAAACTGTAAAGCTACAATAGGAGAAGTTTCTAACTCTGATCAAAAAAATATAAAATTAGGAAAAGCTGGCAGAAAAAGATATTTAGGCTTTAGGCCTAAAGTTCGTGGAGTTGTTATGAATCCAGTTGATCATCCCCATGGCGGAGGAGAAGGAAGAACTTCTGGAGGAAGAGACCCTGTCACACCTTGGGGTGTTTCAACAAAAGGAAAAAAAACAAGGAATAATAAAAGGACTGACATATTTATAATTAGAAGGAAGAAAAAATAATGACAAGATCAATTTGGAAAGGACCATTTGTAGATATAACTCTAATGAAAAAAGCACAAAAACTCTCTCAATCTGGAAGAAAAGAAGTCCTTAAGACTTGGTCAAGAAGATCAACTATACTTCCTGAATTTGTTGGTTTGACTTTTGGAGTATATAATGGTCAAAAATTTGTTCCAGTAACAATAAATGAACAAATGGTCGGTCATAAATTGGGAGAATTTTCACCAACAAGATCATTTAAAGGGCACACGGCTGCTGATAAGAAAGCGGAACAAAAATGAATCAAAACCTAACAGCTATAGCAAAAGATAATATGGTCAGAATAAGTCCAACAAAGTTATCATTAATGGTTAACAGTATTGTTAATATGAAGGTTAGCGCTGCTGCTAATCAATTACAATTTTCTTCTAAAAGAATATCTAAAACGGTTCTTAAAGTCTTAAATTCTGCAATTGCTAATGCAGAAAATAATAAACAATTAGATATTGATAGGCTTTTTGTTAAGGAAGCCTTTGTTGGCAAAAGTTTAAGAATGAAGAGATGGAGGCCTAGAGCAAAAGGAAGAGCTGCATCAATAATTAAACCATTTTGTAAGGTTACAATTATTGTTGAAGAAAGATCAAATAAAAAAGAGGAAAAAAACTAATGGGACAAAAAGTAAATCCTTACGGTATTAGACTTGGCATTAATAAAACATGGTCATCAAGATGGTTTTCAAAAAATGAATATACAAAACTTTTACATCAAGATTTAAAAATTAAGAATTATGTTGAAAAAAAACTTAAAAATGCAAGTATTTCAAAAATAAATATTGAAAGAGCAGCAAAAAAATTAAGACTGTCAATTTATAGCTCAAGACCAGGTATAATCATTGGCAAAAAAGGTGCAGATATTGAAACACTTAAAAATGATCTTGCAAAGATGTCAAATCTTGAAGTCTTTCTTGATATAAAAGAAGTCAGAAAACCTGAAGTAGAAGCAAAATTAGTAGCAGAAAATATCGCTTCTCAGCTTGAAAAACGTATATCTTTTAGGAGAGCAATGAAAAAAGCAGTACAGTCTGCAATGAGACTTGGTGCAAAAGGTGTAAAAGTTGTTTGTAGTGGAAGACTCGGTGGAGCTGAAATCGCTAGAACCGAAAAGTATCACGAAGGTAGTGTGCCTTTACATACATTAAGAGGTGATATTGATTACTCAACTGCAGAAGCTGAAACAACTTATGGTATATGCGGAATTAAAGTTTGGATAAATAAAGGAGAAATACTTCTTAAAGATCCCTATGCTAGTGAAAAAAAACAAATTGATCAAGGGAGTGTAAGATAATGAATATGCTTTCTCCAAAAAAAACGAAATATAGAAAACAATTTAAAGGAAGAATACATGGAAGTTCTAAAGGGAATTATGCATTAAATTATGGTAGTTTTGGTTTAAAGGCAATGGAACCTGAAAGGGTTACATCCAGACAGATTGAGGCTGCTAGAAAAGCTATAACTAGATATTTGAAAAGAGCTGGTAGAATGTGGATTAGAATATTTCCAGATGTTCCAGTTTCAAAAAAACCTGCTGAAGTTAGAATGGGTAAAGGCAAAGGATCAATTGAATATTGGGCTTGTAGAGTAAAGCCAGGCAGAATAATGTTTGAAGTTGATGGAGTTAATATAAATGATGCTAGAAAAGCTATGACACTAGCAGCAGCTAAACTACCAATTAAGTGTAAATTTGTTGAAAGAAATATATAATGAATAAAAAAAGTGATATAAATCAAAAAAAACTTCAAGATGATATTTTAAATTTAAAGAAAACTATTTTAAATTTAAATTTTCAAAAGTCTTCTGGTCAGCTGGAAAAAACTTCTCAGATAAAAAATGCAAGAAGACAGATTGCCAGGTTAAAGACACAACTTAACAAATTTGTGGGAGATAAAAATGCCTAAAAGAATTTTATCAGGTATTGTTGTTTCATCGAGTTCTAATAAAACTATAACTGTAGATGTTACAAGAAGAATTAAACATAAGTTATATAAAAAAATTATTAGAAGAACTAAAAAATACCATGCTCATGATGAAAATAATGAATTCAATGTTGGAGATGCAGTATCAATAATTGAGTCCAAACCATTTTCTAAATTAAAAAAATGGAAAGTGATTTCAAATATAGGAGTAAAATCATGATACAGATGCAATCAAATCTTTTTGTTGCAGACAATTCTGGTGCCAGAAAAGTTCAATGTATAAAAGTACTTGGCGGATCAAAAAGAAGATCCGCATCAATTGGTGATATAATTGTTGTTTCTATTAAGGATGCGTTACCAAGAGCTAAAGTAAAAAAAGGAGATGTTTATAAAGCTGTAGTAGTCAGAACATCTAAAGATTTTAAAAGGTCTGACGGTACTGCAATCAGATTTGACAAAAATGCAGCAGTCATATTGGACAAACAAGAAGAACCAATTGCGACAAGAATATTTGGACCAGTTACCAGAGAATTAAGAAGTAAAAAATTTATGAAAATCATAAGTCTTGCTCCAGAGGTTATTTAATGAATACTAAACTTAAATTAAAAAAAGGTGATGAAGTGATTGTTTTGACAGGTAAAGATAAGGGCAAGACAGGTAAAATTATTAAAATATTACCAAAAAAAATGAAAGCTATTGTTTCAGAAATCAACAAAGTTAAGAAAAACCAAAAACCTGATAATAACCAACCTGGTGGTATAATTGAAAAAGAAATGCCTTTGCATATTTCTAATCTTTCATTTTATGATCCTATAGAAAAAAAAGCTATAAAAATTGGTTACAAATTTGACAACAATAAAAAAATCAGAATAAATAAATCATCTGGTAAGGAAATTCAATGAGCAGATTATTGGAAGAATATAATAATCAGATCAAACCCAATCTTAAAACAAAGCTTGGATTGAAAAATTTATTTGAAGTCCCTAAAATTAAAAAAATTGTATTAAATATGGGTGTAGGAGATGGTAAAGATGACTCAAAATTAATTGACAAAGCTCTTGAAGATCTAACTCTAATCTCAGGACAAAAAGCAGTTAAAACTAAATCTAAAAAAGCTATATCTGGTTTTAAAATCAGAGAAGGTATGCCTCTTGGTGTAAAGGTTACTTTAAGAAATAAAATTATGTATGAGTTTCTCGATAGGTTAGTGAATATTGCAATACCAAGAATAAGAGATTTCAGGGGTTTGAATTTTAAAAGCTTTGATGGAAATGGTAATTTTTCCATGGGTATAAAAGAACATGTAATCTTTCCTGAAATAAATTTTGATAAAGTTGATAAGATAAGGGGTATGGATATAACAATTTGTACTTCAGCTAAAAACAATAATGAGGCTATTGAATTATTAAAAAGCTTTAATATGCCTTTTAAAGATAATCAGGTTAATTAAGGAGTAAAATGGCAAAACTGAGCTCAATACAAAAAAACTTATTTAGACAAAAATTAATAAAAAAATATAAATCTAAAAGAGGTTCTTTAAAAAATAAGATAAAAGATAAAAAACTATCTCTAGAGGATAGAATTATCTATCAAAATAAATTAAATGACCTTCCAAGAAATGGATCTTCAATAAGACATAGAAATAGATGTGAGCTTACAGGTAGACCAAGAGGAAACTATAGAAAATTTGGTTTGTCTAGGATTAAATTAAGAGAACTTTCAATGACCGGAGATCTTCCTGGTGTTGTAAAGTCGAGCTGGTAGGAGGATTTATGGCTTTTAATGATTCACTCTCAGATATGCTTGCTAGAATAAAGAATGCTCATCAGGCAAATAAAGTATCAACATTATGTTTCAAATCAAAACTAAATATAAATGTTTTAAATGTACTTAAAGATGAAGGTTATATTAGAGATTTTCAAAATATAGAAGAAAGAAAAGGTATTTCATCAATTAAAATTGACTTAAAATATTATAATGGAACTCCAGTAATAAAAAAAATAAAGAGGATTTCTAAACCTGGTATTAGAAAATATTCTAAAATTGGTGAATTAAGTAAACCCTATGGAGGTTTAGGAATATCAATATTATCAACTTCTAAGGGAGTTATGTCTGATCACCAAGCAAAAAAAAATAATGTAGGTGGTGAAATTTTATGCGAGGTATTTTAATGTCAAGAATAGCAAAAAATCCAATAAAAATATCTAAGGATGTTCAATGCAGTTTTGCTGATGGGTTTTTCTCGGTTAAGGGTAAATTAGGAGAAATGCAAGTTTCAGTTAACTCTAATTTTAAAATAAATATAGATGAGAGTGAAATCAAGGTCTTGCCAAAAAATGAAACAAATAATGATCCAAATTGGGGTACTACTAGAGCAATAATTGCAAATACAATAAATGGAGTTACAAATGGTTTTAGTAAGACCTTAGAATTAAATGGTACTGGTTATAGAGCAAGTGTATCAGGATCTAAGTTGAAACTTGAACTTGGGTATAGTCATGATATTAATTTTGATATTCCTAATGATGTAAAAATTGAATGTCCAAAACAAAACTTAATTAAATTAACAAGTATTAATAAAGAAAAACTTGGTGCTGCTGCTGCCAAAATTAGATCATTCCGAAAACCAGAACCTTTTAAAGGTAAGGGAATAAAATATGTTGATGAATACATATTTAGAAAAGAAGGAAAAAAGAAATAAAATGAAAGATAGACAACAAAGAATCAGGTATAAAATGAAGAAAGTTTCTAGCAGGAAGAGACTTTCAGTTTTTAGATCTAATAACCATCTTTATGCACAATTAATTGATGATATAAATGGTGTGACTTTAGCAAGCTCATCATCTACAGAAAAATCTATTAAAGAAAAAAAACTTTCAAAAAAAGAAATTGCTGAATTAATAGGTAAAAATATTGCAAAGAAAATTATCTCCCAAGGCATTAATAAAGTTGCCTTTGATAGAGGAAAATATAAATATCATGGTTTGATCAAAATACTTGCTGAGTCTGCAAGAGTAGAAGGGCTTAATTTCTAGAGGTATATATGTTTGAGAACGAAAAAAATGATTTAAATGAACATTTGGTTACAATAAATAGAGTAGCAAAAGTAGTTAAGGGCGGAAGAAGGTTTGGTTTTGCAGCAATAATGATAGTTGGTGATAATAAAGGTAGAGTTGGAATTGGTACTGGTAAGGCAAAAGAAGTTCCTGAAGCAGTAAGAAAAGCTACTGAAAATGCAAAAAGTAAAATGATCAGAGTCCACTTAAAAGAAAATAGAACAATTCATCATGATACTATTGGTCGCTTTGGTGCCGGAAAAGTAATACTTCGTACTGCAGCTCCTGGCACAGGTATAATTGCTGGTGGTCCAATGAGAGCACTATTTGAGTCATTAGGAATTAAAGACGTTGTTGCTAAGTCAACAGGAACATCGAACCCACATAACATGTTAAAAGCTACTTTAAACGCTTTTAAAATGTCAGAATCTCCTAAATCTGTTGCAGCAAAACGAACAAAAAAAATTAATGAAATTAACGTTGGAAAAAATAAATAAACATGAAGATTAATGAATTAAAATCAACTTTAACTTCTAGTAAAAAGAGCAAAAGAAGAGGTAGGGGCTCAGGTTCCGGTCTTGGAAAAACATCAGGCAGAGGTGTAAAAGGTCAGAAATCTAGATCAGGTGTATCTATAAATGGATTTGAAGGTGGACAAATGCCAATTTATCGTCGATTACCAAAGAGAGGTTTCAAAAATCATTTTAAAATTAATATTCAAAATATAAATTTTGAAGTAATAAATAACCTAATAAAAAAGTATAAACTTGATCCAAAACAAATAAGAGAAGAGGATTTATTTAAAAAGAAAATTTTTAGAAGATCTAATGGTCTTTTAAAACTACTTAACGTCGGAAAACCAGAAACTGCAACAAATTTAGAAATTTCTTTTGCTTCAAAAAAAGCAATAGAGGTATTAGAAAAATTAGGCGGCAAGGTTAATTTAACAAAGAAATAAATGGCTACAGCTGCAGACAGATTAGCAAATAATTTGAATTTCGGTGCACTAGGTAAGGCTACTGAGTTAAGACAAAGATTGTTATTTACACTAGGAGCATTAGTAGTTTTTCGTTTAGGAACTTTTTTACCTATTCCAGGTATTAATCCTCTTGCACTTCAACAATTTTTTGAGCAACAATCTTCAGGAATATTAGGTATATTTGATACTTTTTCTGGAGGAGCTTTAGGTAGAATGGGTATTTTTGCCTTAGGAGTTATGCCGTATATATCTTCATCTATAATTATGACATTAATGCAGTCTGCTATTCCATTTCTTAAATCACTCAAAGAACAGGGCTCGAAAGGAAGAAGGCAGCTTCTTCAATATACAAGGTATGTGACAGTTCTAATCGCAGCAGTACAAGGCTATGGAGTTTCAATAGGTTTAGAATCTATGCAAACAACTTACGGAAATATCGTTTTTGAACCTGGTTTATTTTTTAGACTGACTACAGTTATAACTCTAGTTGGAGGAACGATTTTTCTAATGTGGCTAGGTGAGCAAATTTCTTCTAGAGGTGTTGGTAATGGAATTTCTTTGATTATTACTGCTGGTATAATAGCCAATCTTCCAAGTGCGTTTGTAAGCACATTACAGTTAGGCAGGACAGGTGAATTAAGCATAGCATTTATTTTAGGAATATTAATTTTAATACTATTACTAATAATATTTATTGTATTTGTTGAAAAAGCACAAAGAAGATTGCCAGTACAGTATCCAAAAAGACAAGTTGGAAATAAAATTTACGGTGGTCAAAGTTCACATTTACCACTTAAAATAAATACTGCTGGAGTTATACCAGTAATATTTGCTTCTTCAATTTTACTTTTACCAAACACTATGTCCGGATTTGGAGCAGGTTCGTCTAGTGATATTTTTATCTTAATTTCAAGTTACTTAGGAAGAGGACAACCTCTTTATCTTGGTTTATATGCAGCTATGATAATATTTTTTGGCTTCTTTTATACTTCAATTGTTTTTAACCCAGATGAACAAGCTGAAAATCTTAGAAAATATGGAGGTTTTATTCCAGGTATTAGACCGGGAGAAAATACAGCTAAATATATTGAGTTTGTATTAGTCAGATTAACTACAATTGGAACTATTTATCTAACATTTGTTGCTTTACTACCAGAATTCTTATTATCAAGAACTTCAATTCCATTCTATCTTGGAGGTACAGCTCTTTTAATCGTCGTTGTAGTAATGATTGATTTTATAACTCAGGTTCAGTCACATTTATTCCAGCATCAATATGAAGGATTACTTAAGAAAACTAAGTTAAAAGGAAGAAGATAAATTGAATAATATAATTTTTTTTGGCCCTCCTGGAGCTGGAAAAGGTACTCAGGCAAAGTTAATTTCTGATCATCTAAATGTTTCTCATTTATCTACTGGAGACATATTAAGAAAAAAATTGCTGGAAAAAGATGATCTTGCTATTGAATTACAAAAGATAATGTCATCAGGTAATTTAGTTTCAGATGAAATTTTAAATACCATAGTATCATCAAGATTAATAAATGAAAAACATAAAGGATTTATTTTAGATGGATATCCTAGAACATTGCAACAATCAGAATTTCTAGAAAATTTTCTTTATGAAACATCGAATTCTATAAATTATATCTTTAACATAGATATAGATTTTGAAATTTTGAAAGCTAGAATATTGAAAAGATCATCTGAAGAAAGTAGAGATGATGATAACATAGATGTTATAGAAACTAGATATAATGAGTATTTGAAATCTACAAAAAAAGTATCAGATTTTTATAAAGAAAAATACCAAACAAAATTTTATGAAATAGATGGATCTTTGCAAATTGATGAAATAACAAGAAAAATCAAACAAATTATTAAAAAATCATGAAAATCAGCCATAATTTTAAACATCTTTCCTTGACTAATTATGTAATTATCATGTATTCACCCTCATTCATTTTTTTTGGATTTCATTATGGCTAGAATTTCAGGTGTTAATATCCCTACAAATAAAAAAGTAAATATCGCACTTACTTATATATTTGGGATTGGAAATAAGATTGCATTAGATATTTGCAACAGCGCATCAATTGATATCTCCAAAAGAGTAAGTGAGTTAAATGAAGACGAAGTTAATAAAATTAGAGATTTAATTGACAGAGATTATTCTGTTGAGGGAGATTTAAGAAGAAAAATATCTCTTGATATTAAAAGATTGAATGACTTAGGTTGTTATAGAGGTCTCAGACACAGAAAGAAATTACCTGTTCGTGGACAAAGAACACATACAAATGCAAGAACAAGAAAAGGGAAGGCAGTTGCAATTGCTGGAAAGAAAAAAGTAACTAAAGGTTAATATGGCTGATAAAAAGAAATCTAAAGTTAAAAAAAAATTATCTTCTGGTATAGCTCACATAGTTTCTTCTTTTAACAATACAATTATTACCATCTCTGATGAAAAAGGAAATGCATTAGCATGGTCATCTTCAGGTCATAAAGGTTTTAAAGGATCGAGAAAATCTACACCATACGCAGCTCAAATTGCAGCAGAAGATGTTGGTAATAAAGCTAAAGAATTTGGTCTTAAAAATCTAAAAGTTGAAGTATCTGGACCTGGTTCAGGAAGAGAATCAGCTCTTAGATCTTTGCAATCTATTGGTTATGTTATAACTTCAATTAAAGATGTCACACCAATACCTCATAACGGATGTAGACCAAGAAAAAGAAGAAGAGTTTAAGAAAAGGAGTCATTAAGTGTTACAAAAAAACTGGAGCGAATTAATTAAACCAAACAAAATGGAAGTTAATGTAGAAGAAAGTAACGGAAGAATTGGCAAACTAACAGCAGAACCTTTGGAAAGAGGTTTTGGATTAACTCTTGGCAATTCACTAAGAAGAATCTTATTATCATCACTTCAAGGTGCCGCAATAACTTCAATTAAAATCAAAGGTGTTGTTCATGAATTTTCAACTATACCTGGAGTTAAGGAAGATTTAACAGATATACTTTTAAATTTAAAAACAATTGCAGTAAAAGTGCATTCACCTGGATTAAAAAAAATGTATTTGAAATCAACTGGATCTGGTGAATTAAGAGCAGGAAACTTTGAAACTGACTCTGAAACTGAGATAATGAACCCTGATCAACTAATTATGACTTTAGACTCAAATGCTGATGTAGAAATTGAAGCTAACGTTGAAACTGGAAAAGGTTACGTTTCAGCCGAAGTAGCAGATGATGAAAATAAGATTATTGGTGAGATAAAATTAGATGCTATGTTTAGCCCAGTAGTTAAAGCAACTTATAAGGTGGAAAATAGTAGAGTTGGGCAGGTAACTGATTTTGACAAATTAGTTCTTGAAGTTGAGACTAATGGAGCAATAAATCCTGATGATGCTATTGCACTAGCAGCTAGAATTTTGCAGGATCAGCTACAACCCTTTATTAATTTTGATGAACCAGAGGTACTTCCAGATCAGTCACAAGCTGAAGCATTATCATTTAATTCGAATTTATTAAAAAAAGTAGAGGAGCTTGAGTTGTCAGTCAGATCGGCAAATTGTCTTAAAAATGATAATATTATTTATATTGGTGATTTAGTACAAAAGTCTGAGTCTGAGATGTTAAGAACACCTAATTTTGGAAGAAAATCATTGAATGAAATTAAAGAAGTTCTTCAACAAATGGAACTTAACTTAGGTATGTCAGTTCCAGATTGCCCCCCTGAAAATATTGATGAGCTTGCTAAAAAATACGAAGATCCATTTAATAAGTAATTTTCATGAAGCATAATATTAAAAATAAAAAACTTAATAAAACTAGTTCTCACAGGAAAGCAATGTTTATGAATATGTCTAATGCTCTTATTAAACATGAACAAATAAAAACTACTCTATCAAAAGCTAAAGAGCTAAGAAGGTTTGTAGAAAAAGTTATCACATTGGGAAAAAAAGGTAACTTACTTTCTAGAAGAAAAATTGCCTCTATATTACAAGATAGAAAAATGTCTAAAAAAGTTTTTGATGTATTAGCTGAGAGATATAAGGAAAGATCTGGAGGTTACACTCGTATTATCAAATTAGGTAATAGATTCGGTGATAATGCTCCCACCGCAGTTATAGAATTCGTAGATAGAGATGAAAATGCTAAAGGACTAGACAGTGGGCCAGTAATTGAAAAAAAATCTACTGAAGAAGTAGAAGAACAAACCACAGCCTAAGCATATTGTTTAACTTAATATTAGTCGCCACCGGTGGTGCGTTAGGAGCAGTTTTAAGATATCTTTTGACTAATATTAGTAAAACTTTATTTGTATCTAGTATTTATGGAACTATTTCAGTTAATATAATCGGCTCTTTTTTAATAGGATATTTTATAACATCTGATTTTGGAAATAATTTGTCCGAAAATTTTATTAAGTTTTTTTTAATTATTGGTCTTTTAGGATCTTTTACAACATTTTCTGCATTTTCTTATGAAGTACTTGATTTGATAAATTCAAAAAAATATGCTTATTCTTTTAGTTATATTTTTATTTCTATT
>MDTG01271970.1_pt1 | contig 13831 bp, 8 predicted proteins | sample 811421 | NCBI WGS metagenome assembly MDTG01 (sample SAMN05326645, study PRJNA326480) | marine metagenome | isolation source: seawater | place: Pacific Ocean: South East | collected 2011 | reverse complement strand
GTGCGGCTGGTCTCCCAACGTAGGTTTGGGTTGGCGGGCTGCATCGGGAAAAGGATGGGCTGGCCGTTGTAGAGAATGCCGTTGTCAGCTGCGCTGTAGGTGCCGAAGCGGGCGTAGTCCGGAAGGGCTGCGTTTCCGGTGCGGCCCCAGCTGGTGCGCGCCTTGAGGAAGCTGAGTTGCCCGCTCTCGAACCAAGGCTCGTCGCTGATGACCCAGCCGGCACTCAGCGAGGGGAAGAAGCCGTAACGGTAGTTCCGGCCGAATCGGCTCGAGCCATCCACACGGGCCGTGCCCTGGAAGAAGTAGCGGTCCTTCAGCGTGTAGTTGGCGCGGCCGAAGTAGGACAGGAAGCTGTGCTGGGACGGGTTGTTCACCGTGGTCTGTCCGTTGGCCACCTCCAGCAGGCTGTCGTTCTCGAAGATGGGACCGGTCACATCGCCGAAACCGATGCCGTATCCGTAGCTGTCCGTCCGCTGGAATTCCGAACCGGCGAGCAGGCTCAGTTGGCTGAATTCCGTCAGGTCCATGTTGTAGTCGGCCGTCAGGCTGTAGTTCCAATTCAGGACGTAGTTGGCGTAGCGGTTGGCATTGCCCAAGTCGCTAGAAAGGAAGATGCTCGGCGGGTTGTAGATGTCCTCCCGGACGTGCATATAGTCGAATCCACCGGAACCCTTAATAAAGAGCTTGTCGGTGGGGGTCAGGATGATGCTGGCGTTGTTGATGGAGCGGTCCTCCGTGGTCACCCACGTCTTGCTCTCGCGAACGGCAACGGGGTTCTTGGTTCCGCCCCACTCATCCTGGTACAGGAAGTAGTCTCCGGGCAGGGCCTGGACGGAGCCGTCTGCGTTGAACAGGGTGTCTGTTCGGTACACTGGGTAGTAGGGGAGCGCATTGGACATGGCGTCACCGAGGCCGCCTGACCAGGCTGCATCGATGCGATTGTTGATGCCCCGACTGAGGCTGGAGGACAGCATGACCTTGAACCAATCCGTGGGTTGGTAGTCTCCGTTGAATCGGCCGCTGACACGCTCGTAGCTGTTGCCGATTAGGTAGCTGCCATTGTCGTCGTAGCTGACGCCGGCATAGAGGCTGTGCTTCTCGCCGCCACTCCGTGCACCAAAACTGTAGTTGTGCTTGACCCCCATGCCGACGGTTTCGTTGACCCAGTCGGTGTTGGTCATCATGGCCTCCTCAAAAGCCGAACGGCGGGCTTCCGGGCTGTCGCCCGCGGAGGTGAATCCGGGCAGCCAGACGTAGCCGGTTCCCCCGTCGTTTTCCCAGGCTTCCTGACGCAAGGTCAGGTACTCTTCGGTGTCGAGCATGTTGGGCAGGGAGGCCGGGGTGGAAAGGCCCATGGACGAGCTGAATTCATAGCTCGTGCCCGACTTGCCACGCTTGGTGGTGATGAGGATGACCCCGTTGGCGCCACGGGAACCGTAGATGCCGGTGGCCGCCGCGTCCTTCAGGATCTCCACCGACTCGATGTCGTTGGGGTTGATTGTGGCAAGCGGGTTGTTGTTCATGGCTCCGCTGTTGCCGCGCAGGAAGTAGTTCTGCGTGATCGGAATGCCGTCCACCACGTAAAGCGGGTCGCCTGCGGCCGATACGGAAGCCACGCCGCGCACCCGGATGAGGCTGCCTGCCCCGGCGACACCGGAGCTCTGCGACACCTGAACTCCTGCGGCTTGGCCCTGAAGGGCGGCTTCAAAGCTGGGGGTGCGGACGGCGGTGATCTGCTTGCTGTCGATTTGTGCAATGGAACCCGTGACCTCCTTTTTGCGTTGGACACCATAACCGACCACTACCACATCGTCCATTAGGACGGCATTCGTCTCGAGTTGCACATTGACGGTCTTGGTTTCGCCGGCTGAGAGAGTCAAAGAGCGGTTGGCTTTGAGGTACCCCACAAAGGAGTAAAGCACTTCGTGATTGCCAGCCCCCAAAGGCAGCGTGTAACGGCCATCCAAGTCGGTGGAGACACCGCGGGCGCCGCCATTGGCCACAACAGTGGCGCCGGGCAAGGGGTCGCCATTTTCATCGCTGACAACGCCGGTCACCGATTGGGCGGAGACAGCCATCGACCAGCTAAGGGACAACAGGGCCCCGAGAAGCAAGAGATAACGGTTCATGTTTGATTCAGGTCGGCCTGTTTTCCAGGCGGGAAAAAAATAGAATGCAGAGTGTGAAATGAACACACTTGGGCATGCCCAATTAGTCCACATTCAACCAATAGGCCGCTTGGTTGCCGGTGGGGGTAATCCACCGTATGAGCAGCGGGCCATCCGGCAAGTTGGAGGGAAGTGACAAACCTTGAGCGCCAATCGATACCGGCAGTTTCGTCACGCGACGGCCGGTCAAGTCGAGGATGTGCACCTCGCCGGCCACCGACACTGGGGCATCAAACCGGATTGAGGCATCCCGACCGGGGTTGGGGCCGATGGTGAATCCCGCGGGCTTGCGCGCTTCCTCAATGCCGAGGATGTTCTCGGGCGTTTCCAACGCCACATCGGTCCAAAGGTGATATTCACCCGGGGCGAAGTCCATGGCGGCTTCAAGGTCGGTCACGTCCAAGGCTTCTCCGGTGAAGTAGTCGTACCACATGCCCGTGTGCTGGAATCCGGGAGTCATAGACAGGTCGGTAACCTGGAAGTTGCCGGCCACGACCACGTTCATATCGCTGCCGTTGAGGTGCAGGCGCTTTCCGTATCCCCAAACATCCCAATTGAAGTCGGTGGTCTGGAATACGGCGTGATCACGCTTGAGACCGGACAGGGCCGACATCACCTGGTAAACTCGGTATCGGGCGGCCGCATCACGGTAGTCCCAGCGGACCGGCTTGGCGGCCACACGGCAGTCTTCAGAGATGGTTACGCCGTCGCTGCAGGTGTTGATGCTGTAGTCGTATCCGAGCTCTCCGAATTGCCAGATCATCTTCGGGCCGGGCAAGGGCAGGTTGAAGCATGCGGCCAGTTCCATCCGGGCCAAGGCCGTTTCCAAGTCGGAAGCGTCGTAACTGCCATTGCTGTTGCCGAACTGGACATTCTTGTACATCAGCCGTTCTTCGTCGTGGCTTTCTGCGTAGCTCACTGAACGCGGGTGATTCCATCCGCGGGCCTGCCAGCTCGCCCAGTTGAGGTTGGAGGGGTAGCCCAAGGCAGCCTCTTGGTAATCGTGGGTTACGTTGGCCCACGTCATGAAACCGAGGTCCGCCAGCGCCTTCTCCTCGTTGTTGTCCGTCCAGTGCTCCAGAATCATGTAGAAACCGGGATCCTGTGACCAGATGTGGTTGCCGTAGTTTGCCCAGAGGTCAATCCGGTCTTGGTCGTAGCCGCCTCCGGTGGCATTCCAGGTGAACCCTTGGCTGAGGTCCCAGCGGAAGCCATCCACGTGGAATTCCTCGCGCCAAAAATCCATGACCCGCTTGGTAAAGTCCTGTGTGGCTTCCGCTTGGTGGTCGTAATCAAAGAAGAAGCTGAAGCTGTTATCCGGTGGCTGGACGTTGAAGAATGGATTGTCCGGTGCCGGCATATTGCCTTGCCACCACATCAGGATTTGCGGGTTGGGCCAGTCGCTGTGGTTGAGCACCATGTCCAGGATGACGGCGATGCCGCGCTCGTGACACGCGTCGACCAGCTCTTTGAATTTGTCCGCAGGCCCGTATGCCTTGTCGACGGCGAAATAGAAGGACGGGTTGTAGCCCCAGCTGTCGTTGCCATTGAATTCATTGATGGGCATGAGCTCCAACGCCGTGATGTTCAAGGAGCTCAAGTAATCCAGGGTGTCCAGCAGGAATTGGAACGTGCGCTCTTCGCTGAAGTCGCGAACGAGCAGCTCATAGATTACAAGGTTTTCTTGAGCAGGACGGTCGAAGTCACCGTCGGTCCACTCGAATTCAGGTCCTCCGGTTTGGAAGACGCTGACCGGTGACTGATTGGTCAGGCCAACGGGGAAGTCGATCAGGAAAGGGTAGGTACTCTCCGGAATCCACGGGTCGTTCCAGTAATCGAGTTGCTTCTCTGCATAAGGATCCGGGAAGCGGTCGTCGTTGGGCATGACGTGATACTGGTACCGGTATTCCTGAGCGGGATTGATTCCGCTGAGTTCAATCCAGAAACGCTGGCCATCCGGCGTCACGTTCATCATGAAGTCTTCATCGATGGCCCAGTTGGTCAGGTCACCCACAAAAAAGACGTGGCTCTTCCCGGGCGCGAAGAGCTGAAGGACCATGGACGTGCCGTCGGCTGAAGGATTGAGGCCGTCTCGGGTGCCCGCCGGGGCCTCGGCCACATTGGGGCTGTCGGGGAGCACGACCAATTCGACCTCTGCCGTGATGCTCTCGTCCCCATTTTCTGCCGTGAAGACCACTGTGATGGTTCCGCTCAGTGTCGGCGTGTAGGTGTGGTTCAATTCCGTGGCATCCATGGCCTCGGCGATGATGTCTCCATCCACGCTGAAAGTGAGGTGGGCGGTTTCCGTCGCGTTGGCCGAAAGCGAAATCGGCTCTCCCGCGATGACCAAAGAGCTGGCTTCCGAAGGCTGCTGGAATACCGCCTCAAATCCACCATTGCTGAGAGGCAGGAAGATGTCACTTCCGTCCGAATCGCGACCGACAAGGGAGCCGGGGCCATTGCGGAACACCATGGCGATCTGCTCGGCTTCCACGCCGGCAGCGATGCCATAGAAATCGGCCAGGGTCTGGCCGCCGAAGTCATAACTCCAAAGATTGGTGCCTTCGTAGCTCATGGCCCACAGGGGGTCGGTACTGGCCCAAGGCATGTTCACATATTGCCAATCGGTGGGCGAGGAGCTCGCGGAGGTGATGAGCCCGGTGTGGATGTACACGGGGATGATCCCGGAGAGCTCTCCATTGCCTTGGGTGGCATCGTAGTAGAGGGTCACTTGGTCATCGGCCGAGGGAAATGCGGGATTGGTCCAAACGACTTGTGCGCTTGCAGCGGTGGAGGCCACCATGGCCCCTAGGAGAAGGGAGAATCGCATCGAATCAATAGGGCTTTCGGAAGATGCCGAAATACGGTGTCAAAAATACACCATGACCGAGGTTTACTCGGGACGCACGTACGTGTAAAGCTGGGCGGGCTTGTGCAAGACACCTTCCTGCCGTTCGTCCAACGGCACGACACCCTGCATGCGCTTCACGTTTTTCCGGAAGTTGCGCTTGTCGAGGGGCTTATCGAGGATGATCTCGTGCAAGCGCTGCAATTGCCCCAGCGTAAATTTTTCAGGCAGCAACTCAAAGATGATGTTGTGGTGAACTACGTCTTCCCGAAGTTGGAGGAGGCCGGCCGCGACAATGTCGTTATGGTCAAACGCAAGGCGGGGCAATTCGCTCAGGGGACACCATTCAGCCTGACTGGCGAAGCTGCTGGGTCGCGGCGTATACTCCGCCATGGCCACAAGGCTGTAGTAACCGATGGTCACGACCCGGCGCTCAGGGTGCGGACGCATGCGAGTCAGCCATTCCCGGTCTTTTTTGCCGAACACGCGTTCCGGGGCGCCAAAGGCCCGAAACTGCTTGAGGAAAATGCCTTGAAGCGATGTCAGGTTGGACAGGATGCGGTAGGCGGCTTCGTCGAGCCCCTCATTGGGGTGAATCAGGTCACCAGGCACCGCCATGTGGAAACGGTCGGGGCCCATGTCTTTACCGGGAAGTCCTTGCCGAATGAGAAGCACTTGCAGCTGCTCGCCATCAAAGCCGAAGACCACATTGTCCACGCTAAGGTCAAAAGCGGGAACAGGGTGTGCTTTCCCGGGTATGGACACATTGGCGGGCATAAGATGGTGTCAAAAGTACACCAATTTCCTTCTCACAACGCACGCAGTAACTTCGCGCTCCCTCATGAGCACGATTCAACGCATCGGCGTCCTTACCAGTGGAGGCGACGCACCGGGAATGAATGCCGCCATTCGTGCGGTGGTCCGCACCGCCGTTTTTCACGGCATTGAAGTGACCGGCATCTTTCAAGGATATGAAGGGCTGATCACCGGAGATTTGAAGCGCCTTCACGCACGCTCCGTGGCTAAGATCCTCGGGCGAGGCGGCACCATCTTGAAGAGCGCGCGGTGCATGGATTTCTATGAAGCTGAAGGTCGTGTTAAGGCGGCGCGCGTGCTCGAGGAGTCCAACATCGACGGGCTCGTGGTGATTGGGGGCAACGGCACGTTCAAGGGCGCCATACAGCTCTCCGAAGAGCACGGTGTGAACGTGGTGGGCATTCCGGGCACCATTGACAATGATTTGGCGGGCACTGATTTCACCATCGGTTATGACACGGCCACCAACACGGTCGTGGAGGCCGTCGACAAAATTCGGGATACAGCCAGCAGCCACAACCGCCTCTTTTTTGTGGAGGTCATGGGACGAGACAGTGGTTACATCGCCCTGAAAACTGGCATTGCCACGGGCGCCATTGCCGTCATGACCCCGGAAGCGGGCATGTCCATTGACGACCTGATTGACATTCTCGAGCGGGGAGAGGAGTCCAACAAAACCAGTTCCATCGTGATTGTAGCCGAGGGCGACCCCAATGGTGGCGCCATGGAAATCGCGGCCAAGGTGCACGCCCGCTACAACAAATACGACACCCGCGTTACCGTGCTCGGTCACATCCAGCGCGGCGGAGACCCGAGTTGTTTCGACCGGGTTCTGGCCAGCCGCATGGGTGTTGGGGCTGTGGAAGCCCTAATTTCCGGCAAGACTGCCGTCATGTCGGGAATCGTCAACGACGATGTGGTATACACCCCATTCTCCGAAGCTATAAACAGCAAATCAAAAGGGCTCGACGAAGAACTTCGCGTCGCCCAAATTCTCAGCATCTGAACGCAAACCCAACACCATGACCAAGGTTGCCATCAACGGATTCGGCCGCATCGGCCGTCTGTCCTTCCGCCAGCTCCTCGCCAAAGACGGCGTGGAAGTTGTTGCCATCAATGACCTGACCAGTGTGGACACGCTGGCCCACTTGCTTAAGTACGACAGCATCCACGGCCGGTTCCCCGGTGAGGTGCGCGTTGAGAACGGCCAGCTCGTGGTCAACGGCAAGCAGATTGCCGTCAGCGCCGAGCGAGATCCGGCGGCATTGCCTTGGGGCGTCCTCGGTTGCGATGTCGTGGTGGAGAGCACCGGCGTCTTCCGCGATCCGGAAGGGGCGGGCAAGCACTTGACTGCAGGCGCCAACAAAGTGGTGATTTCCGCACCGGCCAAAGGGGGCATCAAAACCGTGGTGCTCGGTGTCAATGACGACGTGTTGAGCGACAGCGACACCATCCTCTCCAATGCGAGCTGCACGACGAATTGCCTCGCCCCGATGGCCAAGGTCCTCCAAGACGAATTCGGCCTGGAGCAAGGCTACATCACCACGATTCACGCCTACACCAGCGACCAGCGCATTCAAGACGCCCCTCACAGCGATTTGCGCCGCGCCCGCGCAGCTGCGGTGAGCATGATCCCGACCACCACTGGTGCTGCTGCGGCAGTGGGCCTCGTTTTGCCTGAACTCAAGGGCAAGCTCGATGGTTGCGCCGTGCGTGTGCCGACCGCGACTGGCTCCTTGACCGACCTCGTGGCCACGTTGAGCCGTGAGGTCTCGGTGGAGGAGGTGAACGCCGCCATGAAGACAGCGGCTGAAGGTCCGATGAAGGGCATCCTCGAGTACACCGAAGACCCCATCGTCAGCGCCGACATCGTGGGCAACCCGCACAGCAACATCTTCGACGCCGGTATGACCAGCGTCATGGGCAATGTGGTCAAGGTGTTCGGTTGGTATGACAACGAAATGGGCTACTCCAGCCGCGTCGCTGACCTTGTTCAACGCATCGGTTGATGCACATCCTGATCGCAGACAGCGGATCGACGAAGTGCGATTGGCAACTGTTGGACGCGTCCGGAAAGGAGCTGGCTGAATTCCACACCATGGGATTCAACCCTTACTTCCACACGGCCGAGTTGGTCGAGGAGGTGATGGGCCAGAATCCGGACGTCCAGAGGATTGCGGGGGACATCACCCACGTGTTCTTTTACGGCGCCGGTTCCAGCAGTGCAGAATTGTGTGCCATCATCCAAGATGGCCTCCAGCGTGTCTTCAAAACGGCGGAAGTGGTGGTCGACCACGACCTCGTCGGGGCGGCGTACAGCACATACGACGGACGCCCAGGGATTACCTGCATCATCGGAACGGGTTCCAACAGTTGTCATTTCGATGGCGAAGTCGTGCACGAGGAAGTGCCGGCATTGGCCTACATCCTCGGAGATGAGGCCAGCGGCAGTTGGCACGGCAAAAAGTTGCTTGCCGCCAAGCTCTATCACCACCTTCCGGCGGAAGTGGAGGCGGATTTCGACAAGACATACGGGTTTTCAAAGTCCGACATCATCGATAAGGTGTACCGCGAATCCGACCCCAACGTCTTCCTGGCCAGCTTCATGACCTTCATCGGAAAGCACAAGGAACAGCCTCTCTTCCAGGCTTGGTTGAAGCGAGGTTTTGAGGCTTTTGTGGACATTCATGTAAAGTGTTTTTCAAAGTGGAATGAAGAGCCGGTCCACTTCATTGGAAGTGTGGCTTATCATTTCCAAGAGGAGCTCAAGGCCGTTTGTGCAGAGCGGGGCATCACCGTCGGGGCCATCATCAAAAAACCCATTGACGGATTGGCGTCGTACCACCTCAAGCACATCTTGCCGACGCTTCAAACCTGAACGCCATGCCGTTTCAACTGGAAGCATGTCTGTTCGACCTCGACGGGGTCATCGTCGATACGGCGAAATACCACTTTACGGCATGGCAGCGCCTGGCTGAAGAGCTAGGCGTGGCTTTTGACCATGCGGACAACGACCAGCTCAAAGGGGTGAGCCGAGTGGACTCCCTTGAGTACATCCTGCGCAAGGGCAATCTTGACTTGGACAACGACACCAAGGTGCGCCTCATGGAACGGAAAAACACCTGGTACCTGGAACAGGTGGACGGCATGACGCCGGGTGAAATGTTCCCTGGCATCGTGGCCTTCCTAGACGAACTCCGCGCTGCAGGAGTGGGGGTCGCCCTCGGCTCCAGCAGCCGAAATGCGCCGCTCATTTTGGAGCGCTGTGGCATTGCCGACCGTTTCGACGCCGTGGTGGACGGCAACAGCATCACGTTCAGCAAGCCCGACCCAGAGGTCTTCCTGAAGGGTGCGGATGCGCTCAAGGTCAAGCCTGCCAACACCGTGGTCTTTGAAGATGCCTTGTCCGGCGTGGAAGCCGCCTTGAATGGGGGCTTCCGAGTGGTGGGCTTGGGTGCGGAGGGAGCGCTTCCCAAATCCGATTTTATGCTCCAGGGCTTTGAAGGGTTTACCATGACCCAACTGGTGGAGCGCCTTTCTTGATTTCAAACCAGCATGGAACGTTACCTCGACATTGATCCTTGGAAGATTGTCGAGACCGGATTTCATCCGGACCGACAGCGCAGCTCCGAATCCATTTTCAGCATCGGCAATGGCCGATTCGGTCAACGTGCCAATCACGAGGAGACCTATTCCGGCGACCACCTCCGGGGGAGCTATGTCGGCGGGGTGTATTACCCGGATAAGACCAAAGTGGGCTGGTGGAAGAATGGCTACCCCGAATACTTTGCCAAAGTCCTGAATGCGCCGGACTGGACGACTGTCCGCATCACCGTCAACGGAGAAGAACTCGATCTGCACGTTCAAGTTCCCCGGCATTTTTCGAGGGAACTCGACATGCAGATCGGGATGCTGAGCCGGACATTCGAGACGGAGTGTGGCGGCGCCGTCATTCGGGTCAAGGCACAGCGCTTCTGCAGCATGGCCGATGTGGAAGCGGCCCACATCCGCTTGTCGCTCGACATCCTTGCTGGAGAAGGGGAAGTGTGCTTAGAATCCACACTTGATGGAGATGTGACCAATGAGGACGCCAACTGGGATGAGCAGTTCTGGGAACATGTGGATTTCGGTGGTGATGACCAAGGCGGACACCTTGTGGTGAAGACCCGAAAGACCGAGTTCCACGTCGGATACGCGTTTCGGACCTCGGCGAATTGTGATGGCGCTCCGATGCAAGGCGCTTCCAAGCCACTGGACAAAGGGCATGCCGTTTTGTTTTCTGGCGCCTTCGAGGCCGGAACGACCTTTTTATTGGACAAGCACATCGGTTTGGTCCGCGACTTCGACCACCATGCCGATCAGCTCGCAGCAGTGGCGCGAACCAAAGCTACTGAAGCCGAGGACAAGGGCTGGAATGCTGCCCGCCAGGACCACGCGGTGGCTTGGTCGCGCATCTGGGAAGGGGCGGACATCACCATTTCTGGGGATGATGCGGCCCAGCAGTCCATTCGGTTCAACATCTTTCACCTAAACCAGACCTACACTGGAGACGACCCCAGGCTCAACATCGGCCCCAAGGGCTTTACCGGCGAGAAGTACGGTGGCGCCAGCTATTGGGACACCGAGGCGTATTGCCTGCCGTTCTTCTTAGGTACCCATCCGTATCAGGTGGCGCGCCAGCTCTTGGTCTACCGCCGCCAACACTTGGACCGGGCCATCGAAAATGCGGCCAAGCTCGGCTTCAAGAATGGAGCAGCCTTGTACCCGATGGTCACCATGAACGGGGAGGAGTGCCACAATGAGTGGGAGATCACGTTTGAGGAGATCCACCGGAATGGAGCAATGGTGTACGCCATCCACAACTACATCCGGTACACGGGGGATGAAGCCTACCTCGCCCAAGGAGGCTGGGAGGTCATTCTCGGCGTCGCCCGATTCTGGGTACAGCGCGTCAATTGGTCGGAGGCCAAGCAGGCTTACGTCATCCTCGGTGTGACGGGCCCCAATGAATACGAGAACAACGTCAACAACAACTGGTATACCAACCGCCTTGCGGCATGGTGCCTGCGCCAAGCCGCATCAGCATTGGAGTGGATGCGCCGTGAAGCGCCGGAGGCCTTGGCCAGCCAGAATGACGTCTGGTCCTTCGAAGAATCCGAAGCCGAGCATTGGACGGAAGTGGCCGACCGCATGTTCTACCCCATGCTCGAAGGCACGCGGGTGTTCCTGCAGCAGGATGGATTCATGGATAAGGAGCAGTCCCTGGCAGCCGACCTTCCGGAAGCCGAACGGCCGATCAACCAGCACTGGAGCTGGGACCGCATCCTCCGTTCGGTCTATATCAAGCAGGCAGACACCCTCCAGGGATTCTACTTCTTCGAGGACGAATTCGACGAGGAGACCCACCGGGAGAACTTCGAGTTCTACGAGCCTCGAACCGTTCACGAGAGCAGCTTGAGCCCCTGTGTCCACGCGGTGCTGGCCGCCAAGCTCGGCATGGAGGAAAAAGCTGTGGAGATGTACCTCCGTACAGCGCGTTTGGACCTCGACGACTATAACCGGGAGGCATACCAAGGCCTCCACATCACCAGCATGGCTGGAACCTGGATGAGCGTCATCGAGGGCTTTGGCGGCTTCCGCGTCATCGACGGGGTGCCGCACTTCAAGCCCATGTTGCCGCAGGCGTGGGAGGCCTATGCCTTTCGCCTTCAGTTCCGTGGAAGAAGCCTGAAAGTGGAGGTGACTCGGGGAGGTACGGCTGTGACGGTGTTGAGTGGAGATCCACTGGAGCTCGTGGTCGACGGGGTACAACAGGTGCTCTCCGCATCGGCCTGATTAATCGAGCCACAGGCTGTTTGGAGCGCCCGGTGTTCCGCCATGCCCAATGGAGGCTTCCCAAGCTCCCGGCAAATGGGCATCGAGGTGGAGGTGAAGGCGTTCCAAGGAAGGGCCTTGTCCGTCCGGCGCACTGTCCCAACCATTGGTGTCGCTGAATTCAACGGATTCGACCACGCTGCCATCGGGCGCCCGAAGGGCGAGGAGTTCGCCGCTGTTGTTGAGGCCTCCAGAGCCCCAGTCCACCACCGAATAGCCCAAACCCGCATAGGTGACCGTAGCCGTGGTGACGACCAGGAAACCACCGCCGGGAATCCAGGTGCTGTCCGGCAGGGTGACATCCAAGCCTTCCGACAGGGTCCACCCTGAAAGGTCCACGGCCAAGTCCCCGGGGTTGTGCAGTTCTAGGAACTCGAATTCGTGATCGGGACCTTGTTCGGAACCGGGGTTGTAATGCAGTTCTGAGAACTGGATGAGGGGCCAGTTGCCCGGGCCGCTTCCAGTCCAGTCACATGCCTCACCGAAATCCGATAGCATGAGGAGCATGTCGGCCATGGCCACCGTCCCGTCGGCGTCGAGATCGCTTCGACAAGGCGAGGAGGACAGTTGCGCATCCTGGGCTGTCAATGCGGATGGCCCCAGGAAGAAGGCCGTGAGGGTCAGAAGGAAGGGGAGGTGATGAAAGCGCATGGATGGGAGATTGTTCACTGCCGAACCAACGCCACGTTGCCCTATGAAAAACCCGGCGTTCACCAATGTGCCCGCCGGGTTTGCCTGTGCAGCAGAATGCGCTTCAGAGGAACTCGTTGGCCAAGTTGGCCAAGTCGCTTCGTTCGCCCTTGTCGAGGGTGACATGGCAATAGAGGTCGCGCCCTTTGAGTCGGTCGATCACGTAGCTCATGCCATTGGACTGCTCGTCGAGGTATGGAGTGTCGATTTGACGGACGTCCCCGGTCAAGATGATTTTCGAATTCTCCCCGGCACGGGTGATGATGGTCTTGACCTCGTGCGGCGTCAGGTTCTGTGCCTCATCGACGATGAAGATGACATTGGACAAGCTGCGTCCTCGGATGTAGGCAAGGGGGCAGATGGTAATCTTGCCTTGGGCCCGCATTTCCTCGAGCGCACGGAATTTGCGCTCATTCTGGCCGAATTGGCTCTTGATGAAATTCAGGTTGTCCCACAGCGGCTGCATGTAGGGGTTGACCTTTTCCTCCGCATCGCCAGGCAGATAGCCGAGGTCGTTGTTGCTCAGCGCCACGATGGGGCGGGCAAGGATGATCTGCTCGTACCGGTTCTTCTGCTCCAACGCACCCGCCAGCGCCAACAAGGTTTTGCCCGTACCTGCGACGCCGCTGATGGTGAGCAGGTGGATGTCGGGATTGAGGATGGCGTGAAGGGCAAAGGCCTGTTCGGCATTCTTGGGTTTGATGCCGTAGGCGTAGCTCTTGTCGACCCGCTCGATGGTCTTTTTCCCTTCACTAAAGAAACCCATGGCGGAAGAGGAACAGTTCCGCAGGATGTAGAAGTGGTTGTTTCGGCGCTCCTTGCCCAGTACGCTGATTTTCCGCGTCTGGCCGGAGACGTACATCTTTCGAACCACCTCTCCGTCCACACCTTCAATGAGCGTCTTGCCGCTGTAGAGGTGCTTTGCATCCTTCACCTTGCCCGTTTTGTAGTCTTCTGCGGGAAGGTTGAGTGCCTTGGCCTTGAGCCGGAGGTTGATGTCCTTGGAGACCAGCACCACCTTCATGTCGGGCTCATCATGTTGCAATTGCAATGCAGCAGTCAGGATCTTGTGGTCGTTGGTCTTCTTGTCAAAGACGGACGAAGCGTCGAGTCCACTTTCGTGGCGTTCATCGCCAAGGATGATGCGCAGCAGCCCTTCGCCTTCATTCTCCAGGGGAATCCACTCTTGTAACGTGTAGTCCTTGCTCAACCGGTCAATGATCCGGATGCACTCTCTTGCCTCGTAGTTCTTGGTGTCGTTGCCCACCTTGAAGGTATCCAGCTCCTCGAGGACGGTGATGGGAATGGCCACCCGGTTGTCCTCAAAGTTGCGGAGGCTGTTGTGGTCGTGAAGCAATACGGAGGTGTCGATGACAAACACCTTGGTGCGCGTGTCTGGGTCTTTTGACCCGGTTATGGCCGGAGCGGAGTGGGT
>MDTG01236528.1_pt1 | contig 13831 bp, 12 predicted proteins | sample 811421 | NCBI WGS metagenome assembly MDTG01 (sample SAMN05326645, study PRJNA326480) | marine metagenome | isolation source: seawater | place: Pacific Ocean: South East | collected 2011 | reverse complement strand
TTCAGGCTTTTTTGATGACTGCCCGACATAAACACAACCATTCCCTTTTATATATTTTGGATTCTTTAATCGAAACTTTCTAAGGTCTGCAACCTTAGGATCAAGTTCTATAACATAAACATAATATTTCAATATTTAGCCTCTTTGAAACTCTATATTATTGATAATTAAAAAAAGAAATAGTTGTAATATTTATAAAAGAATTACTTAAAGTAAAATTAAATATGGGCGCCAATTCACTACCTAGAAAAATTATTAAAAATTTATTAGTCCCATTTCCTCGGCTAAGAGAATATTTACAAACAATCGCAATGGCAAAAGATATCTATACAGATGAATGGGCTAAAAAAAATGAACCGGAAATTTTCTGGATAAAATCAACTCTAAAACCAGGCGATGTAGCCATTGATGTCGGTGCTAATTATGGCCTATATACTTATAATTTATCTAAATCGGTTGGGGTCGATGGTTTAGTTTATGCATTTGAACCAATACCATATACTTTTAGAACACTAAAAAGGATAACTAAAATTTTTCAATTAAATAATGTAAAGCTCGTAAACAAAGGCTGTTCAAATAGTGTTGGGAAAATAAATTTTTCTGTTCCTTTACAAGAAAATGGAACAATTAGCGCTGGACTTGCATTTATTGACATCAATGAAAAAAATAGAAATTCTAGATTAAAAAAAGGAAGTCATACTGATTTCACTACGATAAAATCAGAAATAATAAAAATTGATGATCTAAATCTAAAAAAAGTTTCTTTTATGAAAATTGATGTTGAAGGGGCAGAATTATTAGTATTGAAAGGTGCAGTAAACACTATAAAAAAATTTAGGCCAATAATAATGATTGAAATTGAAGATAGATGGATCGAGAGTTATAATATAAAACGAGAAGATATAAATTATTTCTTTAAACAGCTAAACTATCAAACAAATTATTACTCGAAAGGAGCATTAAATAAATGCGATATTTATCTTAATAAGATTAATAATTTTATATTTATCCCTCAAATATAATTTATTTTTAAGTCTAATAATTACTAAGAACGCCCGTTATGCTTCATAAAAAATATGAGATTACCTGCAATATTTTCATAATCCTCGTATTTTAAAAATCTTTTATCCAAATTCAATTTTTTGAATTTCGATATGTAACCTTCTTTACCCTTACCATAATTCTCATAAATTATATTGTAACCTAAATCTAGAAATATTTTTCTATATTCAGGTAACCTTAAACGATTATGATAATCAAATCTTGTGTATAAATTTTGCCATTCGATTTCATTATACTTCAAAAAATCATGTAGCAAAATACTTTTGTCACTATAAGATCTATGATCGCTAGGTGAAACATAATGCAACACATGATGTTCTCCAATTTGATTTATGAAATTCATATGTATATTTTTTATAATCTCTGGTTCAATATGCTCTAAAACGTGTCTTGATATCATAAAGTTTATATCTTTATTTAAATTAACCTTTGATAAATCTGAATAAGGATGATATTTAACTTCATTAATTAGATTGTTAGGGTTGCTACTATTTAAATTATAAATTTTGTTAATTGATTTTATTCTACCCTTTGAATAAAACTCATTTAAATCAAATGATTCCACCTTTTTAATCTGTTTTTCTCTTACCAAAATATAAGGTAATGATGGAAACCATCCTGATCCAAGTTCAGCTACTGATTTAATATCTATATTTGAATCTTTAGAAATTATTTTTTCAAAATTTTTCAATGTTTCTTTTGTACTGATTAATGTACTGTCTGCATTTAAACTGCCCTTTATATTTTGTAGAAAAAAATATAAAAGATTTCCAATGCTTTCAGGAAAAATTGAAAGAATCTTAAATATAAAAAGTTTTATTTTCCAATTATTCATATAATAACATTACAATGAAGTAATGTTTCATAAAAGCTTCTATTAAATATTTTAAAATAAATTTATTTTATTTTGCATAAATAAATGGTCATATTATTTCTAATTCAATAAATAAATCGATTAGCATGACTTTAAATAAACAGATATTTTGATTATAATAATATATTACCAAAACTTAATATTCAAATAAAGTTCTCTAATAAGACCTTTCACTCTCCCCAATAGCATAATTAAAATTCCATAGTAGGCAAACCTAACAGGCAACAATTTTTGGTATTCCATTTTTTGAATACGGTTGTAAGTAGAAATATAAATGTCAATACCTTGCTTGATGTCTAGATTATTATTGACCCATTCAAAATTATTCAAACCTAATCGTTCGCGAGTTCTTTTATTGTTTAATAATAATTCTATATTAAAAATAATTTTTTCAATTTGCTTTGATGTATCATTTACGTCCCTAGAAGAAAAATTGGTATATACCATTTGTTGAAATTTCTCTTGACTCTCTATATCTACAACTCCAGAGCAGCCATTACCACCTAAAACAATTACTGGCTTTTTATTAAGCATACCTTCAAAACAAACTTTACCAACACCCATAACGATGTCAGATATTGAAAAAATTTTTCTAGTCATTTTTGAAAGATTATTATCAAATAAAACTACTTGCCTTCCGCTTTTATTATTTATTAAATCCACTTTTTTTTTAACATATTTATATATTGTTTTTCTATTAATTCGTCCAATTAAGATAAATAAAAAATCTTCTCTCTTTTGAGCTAATTTTTTAATGGAGTCTAATGCTAAATCAATAGCAATTATTTTAACAAAACTCATCCTAGTTACCATAAAAATCACTTTTTTATTACCGATTTTCTTTTTCAAATTCAAATTCAGCTCCCCTTCAACTTGACCTGATAAATAAAATGATGGAGTCATCCTAGATCTTTCCAAGATTACCTCTGGAGCATCATAATTATACATTTTTTGAATTTGATCTGATAATTCTTCTGAAAAAACTATAATAGGCGAAACATATGGATACTTATATTTTATTGTACCACCACAAATATTTGAAAGCGCTTTTACTCTGTATTTAAATTTTTCAATACAAAATCTTGCAATAATATGAGAAGGTAAATCAAATGAATGAATTATATCTATCTTATAATTCTTAATTATAGAATATATATATTTTTTATAATTAATTAAGTCTGAAAAATATTTGGACTTGGGAATCCAAATTATATTTTCAATTGGAAAAAATTCGCCAACTTCCTTAACACCACTGTTCTTACCCAAAGTCTCTGGTAAACAAATTATTACATTAAATTTATTTTTTATTAACTCATTACCTATAGTTAGCATTGAACTAATATGTCCGCCAATATAAATACTACTGTAGTTTGCACTGAAGATTAATATATTCATTTGGATATTAATAAAATTGTTTTAGTTATAACATATTGACTTAATATCATTAAAGGTTAATACAGTTAATTGCGACAATTTTAGCTTATTGATCACTAAATATTTTTTCAATATCAATATAGCTAAAATTAAATATGATATTGAACAAGCAATAGCACATCCATTAACAGAATATTTTGAAATAAGAATTAAATTCAATATTAATTGAAATACACTAATCAAAAAAAAAGTGAATATGAAAGGTTTTACCTGACCTTGACCAGCCAAGTCAGGATATAGTGTCTTTATAATAAATAACCCACAAACTCCAGGCATTAGTAATAGAAAAATATCAAAAGTTTTTTGATATGCAGAACCTAGAACTGCATCTATTATCCCCGGAAGTAAAAAATACAAAATAATTAAAGAAAGGATAAAAATATAGAAAAAAACTTTTGATATAATAATTTTTGAAGTTAGACCAATAGCATGATTTTTCTTTAATGATAAACTAAAAAATATTGTGCCAATAGACTGAGGTAAAATACATAACCCATGGATAATTTTAGAGGTCAGGGCATAGACACCAAAGTCATTTGCATCTATAGTAAATAATTTTAGAATAATTATATCAGAATTATAGATTAATGATAATAATAACAACGCCAGTGAATAAATAAATCCATCTTTTACCATCTTAAAATACAAATCCCATTCTAAATTTATTTTAAAATTTAAAAGGCCTCTAACTTTTACTATTATAAAAAATAAGACTAAAAGATTTTTTAATAACAAGACTATTAACGCATTCTGGAGATTAATAGTAGAATAAAATAATAAAACCAATAAAAAAGCTATATGAATTATTGAATTAAAGCTAAAAATTAGCGGATAAAATTTGTAGAAATTTAACCCTAAAACGCTCGAGCTTAGATATGATACTAACAATTCTGTACTAAAATATAATATTAATATTATAATTATTTTAAATCCCAAGTTTTCTACCATCAGTTCATAATTAAATTCAATGATCAATAGGCTTAATACCAAAAATAATGTGATTAATATTGCGATAACAAAACTCAAATTAAATATAGAACTGAATTGCCTATCATCTTTCTTTAAAAAGATAATTATTGATTGTTTAAACCCCAAAGAAACAATACTAATAAAAATTGCATTAATAGATAAAATGTAAACATAAAGTCCAACTCCAGTTGGACCAAGCGACCTAGCAATAAGGAGAGAAATGATAAAACCTAAAATAGTTGTGAAAACTTTTTGGAAAACGAGGTTATTTATAATTTTAAATATATTTGAATCCTATTCTTTAAAATAAATAAAATATCAAGCAATAACTTAAATTATTACTACTTCAACCATTTGAAATTTTGCATCCTAATATTTTCAACTTATGAACTATATTTTCATAACCCCTATTTATTTGATGTATATTATCTATAGTTGTCTTGCCATTTGCATTAATTCCGGCGACTATTAACGCTGCTCCACATCTAATATCTCTAGCAATCACATTAGCCCCGACCATATTTTTTTTATTTCCATTAATTTGTAAATAGCCATTTTTGAACTCCGATTTAACACCTAGTTTTTGTAACTCAATAGCATATTGATATCTTTCTTTAAACCTTAGATCACATATTTTAGACTTACCATCTGCTAAAATGGCCAATGATGCGAATAATGGTTGCATATCAGATTGTATTTCTGGAAAAGGCCCAGTAGTTATACTCATGGCTTTAACTCCACCATCAAAAACATTTAGATTATTATTTTTAAAATCAAAATTTAATCCAGCATATTTTAACGTTTTCATAGGCTTAACTAGGTGAGCATAAGGAAAATTATTGATTTGAACTTCACCTTCTGTTGAGCCAGACAAAATAACAAAAGTTATAGCCTCCATTATATCAAACATAATTTTTTGTTTTATTCCCAAAAAAACGCTTGTGCCTTTTATATGAATTTCACCGTTTCGTATTTTTATTTCAGCTCCCATTTTATTTAAAACATGGATCACTTCAATTATTTCTGGTCTTAAATGAGGATTAATAATATGTGATTCTCCATCTGCTCCTGATGCAAGTATTAGGGCACAAATTGTTCCTCCAGTCGTCTCAAGAGGAAGAAATAATTTTGAAGGAACCAATTTCTTTTTTATTTCACTATGAATATTATTTTCATTTTGAACGAATGTTGCACCAAACTTAAGAAAAATATATTCATAAATATCAATCTTACGATTTCCAATTTTACATCCCCCTGGTAAAGGTACTGAACAAGACCCCTTTCTCAAAAGCAAAGCAGCAAGAATAAGTGGTGTGAAGTTTATCTGTTTAATAGAATATTTCAGATGAGATTTTATAGATAAATTTTTTTTTATTTTTACAATATTCCCATTTACGTCGATTCTTTTACCTAATGATTCTATCATACTTATTGTAGAACTAACATCTCCCATATTTATTGGAAAATTTTCCAAAATACAATCATCGTCTGTTAAAATAGATAAAATAGATAATGCCATTGCCCCAGTTTTAGATCCTGATAAGGAAACCTCACCATTTAAAGAACTTTTTTCCAATATAATTTTTCCCATAATTCTATAACTTTATTATTTCTAAACAATCTTTAATTAACATTATATTTAATTTTTTATATATTTTATTGATTTTTTGGTTAATATTTCATTTAAATAAAAAATAGTGTCAATAATGAGATTATATTATCTAATTATTTCATTAAATAAACTATATAGATATTTATGATACTTTTTAAATCCACATATATAACTTTAAATTAAAATAGGACTAAAAATTACCATTGTTTATTAATATGAAATTTTATTTCATCTTTCCATTTTTCTATTGAATATTTTTTTGAAATCTTAACAGCTTTGGTTGAAATTTTTTCATATTCACCACTTTTATTAATTAGCATTTCAATTTTTTTTACGATATCATCAACATGAGGCTCATTTAATATCAATCCACCTCCATTTTCAAACATATAAGGCAATGCAGAAACTGAACTAGATAATACTGGAATTCCAAAAGAAATAGCTTCAACGACTGACTTAGGAAATCCCTCTGAGGAAGTACTTGGGAAGCAATAGAAATCTGAAGATTTTAAATATTTAAATACATCACTCTGTTTAACCTGACCAACAAATTTTACTTTATTATTCAAATTTAATTCATTCGCTATTTTCTTAAAATATGCTAAATCAGGTCCATCACCAACAACAGTTAACTCAATATCAAATTTTTTTCTAAGAAAATTTAAAGCTCTAATTACTTTGTGCGTTCCCTTTTCAATAGTTTGTCTAGATATAACCAACATTTCATACTTATTTTTATATTGGATTGATTTAATAGCATTATGATCTTTTATTTTCTGGCTATTTAAACTAGTTGAAAAAATCCAATTCACATTGGGGTTGATCTCTGATGGAGACTCTTCTGCAGCACCTGTCGCAAGCATTATATTTCTTCCCCCTGCAGTTAATGTCATAATACGCTTCACAATTTTTTCTGAAATAGAGTCATTTTTATACCAATTGCCACAATATCTAACAAATAACTTTTTTTTCATCAATAATGATAAAATCATACCGATAACACCAACATCGCCCATTACGATTGCATGCACAGCATCAGCTTTTTTAATTTCTTTTTTTAAACTTCTGAAATTTTTAAAAAACCACGGGATAAATTTAATTTTCCTTATAATTCCATTACCTCTTAATGGTGATAATACTTCCAATACTTTTATATTTTTGCCATAAATCCTGGTCAGATCTTCAGAATTTTTATCAGTCAGACGAACTGGACATATAAGATGTGTATTATCAAAAAGTTCTGAAACTGCAGCTATTTGTATTGGAAAACCACCGGTCGTATAAAAATTTTTATCAACATTTGATTTCCAAAGTTGCTTAAATGAAATAACAGCTAAATTCATATTTTTATAGAAATTTTACTTTAATCTAATTTTTTGGGAGAATAATAATATCGAAGTCAAATTTATCTAAAACTATTTAAATAGTTCAGGGAAATTATATATTACCTGTAACTACCATATTACTATCAACGTATAATATTTAGAACACATAAAAAAATATGGAAAAGATTGCTACGAATCTTTTCAACATTATATAATAATAAGACAACATTTAAGTATTAATAACATAGACTAGGATCCAGGGCTTCTTAAGTGTGGCTTTAAGAGATTCAAATTACCATTTTATTAATAATTTTTATCCAATAATAATGAAACTTCAGAACTAAAAAAATTAAAAGTATAAAAAAAGCTATACGCTCCCCAAGTCATTGTCTAGGCATTGAGAATTCTATTTTCGTACTAAAATACATTACAATCATTTGGAGAGTGTTTACTTAGAGTTTCATATCCTTTTTTTATAATGATCATATATATAAAGATTAGATATAAATCCGTAATATTAATTATGAAACTAAATAAATATAAGAGCGTTGATGAGACTTTAGAAATGCCTTACAAGCCTTGAGAATTTCACAATCCAAATAATGTTTATAATTAAATCCTATTATATTGTAGAATTTATTGGAACTTTTTTTTTAACGGGTGCCGTTATTGGTTCAGGAATTATGGCTGAAAACCTTTCTCAAGGTAATGATGCAGTAGCATTATTGGGGAATACAATTTCAACAGGAGCTATCCTTTTTGTTTTGATAAAAAGTTTTTCTTCTATATCAGGTGCTCACTTTAATCCTATTGTAAGTTTTGTATTTTTTATTAATAAAGAATTAACTCTTCCTACTTTTTTAAAATACGTAATTTTTCAATTCTTTGGAGCTGTTCTTTCAGTTTTTGTCGTTCATTATTATTTTGATCAGCCATTAATACAGATATCTACAAATTTTCGAGGTAAAGAAAAATTATTGATTAGTGAAATAGTAGCTACATTTGGTCTATTGACTACTATATTATATCTAAGAAAATATAATCCAAAAGATATTGCTGCAGCTGTAGCCTTATTTATTGCTGCTGGGTATTGGTTTACTTCTTCAACCGCTTTTGCAAATCCTGCAGTTACATTTGCAAGAATGTTTACCGATACATTTACTGGGATAGAGCCTTCTTGCGTAGTTTATTTCATTATTGGGCAAATAATTGGGTCATTATTAGCAAATTATACACATAATAAAATTAACCAAGGAATATGACTTCATAATTACTCTTTTTTTTGACTTTAAAATCTTACTTTTAAAGTTCGCATCTGCCAATAATCACTTTAAGAATTATGTCCCATTTTTGCCCATACTTGCTATTTATTCGATATTTTGAAAGAAAATGAAATACAATCAGGACCCCCTAAAAACACAAAAATCCCTGACGATAATCAAGGGTTTCTGAGGAGTAGGCGTTGAGAGAAAAAAAATAATTTATAGATCAAAATTCGTAATCAGCAATTATTCTATCGGCAATTAACTTATTCCCCCTTGGAGAAAAGTGGGACAAATCAGTAAAAAGAGCAAATCTTGAAAAAATTGAATTTTCGTTCAACATATGCTTAGGTACTATTGAACTCAAGTCAGCATATTTATAACCAAGATTATTACAATACTTTGAAATAAGTTCTTTTTGCTTATTTACAAATTTAAACTCTTTGTTATTTGTATAATTAGGATTAATAAGATCTGATATTTCATGAGTCATATAAGTACTGAAAAAAACAAAAATATTATTATCAAATTCATTCTGTATTGATTCTAACATTTCAAAAGCAACCTTAATTTCCTCGGTTTTCAAATAATCATTTTGATTCATAAAATAAATTAATCCCGAGTAATTATGACGTTTACGTTTACATTCTAATTTTGCTTTATTGATTATTTGTTCATAATTATAACCCCCTACACCAGCATTAATTATCGTAGCCCTTGGGCCAATACTTTTTTGTATAAAACTGGCGATTGTATTTTCATCATCATTTCCAACTCCAAAAGCTACACTATCACCAATCAAAAGAATTTTTCTTGAAGAATTAATTTTCGGCAAGGTTGTTCTAAAACCATCTTGTGTTGTTGAAATAGAGTATTTCGTTCTTGTTTGATTTAATAAATATTCTTTCAATTCTTCTGATAATCTTTCATTTGATCTAATATGAATAGTAGGCGGGTTAAAATGATATGGTTTTTTACTCTTAATTATATAATTATCAACTTTTTTATTTGCTTTTAGCGCCCATGTCAGAACGCTATCGGGACGAGTTAAAATAGAATTATGGTCTTCAAATTCAGGATTATAATCTTTAGGTATATTTGATATTATTCCATCAATTTTCAATATTTCATCTAAGATATTTTTTGGGAGATCTACTATTAGATTATAAGATAATGTAATATTTAAAATTTCATATAATCTAAAATGAAGCCTATTAGGTCCTATTCTGTATACCAAGAAAATTGATACCATAATTAAAGGAATTATTGTAGTAAATATTCCTAATATATAACTAAAGGTTTCTTTATTATCTATATTTTGATTCAATTGATAAAAAATATATTAAAATGGAACAAAAGGATTCATTATGTAACTTATCATAATTCAATCAGTTAAGTCATAATTATTTTTAAGTTCACCTCTTGCATAAAAGACAAATGAATTTCTTATTACTAAAGTATTTTGTTTTTCTTCAATAAAAATAGGACTGATTTTATACATTTTATTTAGAGTTTCGTTAAGAGCAAAGTTACATAGGATACTTTTAAAAAAAAAATATCAATAGATTATTACAGGTTCGTATTTTAATTAATTGGTTTTTCTAATCTACATTCTAAACCATTACCGCCTTTATTAACAAAATATTTATTGCACCCAAATCAATTTTCACTATTTATAAAGGCCCCAGAGGATAGAAGACGATATAACATATACTCATGTACAAAAAATATTAAAATAATGCGTAGATAAAAGGAGCAATAGCAGTTCCCTCTGTAAGTACTATCAAAGTACCAAAAAGTAGTAAAAAGAAAACAATAGGAGCAAGCCAAAATTTTTTCCTTATTTTTAAAAACTCCCAAAACTCTACTAAAATAGAAAGCTTAGACATAATCCCTCCTAAATAATTTAAAATTGTTGTTCATAATTTTGATTAAGCTCTTCCGAACTATTGCGATTGCTCCAATAGGAATCAGCTTTGATTTTTTTTAAAGATAAAAAATCTTCACCCAATAACCGAGTTATTAGACCGATAGGTGTAATTATAATATAGAAAAGAATACTCAAAATGACCCTTGTCATAATCCAACCCAATATTATAGCAAAAATCATCCATAATAAATAAATAGGCTTTAGAATAACAGGCAATAGAACACCAGTGAACATAAAAAAACCTGATATGTATAAAAAGACTTCATACAATTCTTTATCTTTAAAAAATAAAAACACAGCGATCGAAAAAAGTATTAGTCCAATTATGAAAGCAAAATTTCTTATATCCTTTTTATTAGTTTTTACTTTTTTATATTCAAATATGATATCATTTAACATTTTTTCTTCCTATCATGATAAATAATCCACCTTCTTTATAGCCAGGAATAATTGTTCCCAACTGAGATAATATGTGATGATAAAAATATCCTCTTTCATTCTTTCTAAATAATTTTTCTTCATATGTGATTGGACTAAAAGGTTTTATTTTAGGAATAGCATTGATAAACGTATAATCATGTTTGTCAAACCATTTTAGTACTTCACTTATGGTGTGCTTAGATTCATGCGGATGTTTATACTGATCATTAAACCATGAATTTCTTTTTTTTGAGCCCCTATCAATTTTTTTTAACCTTGGATCTAATTGTTTAAATCTATTTCCTGTTATGTTAAATATCATCCTTCTGAAATCTGTAATTAATCTACCGTAGAAGTTATATAAACCTATAATAATATAACCACCTGGCTTTACTAATTTTTCTATAGATTTATAACCTAAATAAGGGTCGCTTGTATGATGCAAAACCCCTTGGCAAATTACTAAATCAAAGGATTTTTCCTTGAAAATAGGATTAAATAAATTCATCTGATAAAAGCTTGCATTTTCTAAATTATTATTTTTTCTAAAATTTTCAGCTAATCTCAGTGAATTAAAACATAAGTCAACTCCAACTACTTTTCTTGATGCTATGCTGAGAAAGTTTGTCAATTGACCAGTACCACACCCAACCTCAATAACTCTTGCAGAAAACGGAATTTGTTCATTTAAAAATTTAGCATAAAATCCTTTTTCTGATTTATTTACTAAACTGCTTATTGAATCAATATTCTCATAATCAGGAAAAGGTGTCTCTTCGTAAAAATTCTTCACATCAACAGTAACATCTTTCTTTTTATCACCCCAATTATTTTCGAAGTACATTAATGGAATATTATTTTCAATAGAGAATTTGGCACTACAACTATTACACTTTATAGGGTTAGAAATTATAATAGAATTTTTACATGATGGACAAATGATAATATCAGAAAATTTCACAACAATTAAACTTTAGTCCAATTCAAATTCTTTAGTCCAGTCAAAATCATCAACAAGAATATTTTGTTTCTTTTTATTTAATAAGTAATTACCAATAATTAAATAATCCATATTAGTCCTCATAAAACATATATATGCATCTTTTGGAGTACATACAATTGGCTCACCACGAACATTGAAGGATGTATTAACAATCACTGGACAACCATATTTTTCATTAAAAACAGTAAGCATATCATGATATCGCTTATTAGTTTTTTTGCTTACAGATTGAATTCTAGCAGAATAATCCACATGAGTAACAGCAGGGATTTGAGATCTAGAGATATTTAATTTTTGAAGTCCAAAATAAGATTCTTGCTCTTTAGTCATAGGTATTTGTTTGTCTTTTTTAACATCTGCGACTAATAACATATATGGACTAGGCCTATCAATATCAAAATACTCTGATATGTTTTCTTCTCTTACTGATGGAGCAAATGGACGAAAACTTTCTCGATACTTAATTTTTAGGTTTATCGTTTTTTGCGTCTCCGCTGAACGAGAATCTCCGATAATTGTTCTACCTCCTAAAGCTCTAGGCCCAAATTCCATTCTCCCTTGAAACCAACCAATTACATTTTGTTCATTTATCAAATCAGCTATTTTTTCTGACAATTCCTCATCAGAGAGTTTCTTATACTCATAACCCTTCCTATCTAAATATTTTTTAATTTCATCATTACTAAACTCTGGCCCTAAGTAAGCACCATTCATAAAATCTGTTTTCCCATTAGCTTTTCTTTCATTTCCTAAATGCTGGTACCAAGAGATATATGCACACCCTAAAGCACCACCTGCATCACCTGCAGCAGGCTGTATGAATATATCATCAAAAATTCCCGAACGAAGTAGCTTACCATTTGCAACACAATTAAGAGCGACACCACCTGCAAGACACAAATATTTTTGATTTGTAACCTTTTTCACATGTTTAGCCATTTTTAGAACGATTTCTTCAGTTACCTCTTGAACAGAACGTGCTAAATCCATTTCCTTTTGAGTTAATTCAGATTCTGGCTTTCTAGGAGGTCCTCCAAATAAATCATTAAATTTTTTATTAGTCATTTTCAAACCAACATTATAATCAAAAAACCGCATGTCCATTTTAAAAGAGCCATCTTCCTTAACATCAATGAGATTATTATAAATTAAATCTTTGTACTTTGGTTCACCATAAGGTGCTAGACCCATGACCTTATATTCACCCGAGTTAACTCTAAAACCAGTGTAATAAGTAAAAGCAGAATATAATAAACCCAAAGAATTAGGGAATCTGATGTCAGCTAATACTTCCATTTTTTTTCCTTTGCCAACACCATAACTAGTTGTTGCCCATTCACCTACTCCATCCATGGTTATAAATGCAGATTCTTGAAATGGGGAAGCGTAGAATGCTGATGCAGCATGCGATGCGTGATGTTCAGGAAAAAGAATTTTACCTTTAAATCCTATCTCATCTTGAACTAGAGTTTTTATCCATAATTTTTTTTTTATCCATAATGGCATTGCTTTTAAAAATGAACTAATACCCTTAGGAGCGAATGAAAGATAAGTTTCTAATATTCTTTCAAATTTTAAAAAAGGTTTATCATAAAATGATACAATTTCTAAATCATTTACAGATATATTAGCCTCTTTTAAACAATATTTAATAGCATTTGTAGGGAAATTTTGATCATGTTTTTTACGAGTAAATCTTTCCTCTTGAGCAGCTGCAATGATTTCTCCATTTTTTAAAATACAAGCAGCTGAATCATGATAAAATGCTGAAATACCTAATATGTACATACTTAAAACTAAGACTTAAATATTAGTCTTCTAATAAAAAATTAAGTACTAATTGAGTTTATGTCCCATATAGGATTTAAATCTATCCAATGGGATGCAACAAATAATTATGGAAATAAAGTTTCAGCTGGTGTTTACATTTATAGTATTGA
>MDTG01167929.1_pt1 | contig 13831 bp, 13 predicted proteins | sample 811421 | NCBI WGS metagenome assembly MDTG01 (sample SAMN05326645, study PRJNA326480) | marine metagenome | isolation source: seawater | place: Pacific Ocean: South East | collected 2011 | reverse complement strand
GAAATGGGGCACCGGGGGGCAATGATTACTGCTGCGCTTGATGGCGAAGAGTTATCGAATGAGCGTTTTCACCCCTTCTGGGCCAAAGCAGAAGAGTTGGATGTTCCTATCTTTATACATCCTCGTCATTTCCGAGAAGGTGCGCCGCGTTTCAAGGGACAAGGTTTCCTATCGAATATCATCGGCAACCCGCTCGACACGACAGTAGCGTTGGCACATCTTATCTACGAGGGCACGCTAGATAAGTTCCCAGGAGTCAAAATTGTCGCCGCCCATGGCGGCGGATATTTAGCCTCCAATATAGGTCGCTTTGACCACGGCCATAACAGTGGCGATCGCGGAGGGCGAGGTGCTGAAAAAAAAGCACCAAGCGACTACCTAAATCAGCTTTATTTCGACACAGTAGTCTTTGGCACCGAAAATCTACACCACCTTATTCGTGAATGCGGTGCCGGGCAACTAGTCCTAGGAACTGATTACCCAGCCGGAATGAGCAATATCAATCCAGTCGCCCATTTGCTGAGTGTCGAAGGATTGAGCGACGAAGATATAGAAGCCATTCTCAGCGGTACAGTTAAGAAGCTTTTAAAAATATGAAAAATTTAGGGATGCCAAAATGAAAAACCCGATCCGCGCGCGTGATGGTCAACAGTGGATCTATGACTATGTGCTCAATACTTCAGGCCGGGCAGTTCACTACGAATACGACGCACGTGATATGCCTAAACAAGCAAAGTCGATACGCATGGTATCGAAATACTTGCTGAAAGAAGCTCAACATTCCGAGAAAATTGCCCGCGGAGCAGATGCGGCCGGAGACACACTCAATGCACGAAAGCTTTACGAGATAGCTGCCGAAAATTACAAAGAAGCACAGCATTTTTTTATTCCGCCAACGGACCCTAAACGCTGGGAAATTCTTGGCCGCGCCCATGATTGTGCCCGACGTGCATTTGCTCTAGCTGATTACAAAATTGAACTAGTGGAAATCCCTTACCGTGATACAACTATTCCCGGTGTTTTACATTTAGCGCCGGGGCACGGAGAAAAACCAACGGTGCTGTTTATTCCCGGAATGGATAACACAAAGGAAAACTATCCAAAAATCGATGCTAACCCATTCATCGCACGCGGCATAAACTTGCTATGCATTGATGGGCCAGGCCAAGGTGAAGCGTTGATGCGGGGAATCCATGTCCATCCTGGCGATCATTCAGTAGCCGCATCTGGCGCTTTCAACTTTCTTAAAAAGCGTGATGACGTCGATGAAAACCGGATTGGCATTTCAGGACGCAGCTTTGGCACCTATTGGTCACTGCGAGCGGCTGCTGAGGACGGCCGCTTCGCATGTGTTGCCGGTGCTGTGGCTTGTTACTACTGGGATCGTATTGTTATTTTTCAGGAGGTTACCATTCGCTTTAAACAGGTCTTCATGGCTATGGCGGGTACTGAGGATGAGGAAGCTTTTGATGAAGAAATTAAAGGGTACACTCTGAAAGGTTTTGCCAACAAGGTGCAATGTCCTGTCCTCATGGGGATCGGGGAATTTGATCCATTAAATCCCCTCGAAGATGCCGAGGAAGTTTACAATGTACTAAGCTGCCCCAAAGAAATGTGGATATTCGAGGACGAATTCCACCGTATTCGTGCACCAAAGAATCTTGGGGGCGGTGTCACCTTCGATTTTATCGCACAATGGATGCTAAACGCCATGAATGGCAACCTCGCAGCAGGTCATAATAAAAAGCGTTTCATAAAGCTCAATGGTGACGGATTCTTCGATTGAGAAATTAGTTGAAGAGATACTGAAGGCACGATCTTGCCGCTTCCAGTTCTTTTTTCCCAAATTTTTCTATCGACGCAAAGTCCGATGTTTTTTTTACTTTCCATGATAGACCCTCGACTGCGTCTTCTTCACTGTAACCCGGCATAGTTGCGGAAAGCGCTGCCGTGCCGCTCTCAAAAGAAAACCTGGCTCTCTCGGTGATTAGCGAAACCGGCCCCGGAGGGAGCTTCAAATCAGAGCGCCTGTCCGACAAGCCAGGACTAGTAATGAAGTCTACTTTCTCTAAAAATCTTCTCGGGTCATGCGGCATCAGAATAATAAGGCGTTTAACGAGGCAGGCAATATCATGTGCACCGCCTGAACCGACCATTCGAATTTTGGGCTGGTTGTATGATCCAATCACGGTACTATTAAGATTACCAAATAGGTCCACTTGCGCTGCTGATAGGAGGCCTACATCGATACGACCTGCCTGTAGCTCTGAAAAAACTGCCAGCCCATCAGTGATCATTGTCGCCTTCTCAGCGACTGAAGGGCTCCCAGTCGAGAGGGGTGGTTTAGAGATTGGATTTGAACCCACAACACCCGACTCAAAAATCAAAGTCAATTCAGGAGCCCGGCTATGTTTGGCAAGCAGTGCCGCATCAGATGGATTACCAATGCCAACAAAACAGACCTCGCCATTCTGCAATTCGCGCGCGGCAGCAAGCGCTAATCTAATAGCAACCGGAAGACCTATCACCCTATTTCCCTTCGGCTCGCCTGCTCTTCGAGAACGTTGAGACGTTTTTTACCCACTGCGTTCAAATAAGCCGAATGATTTGCACAGTTATATATCCATCGCCTAAGGTAATCCTCCAATCCCTCTACATTACGTGCCTCTCGGTCATAAGCGAAATATTGATCATCATCACGCCCGTAAACGCCCTCCACGTAGGATGGGTGCGCCCCCCAAGGCACCGCAGCCACCGCAGTAGTCCGGTAGGCAGGGATACGGGTGGCCTCAGGTAATCTAGTTATTCTCGCGGTATCAACAAACCGCTCTACTGTCACCAGAATCTTTTCCGAAGCAAGAGCGCCAGTAAACATGTCTCCATCAACACCTATTAGCTGAACATTACCGGACCTATCCGACTGATGAGCATGCACCAACGCCACATCGGGTTTAAGAGCAGGAATACATGCTAGTTTTTCGCTAGTATAGGGACAGTCTATCGTCTTCACTTCGATCGTGCCGGGTATAGAAGCATTTGCAATGTCCCCTAATTGTAATATTCGTGCCGGCAGGAAGGGAATCCCTTGGCGGGCCGCCTCGAAACGCAGAATCATAGACATGTTCGTCCAATCCTCGTAAGTCAACGTCCCGGCTTCAACCGCCCTACGGAAAGCATGGCCAAGTCCGATACCCGGATTCCCCAAGTAACCAAAGATAACTTTTGATGCAACTCCAGCGCCAATCATTATATCGAACAGAATATCGGTACCCGAACGGCAAAGTGTCAGGTCCCTCTTTCCCTGACGAATAATCTCAAAGCATAATGCAAAGGGGACACAATGGCCAAACCCACCGACAAATATTGTGTCGCCATCATTTACATGCTCCTCAACCAAATCGCTTATTTCGGCGGATTTATCCATATTTGCCCGTCTCCCTAGATAGCGCCACCTTTTCTTAGCTTTGCCAGCTCTTCCGCGCTTATGTTAGCAAGCTGAGACAACACGGCATCAGTATCAGCTCCTAGCAGTGGCGGCGGCGCCGAAATACCCGCCGGGGTATCAGAAAATTGATAGGGTATGCCCAGCATAGAAATCAAACCAGCGGTCGGGTGCTCAATTTTTTCTATCATCATATTCGCTTTGGTCTGAGGGCTACGTAACGCATCACCTACAGAATTGATCACACTACAAGGAATTCCCTCACTTTCGAAAAGCGCAATCCAGTCAACAGCCTTCTTCGCACTCAAGGCTTCGCGCACCATTTCGTCAACCTCTTCACGGTGACGGACCCGGTTAGGGTTAGTCTTATATCGTTCATCTTGAGACCATTCTGGATGCCCAACCAATTCAGCAAGCTTTGCAAATTGATTATCGTTGCCGACAGCCAGGGCAATCTCACTATCGCCCGCTGGGCCACAAGGAAAATCCCGATAAGGCACAATATTGGGGTGACCATTTCCATAGCGCTCAGCCTCATCTCCACTTATTAAATAATTCGATGCCACATTGACCAAAACTGAAAGTGCGGAGTCATAAAGCGTTACTGAGGTTTTTTGGCCCTTGCCAGTGCGGTTCCGAGCATTCAGAGCAGCAAGTATGCTCATTGCTGCATAAATACCCGTGCATACATCAACAATAGCGACACCAAGTTTCATCGGGGAACTTTTTTCTTCTCCAGTAATTGCCATCAAGCCAGCTTCTGCCTGAAGTAAAAAGTCGTACCCTGGCATTCCCGCTTTCGGACCCTTTTCTCCATATCCGGTAATCTGAGCATGAACCACCTTCGGTGCATTCATCTCCATCCATTCCCGAGTGAGACCCCACCTTTCCAATGTGCCAACCTTAAAGTTTTCGATAATGACGTCAGCACCCTTAATCAGCGTCTTGAGTATCTCCAACCCATGACGGTTCTTAAGATCGAGGGTAACACTTTTCTTATTACGATTTATTCCAAGGAAGTACGCGGATTCTGATCCCACAAACGGAGGTCCCCACGCGCGAGTGTCGTCGCCCTTTCTGGGCTGCTCAATTTTTATAATCTCAGCACCCATATCTCCCAAGTTCATTGTGCAAAAAGGCCCGGCGAGTATCCGGGTCAAATCAATGACCCGGATGCCAGATAGAGGCCGTCCACTTGCTTTCTCACTCATGAACTATAACCTTATTTCTTTGGTGGGCGCATGTTCTCGTCGTTTGCTAGACCGTGTAGATAATCATCCATAGCATTCTTATTACGCTCACGGAATTTGCCGAAATCTGGCTTCCGTTTTTCCATGAAGGCGTTCATCCCTTCCAAGCTCTCTTCTGAACCCCAGACATGTGCCAGTAACTCCATTCCGTGCTGCCAAGAAGCGTAAAGCTGGTCAGATTCAAAATTTAGTGATCGCTTGGTCTGCCTTAAAGTTTGGGCGCTATAGCCCTTTATGCGCTCGCAATATTCCTCAACAGTTGCACGCAATTTTTCTTTCGGCACTGACCGATTAATGAGTCCAACTGCCTCTGCTTCCGGCCCTTTAAAAGTACGGCACCCGAAAATCATATCGCGAGCAAGACGTTCACCAATTAGGCGCGGTATATATTGAGTTGCACCCACTGTCGGGCAAGCCCCGACACGGGCACCGGTTTGTCCTAGTGTTGCATCATCTGATGCGATTGCTAAATCACACCAAAGGGCCAGCTCATGGCCACCCCCCATGCACCAGCCGTTAATCATAGCGATGACAGGAATATGAAGCCCCCGTATTGCCATAGCACAACCGAGCATGCGATCGTTCCATTGAGCCGCATTTTGCCAGTTTAACCGCATCATCGCATGAAAATCACCGCCAGCAGAAAATGCCGTGTCGCCTGCACCGGTTACTACGGCAACCGCAATAGTTGGGTCGTGACGAGTTGATTGAAAGGCATCAATCAACTCGTCTAACGTCTGTTCACGGAATGCGTTCTGCACTTCTGGCCGGTTGATAGTAATCCATGCAATCCCATTTTTAACTTCGTAGATGATTTCATCGTAGTTAGTATTTTCACCCATATCTATAATCTCCATACTTTTTAAAAGGCTTGGTAAGCAAAATTTTTATTCAATTTCAATTAATGTCCCAAAAGTATCTTTAGGGTGCAGAAAAAACAGATCCTGACCTTCATAGCCTTTGGCCAGCTCTTCCCCGCTTAATATGCGCAATCCAGCTCTTCTAGCGCCATCAGCAGCTTTACTGACCTCAGGTACACGCAAACATATATGATGTATACCCCCATTGGGGTTACGTTCGATGAATTTCGAGATTGGCGACTCCTCGCCGATAGGTTCCATTAGTTCAAGATTAGTATCCCCCAGATGAACGTAGGCCATACGTATAAGCTGAGTGTCCACAACAACAGGTTCACTGACTTCGCAACCAAAATGCTCTTTATAGAAATTCATAGCGATATCTAAATCCGGCACTGCAATAGCCACATGGCCAAGACTGGAAACTGGGACTGAGCCGCCCTTGCGCTTTTTTTTATCGACCATAACTACTTGCTCTGTTCCTTTATTATGAATAGTCAATAGCTTCATGAATGGCATACAACAGCATGGCCACCTACGACAACTCCACCTAGGAATTTTCTCAACACCAAATACATTGCATTAACAAGCAACAAAAATGGTGCAGTGCGAAAGGTTTATAAGATGGTAAATTTTCCAGACAATTTGCAGCACATCATCTCCCAAGAATATCCCAGATTTACCGACACAGAATATCTCCGGCGGCGAGAAACTTTCGAACAAAAAATGACCGCGCGTGAGGTCTCTCATGTTCTAGTACGGGGGTTTTTGCGTATTGGAACAGCAATTCCCTATTTTACCGGCTGGCAAACCACTCATGATGCGGTGGCCCTGATGACGCCTGGAGAGGAACTTTTACTATTCGTAAATCACTACAACCATCTGCCGATGGCACAAATGATGGCAAGGCTCACAGATGTGCGCTGGGGCGGCGTATCAGCCGTCGATTCGGCCCTAACTGAATTAAAGGCACGCGGGGGATCCTCAAGTAGAGTCGGAGTGCTAGGTAACTTTACGGCAAATCAGCATAGCAAACTAATCGCAGGTACTGGGCGAATAATAGATATGAACGGCGATTTTACGCAACAACGGCTTATTAAAAGTGAGGAAGAGCATAATTGGATGCAGATTGGCGCTGTTCTTTCAGACGCAGGCATCGGGGCTATACCTGAAAAACTCATATTGGAAATGAACGAGTATGAGCTCGCAGATGCAGTAGAGCGTTCCTTCATACGCCACGGCGCAGTAAGTCAGACCCATTATTTTATGATAAATAATATGCAAAACCCCAAATACTGTGTCCCGCGACAATTCCTATCAAACCGCAAAATAAAAAAAGGAGATATCATCTCAACAGAGCTCAGCGCTCAATATTGGGGTTATGCTGGCCAGATTTTACGAACCTTCACAGTTGGAGCAGATGCTACACCGCTCTTCACGGACCTTCATGATGTTGCAATGGCAGCCTTTGATGCCATTTGCAAAATTATGAAGCCGGGCACACGACCCGAAGAGATCATTCATGCAGCAAATATAATTGAGGATTCGGGATTTACTATTTGGGACGACCTAGTCCACGGCTTTGGCGGAGGGTATCTACCTCCTGTTCTAGGATCAAAAAGCCGTAATATCTTTCCTTATCCCGACATGGAATTGCAAGAAGGAATGTATATTGTAGTTCAACCAAATGTAATAACGACCAATAACACGGCTGGCGTTCAAACTGGGGAGATGATGAGAATTACTGCTGCAGGATGTGAACCGGTACACAAATACCCACGAGGCATGGAACGAATAGATTTTGACTAACCCAAAATAGTTTGTGCCCGTGTTATATTTCCCAAAAATTTTTTTTAAAGTTTTATTGACTTTCCGGTCTGCGCCGACTCCTCAATTGCCAGTGTCACCTCAAGTGTACGCCTTCCGTCAAGCGCTGTTGGGTGCGGCGTGGAGCGACCGGTTACTAAATGATCAAGCCAAGATCGAGTTTCATTTGCAATAGGACCCCAGTAGTCTCCCTGCGCCCAATCACCAGACGAATTAGTCTGCATAAAAAGCATCGACGTTTTATGATCTGGCACATAAGCGTGCTCTGCGCCATTATCAGTATAAAGAAGACTGTCCTTATTATCAGCGTCTAACAGGATAACGCCTTGGTCTCCAAGAATTTCAAATCTGGGGCTCTGCCCAAAGGTGGGATACTTGGATGGCAGCGCGTAAAAAATACCTAGATTTACAATACAACCAGTTTCAAATGTAACGATTGCCCAAGTTACCTCATTGATGTTGTGACCAAGCTCGCGATAGACTTTACCGTGACTGCGCGCGACCACCTCGACCGGCTTTATGCCCTCTAAGAACCAACAAGCCATGTCGACATAATAGGTAAGAACATCAAGCACCGGTGTCGCCTCTGGCGAGCGTTTTAAAATCTGAAGCATCTGGGAACGTGAGTTATAAACCCGTTGCTGAATGGCTAGCACCTCGCCGAGACGGCCGTCCTCGATTTGCTGTTTTGCCATCATCCATCGGCGATCATGTCGACGCGAGTAACCAATAACAACTTCCGTCTGTGATTTCTTAACCGCCTCGATAATCTTATTGGCCTCATTCAGCGTCAACGCGATTGGCTTCTCTAAAAATACTGGTTTTCCAAAGGACAAAGCTTGCAAGACTGCTTCCGTATGATCGTGTTCCGGAGTAGAGACAAAAACCGCGTCTACGTTTTCATTTGATATCACCTCATAGTTTTTGGGCGAAACAAGATCAGCACCGGTCTGCTGTGCTAATATTTTTGCCTTCCTTTCGTCTCGGTCAGACAAAGCCAAAAAATTGACGGAAGGATGCCGCGCTGCCAAATTCGCCCGCAAGGTCCCAATTCTACCCGATCCGACAACCGCTATCCCGATTTCTTTCTTATTCATCGCCCTCTTCTTTGATGCCAAGTGAATGCTCCCCAATTTTTGATTTCAATAAACCCAAACATTAGCGGATTCCACTAATGCCGTGAAGATACGGCTTAATGCTGCGTCAATTTATAGCTAGAAAGATATTCAGTATTCATTGTAAGTATGTCGAAAACTGGTTGGGTGTACTTGTTGAAAATATTAATTATTAATTGTGTTATTTCTCTCAAAGCAAAAATCCTTTGAAAGATTGAGTAAGATTAGTCTGTTCGAATTAGGTTGATTATTGCGCTCAACCTACAAATGTGTAGGTTTGGTCTTGAGATTTAGGCAATTGGGTTCAAAGTTAATGGCCAAAAAAATTATATCGTCGGAACACAACCAAATCGATCAACGTGAGCTACGAAATGCGTTAGGGCGCTTTGCAACCGGAATCACGGTTGTTACCACAACTACCGACGACGGTGTCAATGAAGCACTTACTGCCAATTCTTTTGCAGCCCTATCCTTAGACCCACCTCTTGTGCTCTGGAGTTTAACAATCGAGTCCCCCTCGCGAGTAGGTTTCCTATCTGCAGGTCGTTTCGCAATAAATGTGTTGGGCGCTCATCAACGCTCGATTTCGAATCAATTTGCCCAAAGTGCGCAAGATAAATTTGATGGAATTGCATGGCATCACGGTAGAATAGGTTGTCCGATACTTGACGATCATTTAGCAGTTTTTGAATGCAGCACCGAGCGCGCTATCGAAAGCGGAGATCATTTATTATTCATAGGCCGCGTTGAAGGCTTGAGTTATAGGGAAGGGGCTGCACTTGTTTATAGTGCGGGGAAATATTGTATGGCGGCCGAATTGCCTGACGATAACACCACTGGAGAAACCACTTTCACTGATATCCTGCGGTGGAGCTAATTATTTAGGTTTATATGGCAGAAGGACTGTTGCCCAACCTTTTGCAGTGGTTTGATTGCGTTGATCCTTTGCCAATACATTTAGTCTAATTCGACCCGACCCTTCATTGGTCTTTTCTTTTCTTGTTACCTGCGCCTCACCATAGGTAACATCACCCACCAAGTTGAATCGTCTAATCTCACAATAGAATTCTTCTAAAAACCCCGAATCCCCTATCCAATTGGTTAGCATGGTTGCTAACCAAGAAATTCTTTCTGGACCGTAGTCATAGGCTTCAGGAACACCAACCGACTTGGCCAAGAGAGAATCCCAATGAACTGCCTCTGGCGGTTCTGGCACACCGTAAGCATTAGGTATTCCAGCCGCAGGATGGCGTTTTAGATAATCGAACCAATACGAATGTGCCTTTATAAAAAGCCCACCCCACGCCTGTTCGAAACAAACAGCGACTGTGGGTGAATAAGGTCCACGCACAATTCCTGGTATGACTTCAGATTCGCTAACATCTTCCCAATAAAGAGGTTTGTTCCCTCGTGGAATCTCCTCATCATAGGCCGCAGCTACATCTCTCAACTGATCCTGGGAAACGAACTCCGGCTCGAGTTTTTTATATTTTCCTTTCTTACGTGCCTTCACCCGCTCAGTACGCATTCCCCAACTATCGGAGTTAGCCAGCTCTACTCCCATTTCATCTTTGTATTTAATATGAGAAGACTGTTTAAACATTCGCCCAGCAAAACGGCTCGGATACTCTGTTAATTCTTTAAAAGTTACCTCTGCAGAGATATGCGCACCTAAAAGTATCGGATTCTTCCAACGCCAATGAGTGCCACCAAACATTGAATGTACGCCTGGCAGTCCCCCACGATAACCGATCGACATTTTACTAAACCCATATAGCATGCAAGGTGGTGCGCTTATTTTCCCGATAGGTGAGGACCCAGCATATTCGTCATCCAGATAGAGAGGATTTTTGTCGCCAGTTGCCCATGCCCAATGTCGGATTGCATCTCGTGTCACCTCAGTTAAGTAAGGCGGTTCTGAGATTTCCACCCGCTCACCGATTTTTCCGCGCAGCCGGGCTAACTCTTCATCCGTAGCGATCCCGTACGTGTCATTCATTGTATGATACCGTCATTTTTCAGCCTCGCTAGCTCCTCTTCGTCATAGCCTAGTAATTCAGACAAAACGGTGTTGGTATGTTGACCTAGCGTAGCTGACGAAGCATACGGCTCATCTTCAAACGCCCCTTTAAATTGAATAGGGCTCCCAACAACATCTATAGATCCCGCTTTAGGATTATTTATCGCCTTTACCAACCCCCGATGAGTGATGGAGGCCTGGCTTAATGCCTCACCAATATCAAGTACTGGTCCACTCGGAATGTCGGCGGCACTGAAAAGATCACACCATTCATCTGATGTTTTTTTTGAAAGAATTTCCAAAACGATAGACTCTAACGCAACCCTGTTTTTTTGCCTATTAGCCGTTGTTTTAAATCTCGGATCATTCAAAAGGTCCAGACGCTCAACCGCATTACAAAACTTTCGCCAAAAAGGCCCTACATGTAGAGCGAGAACTATATGCCCATCCTTAACTGGATAACGACCATACGGAACGATGGAATGGTGTCCGCTACCTACCCTTCCCGGACTTTTGCCTGTAACGAGAAAGATCTCGGCTAAATAGCCCAAGAGTGCGACAAGACCATCCAGTAGACTCAAATCTACATGTAGCCCCTTACCTGTTGCGTTTCGATGCTGCAGTGCCGCTAAAACTGCAATTGCTGCCCACAAACCTCCACCCACATCTCCCATCGGAATACCCATTTTAGTAGGCGGACCATCCTTCTCACCGTTAATACTCATGATTCCACTGAGTGCCTGTGTGACCAGATCGAAAGAGGGTGCATGAGCCATTGGACCCTCTTGGCCAAAGCCAGTAATCGAACAAATGATAAGCTCAGGTTTCTCAGTCTGTATCTTTTCATAGGAAAGTCCAAGGCGATCCATGACGCCCGGGCGAAAATTTTCAATTAGAATGTCTGATGCGCCGATGAGTGAAAGAGCTATCTCGCGACCTTCATCGCTTTTAAGGTCAACTACTATGCTTTTTTTATTACGGTTTATAGCCATAAAATAATGGCTTTCACCATTTACAAAGGGTGGAACTGTTCGGGTTTGATCTCCCGACCCAGGCTCTTCAAGTTTTATAACCTCTGCACCTAAGTCAGCCAGAACCATCGTGCAAAATGGGCCAGTGAGCACTCGACTGAGGTCGAGCACGCGAAGCCCACTCAAAGGGCCTTTCGGGAAAGGTTGTTCGGCCATATGGTCAATATAAAAAATAATACCATGAATCACCAACAATGAATTATGCTGTAGAACTAGACAGACTTTCATGTTTTATCTGAGACGAACAATTTGAGGTGGGAGTCCCAAAATTAATTTTCTATATGACACGGCACTTTAAGGTTTTTTTATTAAAAGGATGTACGTAAGTGCTCCCTTTGAACTGGCACCTAGAAAGAAAGTTTTCCGAGATGGATTTAGGTTTTTTCACGATGCCCATTCACCCTCAAAGTCGTAACTATGTAGAGACTCTGCAGGAAGATAGAGAATGTGCGATCCTTGCTGACCAACTCGGCTACAAGGAGGCTTTTTTTGGTGAGCATATCACCGACGCCGCCGAAACAATTACCTCGAGCTTAATTTTCATCGCCTGGCTATTAAATGAAACCAAAAATATAAAGCTCGGCACTGGGACGTTGAATATCCCAAACCACCACCCCGCCAAAATTGCGGCTGAAGTTGCCATGGTTGATAACATGGCAAAGGGACGTTTTATTATGGGCATAAGCCCTGGTGGTTTGATTTCCGATGCCGAAGTGATGGGTAATCTGGAACGCGATAGAACTGCGATGCTCGTTGAAGGCATCGAGATGGTGCTAAACATATGGGCAAAGGATCCCCCATATAAGCTAACTGGCAAATTCTGGAATGTGACGACCGAGAAGACTCAAATGCCAGACATTGGCCAAGGCACTATTATTAGTCCCTATCAGAAACCCCACCCACCAATCGTAGTAACTGCTGTAGCCCCGTTCTCACTTGGAGTCACAAAGGCTGCCGAGCGAGGTTGGGATCCCATATCTGCCAACTTTCTTCAGCCCCGATGGGTCGCATCTCATTGGCCCAAGTATGTAGATGGCTGTAAAGCTGCAGGTCGCGCCGCAGATCCTGCAAATTGGAGAGTCGCAAAATGCATATTTGTTGGGGATGATTTGGCAACCGCAAAACGCTACGCCACAGACCCTCAGGGACCTTATTATCAATATTTCAGTTCACTATTCAAAAAATTGAAGGCAGCGGGAAGAGCAGAGCTTTTTAAAACAGACCGCGATCAGGACGATGACGAGCTAACCATAGAGGATATTGTTGAGCAATTGGTCATATATGGGACGCCGGATAAGGTAGCTGATGAACTTTTGGAGTTTCGCGAGACAGTAGGCGAATTTGGCACCCTTCTTTACGCAGGAATGGATTGGAAGGACAAAATACTGGGAAAACATTCGATGGAATTATTGGCAAGAGACGTTATGCCAGCAGTCAATGCCGCCATATATTGATAGGCGGTAATGGCCAAGGCTCCTTATAATTTGATCATACCTTTTGGCACCTCAGACCCTGAAAGGGTAGAGTTAATAGGGTCACAGCGGGAATCTGAGGGCGGGTCTTTATCAGCTAATTTGTTCAAACTCAACACCGCTGCAACTCCAACGCTTAGACTCCACCACGGACCTTATGATTTTCGTGCCTCCCCCGGTCCCGGCACGCTTAGCGACGCCCATACGCGGCTAACGGTGCTACAAAATTATTCTCACGCGCTCTGCGACCTTTGGAGGAAAACTCAGCATGTGTTTGTCGAAGCCTATTTCGATTTCATTCGACACTCGCTGGACGAAGAACAGATTGACCTCACAGAAGCTCTAGCGCCCTACAATGGAATCTACACTTACAAGGATTGGTCATTTTCCGCTCTCCGTCCTTTGCCCCGTGCTCACTTACCAACCGAAACGAAGACCTTCATTGCTATGGATTTCATTTTTTGGACGGGAAAAACCTTAATAGCAATCGACATAATCGATTTTCAGACACCAACAAAAGCCCGCCGAACCGAGCTAGAAACACTAATTAGAAACGACATTGTAATAATATCCGTCGAGAGCGCCAAGCTTATAAGAGATCGTGATACTTATTTAAAATTAATTTTTCCGTCACCTTTCCATCAATTCTGGGATGATGAGGTGCTTCCACAAAGCCCTTTCAAACCAAAAATTTCAAAAATCCTGAGCCCTCGTCATCTTGGTTTTTAATCTAGATATCCATCTCCAAAATATATAGACCACCAGAAAAACGATCCATCCCATATACAATCTGGTGCTCGTCAACGTAAACGTCATT
>MDTG01320562.1_pt1 | contig 13832 bp, 8 predicted proteins | sample 811421 | NCBI WGS metagenome assembly MDTG01 (sample SAMN05326645, study PRJNA326480) | marine metagenome | isolation source: seawater | place: Pacific Ocean: South East | collected 2011 | reverse complement strand
GGGGCACCATTTGCCAGGAGGATCGCGGCATGTTTGAACGTCTGACGGATAGAGCTCGCAAAGTGATGGCACTCGCCAATCAGGAGGCGCAGCGGTTCAACCACGAATACATCGGCACGGAGCACATCCTGCTGGGTCTTGTGAAGGAAGGTTCGGGAGTCGGGGCCAATGTCCTGAAGAATCTCGACATCGATCTTCGCAAGGTCAGACTCGAAGTCGAAAAGCTCGTCAAGAGTGGCCCGGAGATGGTCACCATGGGCAAGCTTCCACAGACTCCTCGTGCCAAGAAGGTCATCGAGTACGCGATCGAGGAAGCTCGCAACCTCAACCACAACTACGTCGGTACGGAGCACCTGCTGCTTGGTCTGCTTCGCGAACACGATGGTGTCGCGGCCCAGGTGTTGTTGAATCTGGGACTCAAGCTGGAAGAGGTCCGCGAAGAGGTCCTCAACCTTCTTGGAGCCGGTGTCGATCAGGAGGAGACCGAAGATGGTGGAGAATCCCCCATCGGTGGCGGTGAGTCCGCTCAGGCTTCGCCCCGTCGTGGCAAGAGCAAGACCCCTGCTCTCGACAGTTTCGGACGCGATCTCACCGAACTCGCCAAGAACGACGAACTCGATCCGGTGATCGGTCGTTCGGAAGAGATCGAACGTGTCATCCAGATTCTCTGCCGTAGAACGAAGAACAACCCGGTTCTGCTCGGTGAAGCGGGCGTGGGCAAGACCGCCATCGTCGAAGGGCTCGCACAAGCCATCATCGCCCAGGAAGTCCCGGACCTCCTGTTCGACAAGCGACTTGTCGTACTCGACCTCGCCATGATGGTCGCCGGCACCAAGTACCGCGGCCAGTTCGAGGAACGCATCAAGGCAGTCATGAACGAGGTGCGACGCGCCAAGAACGTGATCCTCTTCATCGACGAACTTCACACCCTCGTCGGAGCAGGCGGCGCGGAAGGCGCGATCGATGCCTCGAACGTCCTCAAGCCCGCACTCTCACGAGGTGAGATCCAGTGCATCGGCGCGACCACCTTCGACGAGTATCGCAAGTACATCGAGAAAGACGCCGCTCTGGAACGAAGGTTCCAGTCGATCGCGGTCGAACCTCCGAACGACGAGCAGACGATCATGATCCTCAAGGGGATCCGCGAGAAATATGCGGCGCACCACAGGGTTGAAATCACCGATGAAGCGCTTCGTGCGGCCGTGGAATTCTCCAACAGGTACATCTCGACCCGAGTCCAGCCCGACAAGTCGATCGACGTGATCGACGAAGCCGGTGCGCGTCTGCGACTGAAGAGCATGACCAAGCCCCCGAACCTCGCCGAGCTCGAGGAGAAGATCGAACGGCTCTCCATCGACAAGGACGAGGCCGTCAAGAACGCAGACTACGAGAAGGCGGCCAGCCTTCGGGACAAGGCAGAGAAGCTTCGCAAGGAGAAGGAAGACGTCCAGCAGGCCTGGCGTGCCTCTATGAACGAGACCGTCGGCACCGTCGACGAGCACGTGATCGCTGAAGTCGTCTCGAAGATGACCGGCGTCCCCCTCACCAGACTCGACAAGGACGAATCCGAACGACTGCTCAAGCTCGAAGACGAGCTGCACAACTCGGTCGTGAGCCAGGACGATGCCGTCAAGGCGGTCGCACGGGCGATCCGCAAGGCACGTTCCGGTCTGAAGGATCCGAAGCGACCGATGGGCTGCTTCCTCTTCGTCGGTCCCTCCGGTGTGGGCAAGACACTGCTCGCCAAGGCGCTGACCACGTTCATGTTCGGTGACGAGGATGCTCTCATCTACCTCGACATGTCCGAGTACATGGAGAAGCACAACGTGTCACGTCTGGTCGGTGCCCCTCCCGGATACGTCGGGTACGAAGAAGGCGGCCAGCTGACCGAACGCATCCGAAGGCGTCCGTACGCCGTGGTGCTGCTCGACGAAGTCGAGAAGGCGCACCCTGACGTGTTCAACATGCTCCTCCAGATCATGGAAGAAGGCCGACTGACCGATTCGTTCGGTCGCCAGGTCGACTTCAAGAACGTGATCCTGATCATGACCAGCAACCTGGGTGCGGACATCATCAAGGGTGGATCCTCGTTCGGATTCACCAAGAAGTCCGACACTCCGGACTACGAGAAGATCAAGAAGGCGCTCAACGGAGAAGTGGAGAAGTTCTTCCGACCTGAGTTCATCAACCGCCTGGACGAAACAATCGTCTTCCAGCCGCTGGTGAAGGACGATCTCAACCACATCATCGAATTCGAGCTCGGCAAGCTTCGTGAACGCCTTGCCGCGAAGGAGATGAAACTGGAGATCGATCAGCCTGCGAAGGACTTCCTGATCGACAAGGGATACAACCCTGACTTTGGCGCGCGCCCATTGCGCAGGGCTCTGGCACGTTTCATCGAGGATCCGCTGGCGGAAGCACTGCTTTCAGGCGAATTCTCAGCCAACCAGATCATCGAGGTCACCCGCAAGGAAGAGGACGATCACCTCTACTTCACCTCCACGGACATTCCCCAGGAGGAACCCGAGGCGAAAGACGAGCCGGAAGCCACCACAGCCTGACTCGAGCTCGGCTGCACACACACAAGGGCGTGTCCATTCATGGGCACGCCCTTTCTCATGAGCCATTCTCGAGCATCAGTAGGTGACCTCCATCAAAGGAAGACCCGAAACGCTCAGCGGACCATCAGCCACTTCAATCCGCCCGGTTCCTTGACGACGTCGAATTCAGTGAACTTGAACTGGGAGCCGAGACTGGGGTGAAGTCGTAGCCGGAAGGCATTGTTGCCGATCGACTCCTGAACGACGTCGGAACTGTAGAAACCGAATCCCATGCGGTTGAACAACTCCATGAGATCCCCTCGATTGCGTTCGCAGAACTCGGCGAAGGACGCGTAATCCTGTCCGGATCTGAGGTAGACCGACCTCGTCTCCTCCGCAAGCAGTTGTTCCCAGATCAGTTCGTACTCACGTTGTCGGATGCATTGTTTCGCATGAGCCAGAACGTGCTCGGGAGCGTAGGCTCTCAATGTCACCGAACCATCGGAAGTGCGTTCACGGATCTCGACCCGCTCCGCACCCGCAAGTGATTCCCGGGACGCCTCACTGCTGCCGGGACGTTTCTCACTGAATTTCATCACGGTTCCATCATCCAGGACGACTTCCGAAGGGAGCTCCTGATCGGATGCCCGTTGATAGAACGCGGGCCGCTGACGGTGTTCTATGCGATAGGGCTCGCATCCGACGACGAACGTGCCGCAGAGGAAAACCAACAGGAGCATGGAGGCGTCGCGGATCATCGTGCCGTCGAGGTGCGTTCTGACTGCATCCGGGCGTCGAGCGTGAATGGCGCAAGCCACAGCTGGCTGGTTCCCGATGCGTCCTTCTGGGAGGTCCACATCATGTATCGCCCTTCGGAATCGAACACTGGAAGGACATCGGCTCCTTCGAATGCGGTGATACGCCTGTTCGCGGTGCCATAGCGCTCGCGAGGAGGGTCTGACTCGTGATCGCTCATGGCGTCCACGATGAAGACCTCGTAATTGCGATGCCCCATCTGGCTGGTCGCGTAGACGAGGTGCTGGCCATCCGGGTGCCAGAAAGGCGCCCAGTTCACATGCCGGTTGTCGGTCACCTGATGCTCCCTCTCGACTCCGATGATGTTTCCATCACCGTCGAACTTCAGATCGGCGACGAAGAGCTGGAGATAGTTGTTGTTGTGCCTGTCGGATCGATAGCAGATGCGCTTTCCATCGGGAGAGAAGAACGGGCCTCCGTCATATCCGGGCGCGGTGATCAGGGGGACGTCCTTGCCGGTTTCGAGATCCCTGACGAAGAGATCTCCCTGCCCGCTGGAGAGGGAACAGTAGAGGAGGTAGCGACCGTCCGGAGACACCGAGCACTCGGCGACGTACGAGGTCCCATCCCCTGCCACCACTTGAAGGTTCTCAGAAGTCGGTTCGCCTTTGGTCATGTCGTATCTCACGACGCGCATCTGAGGCGGAAACATCCACTTGTATCGACCACTTCTCTGGTAACCGGGTGACTCGGCCTCTTCACGAGGAGGTTCGACGGTCGAAGCGAACCAGAGGACGTTTGAATCGACGGGATCGAACCACCCGCAGGTGTTGGCAGACCCGGCAGGTGAGACACGTCGGACATCACGCAGTTCGTGCTTGCCATTCTGAAAAGTCAGATCGCCCAGATACATTCCATAGAACTCGTCGACCGGCTTTCCATCGACAGGCTGCTCAACAGCCTGGAAGATCACCCTGGTGCCATCCGGCGAGAAGTAGGCTTCACCGGCCTTGACGAATCGATCATTGGTGGTCAACTGGACGGGATCACCCAGAAAGGACTCTTCCGCAAGGACCATTCCATCAAGGCCCAGAGCCATGAGAAATGCTGGAATCAGAACGCATGCGTATGTACGGAAAGAACTCATCGTCATGAGGGGGGGCTCCAATCAGCCGTGATGGCTCAACATTCTATACCCTGCAGGTCTCATATGAAGACGATTCCACCCATCTTGCTCCAGGATGACCACGTCGTGGTCTTCGACAAACCTTCGGGCCTGCTCTCGGTACCCGGCATAGGACCTGAAAAAGCCGACTGCCTCGTCGCGAGAGCTCAGAAGGTCCTTCCGGACGCCCGCATCGTCCACCGTCTGGACAGGGACACCTCAGGAGTCATTCTTCTGGCAAGGGACGCCGACACGCATCGAGAACTCTCACGCCAGTTCCATGACAGAGAGATCGAGAAGACGTATGTCGCAATGGTGTCCGGGCACGTGCTTGGCGAAGACGGCGTCGTGGACGCTTCGTTGCGAAAGGACATGGAGAATCCACCGAGACATCTGGTTGATGCGATTCAGGGAAAATCTGCGCGCACGCTCTGGTCGGTTCGAGACCGAGCCTCGGACCCGGAGAGAACTCTTCTTCGATTCGAACCACACACCGGAAGAACCCATCAACTACGAATTCATGCGTGTGTTCTCGGGCATCCGATCATCGGTGACGATCTCTACGCTCCTCCGGAGATCGTCTCCCAGGGAGATCGCCTGATGCTTCATGCAAGCGAACTGACATTCACGCACCCGCATGAGAATCGCAGGGTCACAGTGAAGGCACCCGAACCATTCGCGCTTTGAAGCACGAACCTGAGAACCGTCATGCGAAACGCTCGGGCGCGAACGTCTCTTCTCATGATCGATGAAGGAAATTCCGACAGAACCATGGGATGAGCCCGGCGAGGCTCTTCAGCAGGGCGACCAAGGAAAATCCATCAAGATCCTCGCTAGAGGAAAATCTCGAATCACCGGACCTGCATAGGAGACGGATCCATGCGACGTCCTGCGCGTCGAGATCGCGTTCCCGTGTTCCGAGCTCGCTGCTGTTGACTCTCGCGCCGATCAGCTCGTACATGGCATCGTCGCTTTCAACTCCGACGGCTCGACAGGCCTGATCGAGAGCCACACGCATGGAAGCCTCATCCCGGAGGAACATCACCGAGACCCTGTCGGGAAACTCGGCCTGAGCCTTCAGAGCACTCCGGACCGAGAGCCGCCAGATGAGGGCGGCCAGCAGAGGGTGGTATCGTCTTTGGTGGAAGAGCCTTCTTGCATCTGACAACTGCACGCCCTGATACTTATACGAACGGAAGAAGCCGACGGGGTCGCGCATGGTCAGGAGGAGGCGGGCGTCCGGAAATCGCCTCGCGATCTTGTGAGCCTGCTTGCCCTCGACTGCAGTCTTCTCGATCCAGAAGGACTTTCCCTCTCTTTCACAGAATGAACGTCCGATCGAATCCAGCACCTCCGCTGCGGTCGGATCCGGACCCGCCATCCGACGAGCGGCGCGAAGGGCGTCAGGTATGTCGTCCCTTGATGTCCCGAGAAGCCAGCCCCGTTCAGTGTCGAGATCAGATTTCAGTGGAACGGAAGCCCAGAATGGACAGCGTTCGAGCTTGGACCAGAGAGACCGGAGTCCAGCGCTCGTGTAGCGACCGTTTCGCCGTGTTCGAACCCACCTCTTCGAGAAGAAGTGAGTCTCTCCGAACGCGAGAACCTTCGGATGCAGGTTCAGGGAATGAACCATCCACGTGGTACCCGATCTGGGAAGTCCGCTGATCAGGACGATGGGCTGGCGCGATTCATTCATGGATGCTCGGGCATGGGAGTCAGGTGGGACATTGGTGGCGACCTTGGAAAATTGGCGGCGTTTTCTACGAGAACGCAGCCGTGGAACGGGTCGGATCAGGTCTCACTCCTCGTCGCGGGAGAATGCCTGATCATGGAACTCACCAGAGAGATTCATCCAATAGGCAAGATCGTCATCGGTACCGGATTCGCCGTCGGAACCAGGAGAGACTATCTCAACGAAGAGTTCCTTGAAAGGATCCGACTCGGAAAGGCCGGCGAGACCGAAGGTCACCGCGTAGGGGTGGCCCCATGCATCACGAATGACATCATCGTCGACCTCCTCCAGAAGTGACGGCCCGACATCGATCGGTGCATCACTGTCACCGCGAGAGGCCCAGGCGGCTCGAAGCTTGCGGGCGTAGGTGAACGCAGAGGAAGCGGTCCGGGCCCGACTGGTCTCTTCGGCCGCGCTTCTCATCGGATTGCCCCGGATGTTCGGCGCCTGAACGACGAAACGATCAGTGACGATCTCGGGAGGGTAGACGTTGTTGGTCCTGTCGATGTCGGCGGTTCTCCTCCGGTCATCGAAACGAACCGAGGCCAGCGAGCGATCTGACAGGAACAGCTTGGAGAACGTCTCGGGGTTTCGCTTCCAGATTTCAGCTGGCAGCATCACCTCCTCGGTTGAACCATCATCCCAGACCAGAGTCAGGGGAAGCGGCGTCATCACACCACCATGATTCCTGAATCGAACCACGTTGAAGTGAAGGGGCTCCTCATGGAGGCGTTCGATCACCTCCCTGTCCTGATCGTCGACACGCCGCATGAGCCGTGCGTAGGAACGACGATCCGATTCGGTGACGTCGAGCTCGTCGAATTCGTTGTAGAAGTCGAGCAGCTGCGGGTAGAGATCGGTCCGCCGGGGAAGTACGCCGTTTCGCAGATCGGAGATTCCCTGCGTCTGCGCATCACGATCGGCACGTGCCAGAGACTTCGCCAGCTCCGGATCGAAGGGATCGACGGTGAAGTCGTAGATTCTCTCCACGGCCACGTCGACATGATCAGTCGAATAGAACCAGGACCTCCAGAACCAGTCGAGATCGGTCCCGGAAGCATCCTCCATCGAGCGGAAGAAGTCCGCGGGTTCAGGACGCTTGAAAGCCCAGCGCCGGGAGAATTCCCGCATTGCGTAATCGAACTGTTCGCGACCGAGGACGGTCTCTCTGAGGATGTTGAGTGCCGTGGCCGGCTTCGCGTAGGCGTTGTTCCCACGCTGGATGATCGACTCGCCGTGCGACATGATCGGTCGCTGATCTTCGGACATCATGTAGCGCACGATGTTCTCGGGCTCGCCTCTTCGCGAAGGGTAGCCCTCCTCCCAGAGCTCTTGAGCCAGATACTGAATGAAGGTGGTGAGTCCTTCGTCCATCCAGGTCCACTGGCGTTCGTCGGAGTTGATGATCATGGGAAACCAGTTGTGCCCGACTTCATGGATGATCACACCGATGAGACCGTACTTCGTTCGTTGCGTGTAGGTGCCGTCGTCCTCGGGACGAGGGCCGTTGAAGCAGAGCATGGGGTATTCCATGCCGCCCACCGGTCCATTCACGCTGATGGCCACCGGATAGGGATAGGGCACGGTGAAATGGGAATACATCTCAAGGGCATGAGCGACCGACTGCGTCGAATACCGACTCCAGAGCGGCTCACCTTCAACTGGAAAATAACTCATGGCCAGAGTGACCAGGTCCGATCCGGGGATGGCGACGCCCCATGCATCCCAGGCGAAGGAAGGGCTCGAAGCCCAGGCGAAGTCGCGAACGTTCTCCGCATCGAAGACCCAGGTGCTGGTCCCTGTCGAGACTCGTTCCTCATTGGCCAGAGCCTCCACCGGAGTGATCACGAACACCGGTTCCTCCGCGGTCATGGAATCCTTCAACCGTTGGCGTTGAACGTCATTCAGAACGGTCTTTGAATTGGAGAGCACTCCTGTCGAGGCGACCACATGCGTGTCAGGAACGGTGATCGCGACCGTGTAGTCCCCGAACTCCGTGGCGAATTCACTCGTTCCCAGGAACGCCTTGTTCTGCCAGCCATCACCATCCGTGTAGGGGCAGAGCCTTGGAAACCACTGCGCGATCTCGTAGATCGCATGCCCATCTTCGAACAGTTCGTAACTGGAGCGGGCTCGACGAGTGGTGTTTCGAATCACCGAATGGCTCCAGTCGATGTCGAACGTGAAGACCTCGCCGGACTGCAGCGGACGGGGAAGCTCGATCCGCATCACGGTGTCGACGATCGCATGTTCCAGTGGTTCGCCGTCGGGAAGTGCGACTCGCTCGATGTCACAGCCGCCCTCCCAGTCTCTGAGTTCGAGATGCTGTCGCATCGATCGGATTGACTGCTCACGAGTGAAATCCGGTGCCGACGTCGAACGGTTGGCGAGGGAATCCCGTCGGAAGCGATTCTGATCGAGCTGTAGCCACAGATATCTGAGTTCGTGAGGACTGTTGTTGTGATAGGTGATCCGCTCCTGGCCGTGAAGCGTCCTCGTTGAATCATCCAACCGGACCTTGATGTCGTAGTCGACCTGCTGCTGCCAGTACTCGGGACCGGGCGCACCCGAAGCGAGCCGGAGTTCGTCTGGGGTGGGAAGGATCTCGTCGAGCTGCCGGAAGGTATCGGGGTGATCGAGCCTCTCGATGACGATCCATGGTCCGTCATGAAACTCGTGATCCTCGAACAGTGTCGGAGGGTGGCAGAAGGCGTGGGTGCAGCACGCAAGGAGGAATGCGGTGGTCCAAATCGTATTTTTCATGATTCAAGTGTAGACACCGGGAAGAAGTTCGATGAAGGACTGGTCAGAAAGAGTGATTTCGACGATCCTGAGAGAATGAGGACACCGGACATAAGAATTCTCGGGGTGCCGATGGGTATCGGCGGCGGCAAGCCGGGAACGGCAATGGGCCCATGGAAGGTCCGGGAGATGGCCATCGTTGAAAGGCTGTGCAGCACCCTCGAAGATGCGGTGATCGAGGATGCAGGCGACGTTCTGGCCGAGGAAATCGAGGGTATCTCACGCCTCGAACAGACCGCACGATGGTGCGAGGCCCTGAAAGTGCGCACCATGGCGTTGGCAGGTCAGGGGATCACCCCGCTTGTGATCGGTGGAGATCACACACTGGCCGCCGGCTCGCTGGCCGGAGTTGCATCGGCTCACCACGCTCGTGGCGACATGATTCCGGGCGTCCTCTGGATCGACGCCCATGTGGACATGAACACGCATGAGACCTCCCCTTCCGGAAACCCCCACGGTATGAGCGCCGCTGCGTTGCTCGGTCTTCATGTCGATCATCTCGACGACGTGGTTGGTGCCGCCGGGCGGATCGATCCCACCCGAGTCGCCTTCCTGGGTGCGCGCGACATCGACCCGGGGGAGCAGAGGCACATAGAGGAACTGGACCTGGCCGTGTTTTCCTCCGAGGACATCCACGAAAACGGTGTGGAGCGGATGGTCCGGGACGCTCTCAGGATCGTCTCACCCGACGGAGAACCGTTCATGGTGAGTTTCGACGTGGACGTGATCGACCCCCGATTCGCGCCTGGAGTGGACACCGCCGTTCCCGGCGGACTCACTCCGCGACAGATCGAGGAGACGATGAAACTGGTCGGAGGACATGGCTCCATGGTCGCGATCGATGCCGTGGAACTGAATCCGGAAACGGACGTGGACGAGCAGACCAGTGAGTTGATGCTGCGTTCGTTGGAGACGCTTGTCCGAGCTGCCGGCGCGGAAGCGTCAGACCGCCGCTGACTCGGTGCACCCGAGCTCGTATCGAGAGGCCTGACGAGCGGCCAGATGCCTGCCGAGCGCCATCATCGGAAAATACAGTCGGTACATGTGATATCGAAGGTAGAACACCCGAGGAAATCCCGTCCCGGTCATTTCCAGTTCGGCCCAGGAACCGGCAGGATCGCCATCAGGGTTGAGGTCGGGGTTCGCGGCAGAAACCTCGTCGAGCTGCATCGACACCAACCACTCCAGAGCCGCGATCACCTGAGGATCCTCGGGGCCGAAGATCGAAAGCATGGCCATCGCACCCCACGCGGTCTGTGAAGGCGTGGATGCGCCCTGATTCTTCAATGCGGGATCGATGTAGCTGTTCGCCGTCTCACCGAATGAACCATCGTCCTTCTGCACGCTCTTCAACCAGCCACCCGCCTTGCGGACCCAGTCCTCCTCGGGAGAGACGCCGCACTGGATGGGGCCGACGATCGCCTGCCATGTTCCATAGATGTAGTTCACACCCCATCGGCCACGGAACGAACCATCGTGCTCCTGTCGGCCTCTGATGAATTCGATCCCGGCGTCGACGGCGGGATGAGACAGATCGAATCCGTGCCCATGAAGAAATTCAAGGGCGCGCCCGGTGATGTCGGCGCAGGATGGATCCTGCATCGCGTTGTGATCGGCGAATGGAACGTGCTCGAGAATTGGACGCTCCACGGTCCGATCGAATGCGGCCCATCCCCCATCGACGTTCTGCATCGCGAGCATCCAATCGAGCGCTCGCCCACTCGCCGTGATGTTCTCTTCGCCTCCGATCCTGAGCAACGCCTTGCCGACCATCGCGGTGTCATCACAATCGGGGTACCAGGCATTGTGGTATTCGAAGCACCACCCGGTGAACGGGGGTTCGCCATCGACGTTGCGCACCCAGTCGCCCTGAAAGCGAGACTCTCTGGCCCTAAGCCAGCCGGCCGCTCTGGAGACCGCATCTTCCTCGAGCGTCAGGCCGCAATCGGCGAGAGCGTGGAGAGCGATTCCCGTGTCCCAGACGGGACTGAAACATGGTTGGATCCTGATCGAGCCATCAGGCGATTCGAGAAAGAAGGCGTCAAGCTCCTCTTCAGCTCGAAGCACTCTCGAATGGCTTCGTTCGTATCCGAGAGCCTTCATCACGATCTGGCTGTAGACCATCGCGGGAAAGATCGCGCCCAGTCCGTCCGTCGCGGCCGGACCGTCCTGTCCCATGCGGTTCTTGATCCAGTCCCAGGCGAGCTCGATCGAGTTTCTGCGATACGAGGTGGAGCTCAGTGGATCGTTCACGAACTTGATGAGGCGATCGACGTTCTTGAAGAAGAACTTCCAGCCCCGAGGTGTCTCCGAACGAAGCGTGAGTCGATGACGCGCTTCCTGATCGACGAAGAGTTCATCGATTCCCAGCGACTCCGGAAGCGGACGCGTGGGCCTCATGGTCGCGACGAGGGACAGAGGGAGGATCATGGTCCGAGTCCACGCACTGACCTTGTCAAGGTGGAAATAGAACCACCGTGGAAGCCTGATGATCTCCGGAGGGATCGCGGGGACGGCGTTCCATGAAATCTGACCGAGGCATGCAAGGTAGAAATTGCTGAATGAATTGCAGGTCTCCGCACCCCCGGCGTCATGAATCGCCGTGACCGCGGACTGCATGTGCGGCGAACGAGGATCGTCTCCCATGAGCTTCAAAGCGAAGTACGCCTTGACCGAACCGGAGACATCAACGGCGGAGTCACGGTACTGACCCCAGCCACCATCGGGGCGCTGCTGGGCACGCAATCTGGAGGCGATGCGTTCGAGGATGTCCCAGCCGTCTCGTCCGTCATGAAGGGGCGCATGCTCCTGTTCAAGGATCCACTTCATCAGGATGTATTCGCTCTGAAGGATCGAATCCCCCTCGAGTTCGCCACACCAGTGACCGTCATCCTTCTGGAGAGAAAGAAGAGCCTGGATCGCACGATCACGCGCTTTGATCAGATCATCTGGGACTGGATCGGTGGCGACCATCGACTCACTTCACTTCGGACATTTTCACCGGTCGCTTTTCACGCGCACTCAGGAGTGCTGCATGAAGAACGCGTTGCGTCTGGTAGGCGTCCTCGAAATCCGGAAGAGGAACGACAGGCTTGTTGCCGGCGAGGACTCGAAGGATGTCGGAACACATGCTGGTGAAGCAATGCTCGTAGCCGATGAGATGCGCGGCGGGCCAGTAATTCTCGACGTACGGATGAGTGTCTGCATCGGTGCACATGATCCGACTCCAGCCACGCAGTCCCGGGTCGATCGTGTTATCCCACCACTCGAGTGCGTTCATTCTCTCGAAATCAAAGCGCAAGGATCCCTTTTCACCGTTGATTTCAAGGCGATTCGCATTCTGGTTTCCGGTAGCGAGGCGAGTGGCTTCGAAACTGGCGACGGCCCCCTGCTTCATCCTGCCCATGAACATCAGACAATCATCCACGGTGGAACGACCCATCTTTCTGCCGCGGGAGGCTCCCTTTCCGGAGATCGGTCCGCCCGACCCCTCGACCAGCCGACGCTCCTTGATGAAGGTCTCCTCGATCGCACCACTCACTTCCGTCAGTTCGTCACCGGTGACGAATCGAGCCATGTCGATGATGTGCGCGTTGAGATCGCCATGTGCGCCCGAACCCGCGTGCTTGCCGACGAAACGCCATAGAAGGGGCGTGTCGGGTCCTCCCCAGTCCTGAAGGTACTGGGCACGCACGTGGAAGATCCGTCCGAGTTTTCCACGCTTGACCAGTTGATGTGCGAATGCCACTGCAGGACATCTTCGATAATTGAACCACACCCAGGCGTTGAGTCCCTTGCGGGCCGCTTTTCGAGCGGCATCGCGCATCGCGCGAGCCTCTTCGAGAGTGCCGGCCATGGGCTTCTCGCAACAGACGTTCCGGCCGGACTCCAGAGCGGCGATGGACATCTCCGCATGTTTGTGGTTTTCGGTGGTCACATCGATCAGACCGACCCCATCGTCCTCCAGCATCGAGGTCCAGTCGACGGTGCTTCCCTCGAATCCCCAACGCCGTGCGAATTCCACGATGTCCTTTTCCGAACGACCAGCGACGGTCTTCATGTGCGCGTGTCGGCGAAGGGTGAAAAAACGATTCACGGCACCCCATGCATTGGCATGAGCGCGTCCCATGAATCCATTTCCGATCAGACCTATTCCAATGCTTTTTGCCATGCCAGATCCAAATCTCTGAGGATGAATGATGATTGCATCGTATGCTAAAGGACCGACATCCACGGTACAGGAGTCTTCCAGATGAACAGATTACTCGGCCTGATACTCGTCCTTGCCTTTTCCACAACCACCTTCGCGCAGGACGAGTTCCCCGAAAGCTGGTTCTGGGGAGACGAGAAAGTCAGATCCGTGCATGGCGGAATGGTCGGGAACAAGGCTCCCACACTGAACCTTGCAGACCGCGACGGCAAGACCGTTCGCACACCGGACACCAGGGGGAAGGTGGTCGTGGTCGATTTCTGGGCGACATGGTGCGGTCCGTGCCTGAAGGCACTCCCCGAAATGGTCCGCCTCCAGGCCAGGTACAAGGATCGCGATCTCCTCGTGATGGGAATCCACGACAGCCGCCGCGGCGTCGACAGAATGGGCACCGTCGCAACTGAGAACAAGATCGACTATCCGCTGTTCGTCGACTCGGGGCAGAGTGCCGAGAACTGGAACGTCAGATTCTGGCCGACGATCGCGGTCCTGGACAGGACCGGCGCTATCAGAGCGGTCGGTCTGCAACCTTCTCACGTCAGGAAGGTGGTCGAGAGCCTGCTCGAGGAGAAGGCGCCCTCCGACATCGGGGGCCAGCGAACCGCGAACGTGTCGCCTCCGCCCCCG
>MDTG01375165.1_pt1 | contig 13834 bp, 11 predicted proteins | sample 811421 | NCBI WGS metagenome assembly MDTG01 (sample SAMN05326645, study PRJNA326480) | marine metagenome | isolation source: seawater | place: Pacific Ocean: South East | collected 2011 | reverse complement strand
GCGCAAGCAGCGGCTGCGGATCGAGCCAGGGAGCCGTGATCGATTGCACGGCAGCGACCACCGCCGCCATCGCCGACAAGGACACAATCGTGGGAAGATGCTCCTTCAACTGGCGAGTCACCGGAATATCCAGCAGCTTTTTGGCCACCATGAAACTGATCAGGCAATTCGCAACACTGCTGGCCGCGCGCCCTGCCGCTGCACCAACCAGTCCTCCAAGAGCAAAGCCCAGCAAGATCAAGGGGATGCGAAAGGCAAGTGCCACCAGTTGTCGCAAAAACAGATAACGGGTCTGATCCATTGCCATGCCAAGCGGACGAACCACTGTAATGAAGGTGTCCAGCGCATATGTAAGACACAGCAGTTGAACGAGAGGGATGGTCGGCCGCCAACTCTCGCCAAGCAAAACGATAACCGCCGGAGCAGCGAGCACCCCGAGGCCGATGGCAGCGGGAGCTGTAACCATGGCAACACCCGTTTGCGCCTCAAGAAATGCCGAGCGTATCCGCTCCCGCTGATCGCCAAGGCGCGACAGGCCCGGAAACAGGGCATTGCGCAGCGGCATGGACAATTCACGCGACGGAATGACTGCAAGATTGTCCGCTACGGAGTAGAAGCCAAGCTGCGCCTTACTGACGACTGTGCCGATCGCGAGCTGATCAAACCGCCAGTTTATTGTCTCGCACAACTGGGTGAGGAACAGCCAGCCGGAAAAGCCCCAGATTTCGCGCACCTTCTGGAGCGAGAAGCGCGGAAGATATGGCACCAGCACATAGCTGAGGAGCGATGCCAGGATAGCCCCCGCGGCATTGCCTATGATAATCGCCCAGTAACTGCCGATCGAGAGTGCGAGGCCCAGCGCGAGCAGGAGGCCAGCAGCCTTCTGCAGGATCTGGAACATCATCAGGGGCGCAAAGCGCATCTCCCGCGTGGCAAGGAAGATGCGCGGGTTGCCGAAATCCATGAAAGCACCGGAGAGGCCGGCGACCAGCATCACTTCGAACAACCGATCGTCGCCATAGGCAATGGCCACCGGCCAGGCCGCTGCTGCCACCACGCCATATATGATGACAGCGCGGATCAGTGACATGGTCCATACCGTATCGATATGCTGCCGCGTCGGCTCAGGCCCGCGAACCAGCGCCGATTGCAAGGATGCCTCGGTCATGGAGATCACCACTGTCGTAATCGCAGTGGCAATTGCGACGATGCCGAAATCCTCAGGCACCAGCAGGCGCGCCAGGATGAGGATGCCAAGCGCATTCATCAGGCTGACGATCACTCGGGCTGATCCGAGCGAGAACGCGCCGCGGATCACCCCGTGCCGTAGGTTCATGATGCTCTCGTCAGGATGTACCGCGCCATTGTCAGATGGCCTCGATCCGCTCGGGATCGATCGTGCCGCGCAGCAGATCGCGGAATGCCAAGAGATTGCCGATCAAACGACCATGGCGGTCGATATCGCTTTCCGGCCAGATGCTGCGGGTTACATTCATGGCCACGTTGCGAAGCAGCAGCTTTCGCGCGCGCCATCGTTGGATCGTGCCCTTGCGATTGAGGTAGACGATATTGGCAACCTGCGAATAGCCCAGCCGTTTGCCAGAGGTCTTCCCGCTTCGCGCACCCATGTGAATGCCCGTCAGTTCGCTGGATCGGACAAGTGTACCCCGCCAGCTCAACTGGTGGGTGAAGTCCACGTCTTCCTGCCAACCGTAAAGCGGCAGCTTCTCGTCAAAACGCATCCCCTCCGTGGCGGAGATGCGGAACGCCATGTTGCAACCATAGAGCGAATGACAGTGTGTTTCGAACTTGGCCGGGCGTTCCAGTCGGTAGTCCAGCCGGTCGACGGCATCATCGAAGGAAATCGGCGCGGTGTGCGCCCCGTCTGCTACCAGAACCCCGGTCGCGCCAACCACGTCGGGCCGCTCTTTGAACAACGTCTCCAGATTGGCGAGAAAATCTGGAGCGGGCACGAAATCGTCATCAAAAAAGACGACGACATCGCTATCGTTACCAATGAAATCCAGCGCCGCGTTGCGCTGCTTGCACAAACCACGGTCCGAAAGCATCACGTGCAAGTTGGGTGTGGTTTCGCCAAGGCCTTCCACATCGCTGGCGCTGGCACCGACGACAATGATCCTGTCCGGTTCGCGAGACTGCTCAGCCATGCGCTCCACAACGCGGCCCATGATTTCGGGTCGACCGGTAGTGGCGATTGCGACATCAATCCGCATGGTGACTCCATCCCATCACGCACATCACCGGCAAATCGGTGATTTACCTGAAAGAGAGTATGCGCAGGCCAAAGGCGATGAAAGGTCGCATAGGACGCAATACATAGGGGTTAGGCAGCTGCAGCTATAAGTCGCCCTTGCCCCGGCAGCATCAATGCTCGGCGCTCTCATTCTCCATCTTGTCTGCCAAAGAGCGCAGCAGTTCCGGAAGATCGTCACTCATGCCGAACATGCAATACAGATTGATGGTTGCGCCCAGCATCGCAAGGCCGACCGTCGGACCAGGAATGCCCTGTTCGATAAACCGCCCGTAACCCTTCACGAAGGATTCGACGATGTCTTCAAAATCACGCAGCAAGTAGGACTCCTCGTCGATGATGAGCTTCTGCAAGTCAAACACCGGCTTGTTGTCCTTGTCCGTCATCCAATTGCCCCGCAACGAGAGAAACATGGCACAACCGAGCACGGTTGCCGCTGTATGAAGCGCACCACGGATATTGCAGATGGGAAGAATTGATAGGGCACTAGTTCACCGTTCCCGCTGATTGCGCAACAGGAGAGTCAAACCCATCCCCTTTCGTATAGCGAAAGGCGATGAAGCGTTTCCCATTTTCGCCGCTTCGCATCCATTGGGGGCAAATTTGACGCAGGCCAAGATGCGCTGTCAGGCCATGCTTGTGCACGAAAGCTCAAGCTGAGCCACATCTTGCCGCAATATGATCGGCAAGCCGCAATCCCATCGCCAAGAACATCCATGTCGGGTTGGCATGCCCCCCGGTGGGGAAGACAGACCCGCCCGCTAGATAAAGATTGTTGCAGCCGAATGCGCGGCAATCGGGATCGACTACGCCCTCTCCCGGATGCTGTGCCATCCGCGTTGTACCCATCGAATGGGCCAAGTCGATCAGCTGTGGAGGGGCACTTTGCGGATCACTCACCCATGGCGCGAATTCGAACGGGGCGAGTTCCGGTGTCTGCAAGGCATTTTTCACGCGGTTGGCAAGTCCGCGGATAGTGCGGTGTTCCACGTCTCCTGCCGTCCAATGCGCCTGCGGCAATGGCCGGCCGAAAGCATCGGCCCTGTCTGACAAGGTGATACGGTTCGTTCGCCGTGGTGCAGTCTCAATGATCGCCTGGATGCCCATGCCGGATAGCTTATGCGGCAAACCGGCACTTTCGAATTCGTCTACGACGCTATTGGGCGACAATCGGATCGCGCTCTCAACCACCGCATTGCGCATCCAATCAGGCGTATAGGGTGAAATCAGCGCACGCACTGCCGCTCCGCGCAAGAGCAGGCCGCTACCTCGCAATGTCGTGGCAATGTCGGCCAGACGATTTTCGCTCTGACCTTTCAACACGCGAGCCAGCGCATCCCAGGGATTGTCCGGCGCTCGCAAGGGAGCGAAATAGATCGCAGCATTGAGCAGTTCGTCACATTCCTGATCCGCTGGATCGAGAGCAAGGCCATGCTGATACATGTGCGCTCGCCCTTCGTGCCGCAAAGCAAAGAAGCCAAATCGGCGACCCAGCTTTTCCGCATCCTGCGCCGCTGCCGAAGCAATGCGTGTGCCGCCGTGATCGATCAGGAAACGGCCCACCGTATCATGCGGATTGCAGCGGCCGCCAGGGCGCCAAGCCTCCGTCTCCAGCAAAAGCCGCGCGTTTTCGATCGCTCCTGCCGCCAGCACATACTGCCGCGCTCGCACGCTGACCTTACCGCCCGAAAGGCTGGCAACTTTGAGTTGGGCAACTTCTCCACTCTCGTCATCGAAAGCAATGCCGGTAACGGTAGCATCCAGCAGAACGGTCACGTTTTCTGGCAACGAGGGTGCGAAATCTCTTCCAAAACGCATCAGGTCGAGACGGTTGTTCTGCGAGCGGGCAAATTGCCAGTAGAACGACGACAGGCCATGGCTGTTGAACCGTGTCTCGGGCTCACCCGGGCAGAGGTTGAGGATGCGGGCGGAGTCGGCAAGGTATGGGGCGAGTTCTTCAAGGGAGATCGGCCAGCCGGAGTGTTCGACCCAGCTCCGCTTCCTGAAATCAATCGGATCGAATGGCGCGGACTTCGCCGCCCATGCCTGTGTAGATCCACCAAGCCCCCGGCAACGAACGCCGTATGCCTGCCGATATGCGTCCCACAATTCCGCTTGCGGTGCGTGAAACGCGGAACGAACTGCGGCAAGTTTGGCAGGGTCTTCGCCATCTTCCAACCCGACGGCGTTCAACTCCTCATGTGCCTCGCCATGCGATTCCACACCGCTTTCCAGCACGATTGCGTCCAGGCCGGCGCGGGCGCATCGATCGGCAATCGCCAAGCCTACCGGCCCACCGCCGACAATCGCAATGTCGGCTTCGAACACCGCTCCGCCATCGCGGCCGGTCAGGACTGTCGACTTCATGATCGCCCAATCTTGTCAGGACAGAACGCAGAATTCCATTCCAGAATGGAGTTTTGCCGCATGGCCAGGCAACCGAACCTACTTCCCCTTCACCCTTTCCAGAAGTCGGTAGGCGGCGGTATCGGGTGCGCCGGGAGTCCAGAGTGTCTTGGCGAGGATACGCGAAAGCATGGCCGACCAATCCGGACTTATTGTGATGCGGCAACTGCGACGCATGATGTCGAGCGTGCGGGCACAGGTTTGCGCATCATAGGTTATCGATCGCTTGGCCCACGCCCACGGATTGAGGCCGGGATGTGCAGTTCTGTGGTTCAGGATCGGATCCCAATTGGTGTATACGTGCTTCGAATTGTCGTAGATGCGGTGCACCGCCGGACGCTTGGCGAATTCCTCCGCTTCTTCCTGCGTATCGAAGATAACAGTCAGGCCCGCCGCGCTTTCAGGATCATGGTGCGGTGAAATTCGCGGACCATTCTGCGCTTCGAGTATGTCGGCCACGATCTTGCGATTGCGTTGCATGCGAGCAATGCTGCCGGGCAGGCGATCGAGCTGCACGCTCAGCATGGCGCCCTGAATTTCCGTCATGCGGGAATGCGAAGCGAGAAAGGCTGGCTCGTTGCCTGCCTCATACCCGTCTCGCGCCCAGATCCCCAGGTCGTGGAAATTCATCAGCCGCGAATGCAGTGCGGGATCGTTGGTGACGACCGCCCCGCCCTCGCCAATGGTCATGTTCTTGTAGTGGTTGAAACTGAAGGCGCCGACCGCGCCGAAAGTGCCGCATTTCTTGCCCTTGTACGTGATCCCCACCGCCTGACAGGCATCTTCCACAACCGCGAGGCCGTGACGCTGGGCAATGTCCATGATCGCATCCATGTTGCACGGCGCGTTGACCATGTGGACTGGAATGATCGCCCTTGTTTGCGGGGTTATCTTGCGTTCAAGGTCTACCGGATCGATCGTGAGGCTTTCATCGATATCGACAAGAACAGGCACCGCGCCGGCAAGCGCCGGTGCCGCAGCGCTGGCGATCCATGTGTAGGCGGGAACCAGCACTTCATCACCCGGGCCAACGCCGATAGCCGTCATCGCCGCATGCAGCGAAACCGTGCCGCTGGTTAACGCCAGCGCGTGCTCCGCCCCCATGTAGTTTGCAAAATCGCGTTCGAAGGCAAGAGTCAGCTTGCGCGGACCTTCATTGCGGAGAAGATTCTTGCCGCGCAGGGCCTTGCCCGCTGCCAGCCATTCCCTGAAACCTGGTTTCGACATGCTTTTGGTCGATACTCCCGCGCTGTTTCGATCTTCTGCGCGAGCGCCGGTTGCACTCACTACGCTTTGAGTCATAACAACTTGGAAGTCGGAACGCGCCTTGGCGGGAGTATAGTAGCCCGTATGGCGAAGCTCGTGCTCGCAGGGGCGATAGTGGCGGTTACTCTACCCAGAAAGGGTAAGTAACCTTCCCCGGTCAGTCCTGAGGTTCGCGCTGTTGAGCGGGTCGCTTGTGCTCAGCCAGCAGCTTTCTCGCAGCCTTTTCGAGCATGGCGACATCGCGCGGAATTGCACCCAGCAGGTCGACGTGTCCGTCTGGAGCTCGCCGCGCCAGAACCAGCGTATACTCGTCCCCGCCACTGTCCAGGTCGTCTGCGGACACGGGTTCGAGACGCGCGAGTTTACGCGCAATCGCCGGACGCGGCCCAACAGCCTGCGAATCCGAACCGTCCGCACCGTCGCCCCGGCGCAGCATACGTTCAAGCTCTACGATCTGCTTGATCCCACCTTCGCGCGAAGAGATGAACTCCGCGCATTCGCCGCGTGCAATTCCGCGGCGCTGGCAATAGGAAATGACGGCAGAAAATTCGGCGATGCGCGTTCTGTCGTAATCTTCCCCGAATACCAATTTGACGACTGGCGAAAATGGAGCGCGATCCTGTACTTCCATGCCGCGCGCAGTCAGCAGCTCGGCGTAGGCTTCCGGCTGCTCCAGAGTCATCAGGAAGAAATCGTAGGCTTGGCCGAGGGTTGCATAAAGGGCAATCCGCGTCCGCGCTTCAATCTGGCCGTAGGTCTTTGCCATGGACTGCGCCGCCTCAAGGGCGTCCGCCAGCGATTCCGAGGTGGCATCGGTCAGTTCCGGCTCTTGATTTTCCTTGGAGGCAGCAGGCTCAACAAGAGCGTTTGATTGTTCCGGTTTCTGCTCAAACTTGGGGCCTTGCATAGCCAGATCCCAGTCCAGCGGCGTGATGATATTGAACCGGGACTTTGAATAGTCAGGTCGTTCTGTGCCGTCCCATCGCCGTCTCCGCGGCGGTACGTCGATCATCTTCACTATTGGCTCGGGATTGACCTCGTCCTTCAGCAGCAAAACTTCCGGCTCTATATCAAATGCCTGTTCGCCGCCCTTGTCTTCGCCAGACAATAGCTCGTCCTCAAGCAGCAGGACATTACTACCGTTCTCCTGGTTTTCCATGAACCTGATCCTTTCTGGACGAGCCATTCTTGTGCACTGGAAGAGCTGTTCTTCCAATCTTGCTAACTTAAAAGTGATTGCCCGGAAGGCTACACTTTCTATCGGTATCTTGGCGCCTCTAATCGCGCGGGGAACGATTTGTTATCCGAACGACATGCTATGCTGCAACGCGGCGTACGCAAGTGCAAATACGATTCCGGGCTAATTCACTCTATCTATATTGTATGAAGCCGCCGATCCTGCGGCGCAACACGGCCTCGGTCTGCGTGGATCAGCCGACCCGCTGCGAAGCAAAGCTCCCCGGACTGGGCGGAAACATGATTGTCTTGCCACCGTTAATGAATACCCGGTGGTGGACGTGCGCGTGGACTGCACTGGCGAGCGCGGAACATTCCACCTCGCGGCCAATCGAAACGAAATCCTCGGGGCTCTGCGCATGTGTGACGCGCTTCACTTCCTGTTCGATGATAGGCCCCTCATCGAGTTCGGCAGTGACATAATGAGCCGTCGCGCCGATCAGTTTCACCCCGCGCTCGTGCGCCTGATGGTAGGGCTTCGCGCCTTTGAAGCCGGGCAGGAACGAGTGGTGGATGTTGATGATCTTGCCGGACATCCGGTTGCAAAGATCGTCCGAGAGAACCTGCATATAGCGGGCAAGGACGATCAGCTCGACATCATTATCCGCGACAATTTGCATCAGATTCGCTTCTGCCTGCGCCTTGGATTCTTTGGTGACGGGCAAATGATGGAATGGCAGCCCATGTGTCAGGGCGAGCTCTTGATAGTCCGTATGATTGGAAACGACTGCTACGATGTCGATCGGTAGAACGCCCAGCTTCCAGCGATAAAGCAGGTCATTCAGGCAATGCCCGAACCGCGAGACCATGATGATTGTCTTCATCCGGTACTCTGCCGCGTGAAAAGCGTATTCCATCTCCCACTCTGCCGCCGTAGCGGCGAACCCTTCGGCGATCTCATCGAAGGATTTTCCCTCTTCGGATACAAAACTCAGGCGCATGAAGAAGTTGCCTGTCTCCACGTCGTCGAATTGCGATGAGTCGTGCAAGGCGCACCCGCTGGCCGCCAGATAGGTTGAAACGGCGGCAACAATGCCCCGCCTGATCGGGCACTTCACGGTCAACACATGTGGCTTCAATTTGTCGCCTTTCCCTCTGATTGTTTCTGATCGCCGGACTGATGCCCCGGCGTTCCAGTAAGATCGGACTGATCACAGCCCGAAGGCCTGCTCAGACAATACCCGCCCATACCCCTAACCCGCTTCTGATGTTCGTTTCAGAAGCCGCTGCGCCTGCGCCAGATGCGGTCTGTCGATCATCTTCCCGTCAAGCTGCAGCGCCCCTGCACCCGGATCAGCAGCGAAGGCTGCGACGATAGCCTGGGCCTTCGCGATCTCCTCGGTGCTCGGTTCGAATGCAGCATTGATGATATCCACCTGTGCGGGGTGAATCGCCATCATCCCGGCAAAGCCATCTCGCCGCCCGCGCGCGGCGTATGCAGCAAGACCATCTGCATTTCGGATATCGGGATATACTGTTTCGATTGCCGGCACGCCCGCAGCATGCGCAGCCAGCAGGGTGAGATTGCGTGCCATTTCATACAGGGGCGTGTAACTGCCGTCGTCCTCGCGAGAAGTGGCCGCACCGATTGCGGCCGGCAAATCTTCGGCACCCCAGGTGAGGCCCATCATCGGAGTTGTGACCTCGCGATAGGATCCCAGCTCAAAAATTGCTGCAGGCGTTTCCGTGACGATGGGCAGGACAGGAACCGGCGCACCGTCCATCATTTCCACGAGCCGGGCCACGCTTTTTGCACCTTCTGCCTTGGGCAGCATGATGCCTGCGGGAGCTCGCGGCAAGACAGCGGCAAGATCGCGGGAAGTTTCGCCACCATCCAGCGGATTAACGCGCACAATCACCGTTACATCGACCGGCGAATTCAGAAATTCGGCTACAGCCTCGCGGCCTCTGCCCTTGTTGGCGGATACCACAGAGTCCTCAAGATCGAGGATGATCGCGTCAGCTCCGCTTGCCACCGCTTTCGCGAAACGTTCGGGCCGGTCGGCCGGAACGAACAGCAGACTTCGCATCCTCATCGCTCACTCCCCCTGATCAGTGCCATTCGCAGGCATTCGCAGGCCACCTCGTCGCGCTGGTTGAGCAGTTGATGTTTGAAAGTGACGATGCCCGATCCGGGACGTGACTTGCTCTCGCGCTTTTCCGCCACTTCGGTTTCGGCACGCAGCGTATCGCCCAGAAAGGTGGGTTTGGGGTGAGCCAGCTTGTCATAGCCGAGATTGGCAATCAGCGTTCCCAGCGTGGTATCAGCAACGCTCAGCCCAATCATCAGGGCAAAGGTGAAAGTGCCATTGACCAGGATCTGGCCAAATTCGCTTGCGCGCGCAGCCTCCAGATCAAGGTGCAGCGGCTGTGGATTGTGCGTCATCGTAGAGAACAGCAGATTGTCTGTCTCAGTCACAGTTCGCCGAATTTCGTGCTTGATCGTTTCACCGATCTGCCATTCGTCGAAGTGTTTGCCTGCCATCAGTCGTGTACCTTCCTAATCGGGCCAGTGGGGTCGCAGACCCACCGGCTGACGTGTGATGGGCGGGCTCCCTTCAGCGATCGAAGGCAGGCGTCGCTACGCCCAGCCCAGCGACCATGCAGAGGCATACAATGGCTCGCCATCCAAGCCCACCATCGAGGCCAACTATAACCTATCTAGGTGCCATGCGAATCGCGCCGTCGAGTCGAATAACCTCGCCGTTCAACATCGCGTTCTCGGCTATGGAAATGACCAGATCAGCATATTCCTCTGGCCTGCCAAGGCGTGCGGGATGCGGAACCATCCTGCCAAGCGACTCTTGCGCAGCGGGCGGCAGACCTTCCAGCATCGGTGTCCAGAAAATACCCGGAGCAATGGTCATGACGCGGATCAGTTCGCGGGCAAATTCTCGAGCCAGCGGCAATGTCATCCCTGCAACGCCAGCTTTCGATGCGGCATAGGCGGGCTGGCCGATCTGTCCGTCGAATGCTGCGACCGATGCCGTGTTCACAATCAGACCGCGTTCTTCGCCAATCGGCTCTGCCTGCTCAAGCCGCGCGGCAAATCGCGAGCATGTAAGGAATGTTCCTACAAGGTTGATCTCGATCGCCTTGCGAAAGCTTGCCATGTCATGCGGCACGAATTCCTTGCCCACCGCCTTCTTTGCAGGAGCGATGCCAGCGCAATTTACAAGGATTCGCGCCACGCCGTGCACTTCCTGCGCGGCATCCAGCGCGTTTGTCACGCTCTCTTCGTCGGTCACGTCGACCATGGCAAAACGCCCGCCAATAGCTTCTGCATGAGCAGCGCCTGCGTCCTCATTAAGGTCAAAAATCGTAACCTTCGCCCCTCTCTCGGCGAGCGCCCTGGCGGTTGCGGCACCAAGGCCGGAAGCTCCGCCGGTCACAATTGCGGCGGCATCGTTTATCTGCATGTGAAATATCCTTCTGGAATATAGGGATAAGCATGGCATTGAAGCAGTCTCGGCCGCCATCGATGCGGTCCGCCAGATACAGCGCTAAGCAGACAATAATCGCAAAAGCACTGGGTTGGCGACATAGGCGAAGCCTCTCCTACCATAGGATCATACCCGCCAAGCATTGTTTGCCGGATTTTTCCAGCAACAGGCATTGAGCCACATCTTGTGCCAGGCCAAGGCTTCGGAAGAGGTCAGGGCTGCTACTCGTCACGCCCCGTATTTGCTGCGCAGAACTTTCTTGTCCAGCTTGCCGACGCTTGTGCGATCCAGCGCGTCGACAAGCTGGATTGACTCGGGCAACGCATATTTGGGCAGAACCCCTGCGCTGGCCAATTCCGCAAGCTGATCGAGCACTCTCGCTTCGCAATCGAAAGCGCCATCTACAGGTACGACGAGCGCCAGTGGTCGCTCACCCCATTTCTCGTCCGGAATGCCGATCACGGCGACTTCGGAAACGCCTTCGACCTGGGATATCCAGCTTTCCAGCTGCTGCGAGGAGATCCATTCACCGCCGCTCTTGATGACATCCTTCAACCGATCCGTTATGCGCAGCGATCCATCCGGCCCGAAATGACCGATGTCGCCCGAATGGAGCCAGCCACCCTCCCACAGAACCGCGCTGGCTGCCGGATCGCCGGCATATGCTGCGGTGAGCCATGGTGAGCGGAACACGATCTCTCCATCGACGCCCACCGGCAATGGCGTGCAATCTTCCGCAACCGCTTTCACGTCGCATAACACGATCGGACGTCCTGCCCTGGTGCGTAGCGCAACCTGTTCCTCCAACGGCTGCCGCAATTCCTCTGTCGACAGGTGGTTAATCGTCTGCACTGGCCCGGTCTCGGACATTCCGTAGCCGGAGAATATGTCCATCCCGGTATCCAGCGCGCGCCGCGCCAATCCTTCGGGCAACGGACCGCCGCCGATCAGCATTTTGCAGCCCGACCAGTCAATTTCGGCTGCAAGGGGATCGTCCAGCAAGATCTGCAGGATCGAGGCCACGCAGTGGCTGAAGGTTACGCCTTCGTCACGCATCAATGCCAGCAGCTTTTCCGGCACATAGCGCCCAGGATAGACCTGCTTCGCCCCAATCAACGTCGCTGCATAGGGCGTGCCCCATGCATGCGCGTGGAACAATGGGGTGATCGGCATATAGACATCGTCCTTGTGCAGCCGACCCTGCACGGGGGAGGAACCGAACGTCGCCAGGATTGCCAAAGTGTGCAGCACGATCTGGCGATGGCTGTAGAACACCGCCTTGGGCAAACCAGTGGTGCCGGACGTGTAAAAGCGCGTCGCCGTCGTGCGCTCATCGAGTTCAGGCCAGGCATATTCGGCCGACGCGTCATCGATCCGCTGGAGAATGTCCGAATGACCGGTCACGCCGTCTGGAAAATCACCTTCTGCCTCATCAGTGCCGATAAGTACGATTCTTTCCAGCGGGCAGTCGTCCTTCCACTCTCCTTGGAGAAACGGCACGAATTCCGGATGAACGATAGCAGTTTTCGCGCCGGAGTGGCTGATGGTGTAGCGAACCTGCTCGGGCGAAAGGCGGATGTTTACTGTCTGGAGTACGCAGTCCATGGAAGGGATGGCATAGTAACTCTCGAGATAGAGATGGCTGTCCCAGTCGAGAACGGCGATCGTCTCGCCCTGCCGCACCCCAAGCCTGTCCAGCACATTTGCGAGCTTTTGAATGCGGCGAATGAACTCGGGGTAGCCGTATCGCAAGCCACCGGCGTCAACAATTTCATTTGGCGCGAAGGCGCCGTTGTCCGCCGGCAGAAGACTGCTGATAAGCAGCGGCATGTCGCCGAACATTTGCACGACTTTACCCCTTTCCGCGTGCCGTCAGGCCACAAGTGTCTTGAGCGGAATCTCGGGGTCTGCGAGCTGCGCGATATCCGGCCTGGCGCGCGCTTCCACAAGCTTGCGGCCCTGCACATAATCTTTCGTGTTATTCACGCAGTCCAGTGCGAGCACGCAACCATCTTTCAGATAGATCACCGAGAACTTCCGTTCCGCAGGGTCACCGCGCAGGATGGTTGCATCATGGCCGATGGACAATCCCACGGTTTGCAAGCGCAGGTCATACTGGTTTGACCAGAACCACGGAACGGCGTCGTAGGCCTGCGGCTGGCCGCAGATCGCCTTGGCAGCCACGTTGGCCATATCGTTCGCGTTCTGGACCGATTCCAGCCTTATGCGGGCGCCGCCTGCGAAGGCGCTTTCGTGTGCGGCACAGTCACCGATTGCGTAAATGTCTGGCAGATTGGTCTGGCAGAGTGCGTCAACATCCACACCGTTCTGACCCTCCGCCCCGGCAGCGATCAGCGGTTCGACGGATGGTATGATACCAATCCCCACGATCACCATATCGGCTGGTACGATTGCGCCGTCCGCCAGACGCGCACCAGTTACTTTGCCGCCCTCGCCCTCAAGTGCAGCAACCGCCGTTTCGAGGCGCAAGTCCACGCCGTGCTTGCGGTGCTCTGCCTGAAAGAATGTGCTCAAATCCTCTCCCGCAACACGGGCAAGGACGCGCGGTAACGCTTCCAGAACGGTGACATTGCAATTGAGCTTTCGCAGCACAGCTGCTGCTTCCAGTCCGATATAGCCGCCGCCGATCACCACCACATCGCGCGCGCCGTCGTCGATCGCTGCCATGATCCCGTCGACGTCCGCACGGGAGCGGACCGCGTAGATCCCGGCAAGGTTTGCGCCAGGACAGGCCAGGCGGCGCGGCTCGCCGCCTCCGGCCCAGATAAGCTTGCCGTAATTTATCGAGCTCCCATCGCGCAAATGGGCCACGTGGTCATCCGGGTCGATAGCGGTCACGTCCGCATCCAATCGCAGTTCGATGCCCTTGTCCGCCCAGAATTGCGTCGGGCGGATCATGATGCGTTCGAAAGGCTTTTCGCGGGCGAGATATTCCTTCGACAATGGCGGGCGTTCGTAGGGTGGCTCCCTGTCCCTGCTCAACATTACGACGCTTCCCTCGAACCCGTGCTGCCTCAAGGCTATAGCCGCTTGGGCTGCACCGTGGCCGGTGCCAACGATCAGTACATCGGTCTTGTCGGACGCAGGCATGGCCGTTCCTACAGCTTTTCAGTCAGTTCGGGCACGGCGCTGTAGAGGTCTGCGACGAGGCCGATGTCGGCGACCTGGAAGATGGGTGCGTCGGGATCCT
>MDTG01196676.1_pt1 | contig 13834 bp, 6 predicted proteins | sample 811421 | NCBI WGS metagenome assembly MDTG01 (sample SAMN05326645, study PRJNA326480) | marine metagenome | isolation source: seawater | place: Pacific Ocean: South East | collected 2011 | reverse complement strand
TAACCAATATTGGGGTTCTGTTGCGTTAGTACCTACATGTACATAAAAGATATTTCCGGGAAAGGTTGGAGAATCCCGTTCAGTCGATGTGGTTTCTTGACCGTTTACATATTCAATCATATTTCCAAATTCAATTACATTATGCTCATACCATGTACAGGCGTTCAAGTTATTAATAACGCCGCGATATTTGTTTGTACGAACACCTTTATTATAGCTTTCAATATAATATGTATGTCCAGTTTCCAAATCGTATGGCGAAATTAAGTTCATATTTTGATAAAGTTATACAGATAATATAGATAATATAGATAATATACAAACATACTTGTAAAATTGAAGATAGTTGTTATGCTTCCATGTGGAGGTAGTAACTAATAAATCAATACTGTTTATTTAATATAATATTGTCTTCTTGCTACTGAATAATCATTTCTGAGTAATAGGAAAGGATAAGGATAGATCCGATACGTAATCCTATATAATATTAAAGAAATCACAATGCAGCAGCAACAACAGTGGTGTACAGGTTGCTTCGCTTTAGTGTCCTCCTCTATTCTCTACGAGAAGCATAGTCTTATCTGTCCATACAGGCAAAATATAAAATACACCGAAGCATCCTCAAACCCGAACGACGTCAATAAGCTTCCCACTTTGAATCGTTACCCGAATAATGAAGAATTATTCAAAATGGTGGTTTCTCTAACTGACAATCTCAACAAGGCAAACAAGACGATTACGGCACTGAAAAGAAAAATTAACTTGAGATCTAACAACATAGATATTCTCGAATTTCTGAATGACAACATTATACCTTCTACGTATATAGACCAAATACTTACTACTACTACTTCACTCCATATAAAAGACACTCTTGGAGAAGAAGAGGAAGAGGAAGAGGAAGAGGAAGGAAAAGGAAATGAGGAAAAAGAGGAGGGAATATCAATTGAAACGTTTTACGAGATAGGATTCTATTCCTTTGTTATTCGCTGCCTGGATACTTCCTTAATGAGCAAAAGAGAAGGAAGATCAAAGTGTAGTACCTCTCACTTTCATGAGGATGTGGATGAAGACAACATCTTCGCTGAGGATGAAGAATATATGGAAGACAGCGAATCCTACGACTACGAGAAAAGTGCAAATAAAGAGGGAAACAATACCACCCTGGAAGGGGAAAGCGACATCGTCGAAACAATAAAGTCTTCAACTATAAATAAGGAGGATGATAAAAATGGTGGCACTAGTTACTACGTAGCTCCTATACTGTGCTTCAAACAGAAAAAAGATAAAGTATTTATTTTCGAGAATAATAACTGGAGTGAGAACAACATAGCGGAAATGACTGTCAATAATGTGTTTAATCGTTTCTCAAGAATGGTAAACAGCGTCATTATGAGGTTATTTGGTGATTATAAGGAGAGACATGAACATGAACTCTATAACGTGGAATTTCAATCAGAACTGAGCAAACGTCTCAAAAGCATATGCTCCATTGACCTGAACAATGACAACATAATTGCAAAAGTTATTAAACCATGGTATAGTAGCCACAAATTAGACTTGTACGACTTTATGAATAACGTGAAATAAAATAAAAGAAAATTACTGATAAGTCGATACCTATAACCTTTTCCAAAATTGCCATTTTATTCTTTATCTTTTTTATAAGTTTTCTTTTTGCTACGTCCTCTTATATGACTAAGTATCACAATGAAGAAAGTATTAAAATTGACGAGGTTTCTCGTCATACTATCATACTCAGTATAAATACATAAAGTATACAATCATAAATAAAAATACCAAAAATCAAAACCAACATATTATTATTATTTCTCAGCATGAACAGTAACAATAATAACTCTATCAAAGACGAAGCCAATGTTATGTCTATGGTTAAGCCACCAGTTTCAACCACTACGACGAAAACAACTTTCGGCTCTCCATCTCCTCGTGATGTTTCCATTTCTTCAGGAAGTGAAAACAGTGCTTTCAGCAGAATCGAAGCAGCCTCATCTACGCCCAAGATCTTAACTCATGGTAAATTCACTGCATTCATGAACTGGATCCCCATGGATAGGGATACTGATTACATGCGATCCGTCTTCAAGAGTCTCATGATATCCAACAATGCGGACATTGTTATGAAGGAAGCGAATGTGACCACCTCTTCTCCATTTGCTAAAGCTAAGCCTCCGCATTACATTGCCTACATTACCATCCCACGTAACAGTATCCTCGATACACCGCAAGGTCTCATGTTCAAGGATGGTATTCTATCTAATAAGTACCAGATTGTTCTTGACTGCGGTAAGGAATATCCTAAAACAGAATGGGAGTACAGGGTTTACCCCACTAAGAGTAAGCTTGTCCCAACAAGAGCGTCTCCTGCTACTGCTGCTGCTGCTAGTGATACAGTGCTACCGCAAAAGCTTCCTCAACTTGGCGTGATTCGTATCAGTTCCAATGAAGCAACTTACGAGAAGCACGTGAGAGATTATACTCATTCGACACCTCTAAGTAGAGTTGACACTGATCGCACTACTACTACTACTACTGTAGCTGCAGAGGAATTGACCAAGCAAAACTACAACTACTCTGATAATCTATCTGACGTATCCTGCTCTGATGAATCACATGTTGAAGAAGAAGTCAATGAAACCGAAAGGAATATAATTCTATCACTTGAAGAAGTCGAAGATGCTGCTGCTCCTTCTGGCCTACCTCCACGATCAAAAGAAATTACCTATGCAGGTGTAGTCGGCACAACAACAAGTTCTACTAACGATCATTCCAAGGTATCGAAAAGAAGACCAATGTGGGCAGATATTTCCGACGACACGCCTATTACATATGGTGAGGTTCGAGATAATATCGAAAATGCCCCCATGAAAAGAAACTTACCTCCTTCAACGAATAAAGCGAGTAATGGTAAAGGTATCGATAAAGACATGTTGAAATCTAGCATTAACGAAATGTACGATAAAACTTTGTCTGCTGTTTCTTCCAAACATGCGGCGTGCAAGTTAGCTTACAGTAATTTGATAGAAGCAAATAACGGATTAAGAGAAGCTAAGGAAGAGCTAGAAAGATATCGAAGCATGATGCACCTTATTGGTGGAGGTTCTACCGCTTCTTCATCTAATCCTCATGATGATCTGTTTCCTGAAATTGCAGCTCCTCCTCAAGATGAAGAATTAGAGCAGCACAATAATATTCCGGATTATCAGGGTAACTACGCTCCTAACGATAATGGAAATGTTGGAGGAGAAGATATTCCTTTCATCGTTGATTCAAATTCAGGTCACGTCACCCCTGTAACTCCTATCCTCTACTACCATGCTAACATGGACGGTACCCTGTCACCAGTAGGTCCAGCCCAACCTGCCAATTGGTTGCAGTATAACCAAGGAAACAATTTTGGCCAATCCGATTACTACAATGGCAACAACCTCCATGCGATTCCTAATCCTACTTGTAATCCGAGTACACCTTCTCCTCATACTCCCGTTATGACTCCATCTAACAGGACAACGACATCTTCTCGAAAGAGCATCAACGTCAATATGAATGATAAGGTAAAGTGTCCTCCTAGTGCCGGTAACGGTAACTCTGTTGAAGGCAATGATGCGAAATCTCAAGATAGAGAAATATCTATCATCGAAGAAGATAAAGAGACAAAGGAATCCAATATCGAAGTATCGAAGATCGAAGAGGAGGCGGAACTTCAGACGGAAGCGAAGGATGAAAATTCAAATACCAAAAACTCTTCTCTTAAGAATATGCTCAAAGATTTATTAATTGATGATAACATCGATAACGTAAGTTCTGATCAATTGATGGCAATGCTTCATAAGTACAAGAAACAAGAATAAGAATGAGAATTGAGAATTATGAGATTGAATAAGGAAACTAATTACGAGAAGAAATAGTATCACTCCTAGGTACGGCACTAAGTAAAAATTAAAATTTATAACTCACTGAAGGTACATAATAAAGAAGAGTTAAGGACATAAAATCAATCTCTCAAAACTATAACACAACCTATCCCCTCACCCTCACCCTATCCCAATCTTCTCACTCCCCATAGATAAATGGCATGGAATGCCTGATGCCTATTCCTGTAACTAAACCTAGTTACTTATCCTTTCTTTCTCCTTTTCTATTTTTTTATGCTTCGGGGAACGATGGTTGCATGGCAATACCACAGATTCCTGGGTCGCTAGTGCTTTCGCTTCGTTCTATTTTGATATATCCTTTGTCTCCCCAAGTGGGACCCCAGCTGTTCTTCACTGTCCAGTACATTGTTTTCTCTTCGTCGCTACTTACACCATATCCTACAATGAGAACACCATGGTCCAATTTGGTACCGCAGGCATCACTAGTAAGCACACCTCCAGTGTATAATTGGAAAACCTTAGTATCTGCCTCTATAGCTATGGAGACAGGTTGTGTGGACACGGCTTCCTTCAAGTGAACCTGGTTATTCTTGGTAACGTCGATACAGTCCGATATGATGATGTCAGTGGATGCACAATCATCTTTGTCGTAATTGCATGCACCGTTCTTTTTGGTATCTCCCGAAAAATATGGGTATTCGTCCTCTAAGCACATGCTATGCTCCATTGCATAGCCGAAAGCATAATCCATAAGTCCCCCATTGCATCCGTGGTTGCCGTAAGGACTTCCTAGGGAACAATCCACTAGCTGCTGCTCAGATAAGCTGACCAACTTGTTGTGCTTCACCGACCAGGCTCCCTCCATTGCACCAGTGGCACTGAAAGACCAACAGGAGCCACATTGTCCTTGGTTTTTGACAGGGGTGACTGCATTATGCTCTCTCCAATCCCAGCTTTCTGGTACGGTCGATTCTTTAGATTGAAATTTCTCACAGTACGAATTTCCGAACTCTAATGTCTCATCTCTATATTCCCCGAGACGATTCAAAGCTTTGAACTCATCTGTTGTTAAATCAGCAAAATGGGTAATACCAAGGTCGTACTTGTGTGGTCCACTCATATAATGTTCTCTTATAATCTCGACGTTTTCCTTAAATATAGAATACCTCTTCTCTAGTTCTTCAATAGTCTCATATTTCTTTCCATGTTTGCGAATAAACTCCTCGAATATTCCAAAAGAGTGAGGGAATCTATCAATGATCGATGACTCCGTAGAATTCTTACCGTGGTCCATGTCAGCTCCACGTAAATTAGTGCTCATTCCTGACACAGAAACGAGCAAAACGCTGCTTATTCCTAAAAGAATATTGATAAAATTCATATTTCAGTAATTTCTCTTTTTAGTTGTAATATATTGCCATGTTTTTATTTTTAATTTAATTTATTCACTAACTTTAATATATACTACACTATACCAATAGGGAAGGAATCAAGATGAATGATCATAATCAAATGGAAAGAGATTTGGCCAATGTACATATAACCTCGAAAGGGAAGTTAGATGCTTTCGTAGATGGGGATCAAGTGATTGATACAGATTACGCCGCCAATTTGTCTGACGGTATTCTATCTTTAGAAACAACCACAAATGGAAGGAGAGAAGCTGATGTCGTCGACTTGCGTGATCTATTTGAGCATATGAGCCGAAAAGACTCTCTTAAGACTATTTTACTGGAAATTAAGAATAGTGAAGATAGGGACTAACTATTCTTATGAGCTAATGTGCTTATTTATACTTGATAAGATACCTTTTCATATCTCGTTATCTTATCAAGAGTACTAAGTTTAGGTTGGTTGCAAATCGCCACCTCTAAATATATATAGTATATATAAGCGACAAATTTTGTTTCATCCCCAAGTTTTATTTTTAAGTTTTCAATTTTGTCTTGCTTTGACAGAAGACATGTCTAGCTCTAGCTCTTGGAGAAAAACATCCGGTCGAGATCATCATAAAAGAAATAATGTTGTATACAACACTTACTCCACCTCCAATTCTATAGAAAATTCGGGTCCCGTAACTCTGGAGGGCCCAACTCTAACGAATGGAAAAGCGAAATTTATGAGCGACGTTTATATAAAAGGTGACCTAACTGTTGGCGGAAGTGGAGGAGGAGGAGGAACTGTAGGTCCGATAGGCCCAGATGGTCCTCCTGGTCCCCCTGGTCCGAGTGGTGGTCCTCCTGGTCCTAAGGGTGATGTAGGTCCTCCGGGTCCGAGTGGTGGTCCTCCTGGTCCAAAAGGCGACGTAGGTCCGACTGGTCCGCCTGGTCCGGGTGGAGGTCCAGTTGGTCCTCAAGGTCCACAAGGTCCTCAGGGTCCTAAGGGTGATACCGGACCACCCGGAACACCAGGTAAAGACGCAGTAACTAATAAAATCACAACGAACACGATAGGCAATGCAACAAAGCAGTACTTGGCAATGATATCATGGGAATGGGCATCGTATGGAGAATCCTTAGAATCTATTACTGTTAGATATCATTCTTATATTAAAGCGGACTACAGTGCCTCTACTAACACCACAAATATAATTAATTTTTACGATACTGGAGTCATATCAATTATTCCTGCTTTACTGAGAAATAGTGAGCAAACAGTAACCGCAAATTCTAGTCTCTTCGTTCCATTAAGTGTGTTGAAGGGGAGAATCACAGACAAAAATAAATATTCTGATACTACAGGAGAGTATCCTGATGTCACATTTAATAACAAGAATATTAATTACGGATACATAACACTAGAGAAAGAAGCTGCAAAGGCGGCAGTAAGTATATACACATACAATACACCTGTAAGAATCCATAATGAAGAAGATAACGCGTGGGATATAAATCTCTATCAGTACGTTACTTTCTCCGCGGAAATTCTTAGTGACGGTGTTACTCCGACTGGTGGAAATAACAAAAACGTGACTATCACGTCTATTAGTGATGGTTCGAATAATTTCAATCCAACTATTTTCATTTTTGAAGATAATTCATCCTCTACATTTTCGGCAGACTCTGAATTAACTACCGCCTCCTATGACTCAGCCAGTAAAACTTTGACAGAATTAGATATAGGTGAGATGGTGACGTCTATTGGCGATAATACTTTCGAAGGACAAGTAGAATTAACGTCAGTTAACTTCGGGAGCAGTAGCCAGTTAAAGACTATTGGAACAAGTGCATTTCAAGGAGCTTGCTTTAATCAACCCTTATCTATACCAGCCTCAGTCACGTCTATTGGACATTTTGCTTTCAGAAGCTATCATGACGATAGTACCTATTCAATCACGGCTTTATCTTTCGAGTCAGGTAGCAAGTTACAGTCTATAGGAGATAGTGCGTTTGTCTACAATACGGAACTAAGTGGAACTATTTCTTTCCCAGCATCTGCGAAAACTATCGGTGATGGTTCTTTCCAGGATTGTTCCAAAATAAGTGACCTTGTCTTCGAAAGCGGAAGCGATCTTAGTATAGGTTGGTCATCGTTCAAAGGATGCTCGGGTTTAAACACAGTTACATTCAAACAGAAAAGTATACCCAGCATAGTGCACTCCGATCCTTACTCAGCCGCCTCTGACTCCTTTCCGCAGAAAAAAGACGATACGAACCCAGATGGACTCCAGTGCACCGCTATCTGTCAGCACGGTACTAGCGAAACCGATTTGGTGAAATTGCAGGCCATCTTTTGGTCAGTAGAAGAGAAGGACCCAGAAACTACTTTTACTTACTCTGATGGCAGTACGTCAACCACTACTGATAATACTTTAACGAGCTCATCGTACAATGAGACTTCTACCTCCACTATAAAATTAACCATGATTCATGTGGGAACAAATGTAACTACTATCGCCTCCAATGCTTTCTCAAGCTGCGAACATATCACAGATGTTCTTTTCAGTGATGGTACTCTTCCACATATAGACAAGGATGTTACTAATGGTACTAATTCTTTTCCAAATAAGACTCAGCTTACGATCCCTATTGATGCTTACCACTATCCAAGCATGGATCCGACGGATGTGTCAACTTTGACTACTATATTTCAACTTAATGATGAACATGTTATATCTTTAACGTACACGACCTTCTATTATGCCGATGGATCTGAATCTACTGAAGAGGATACTGCTATATCTGCTAGCTCTTACTCATCTAGTAAAGAATTACAGAAGGTTTCTGTTGGTTCTGTAGTTACCGTTATACTGCCAAATGCTTTCACAGATAAATCCAATCTAAGTGAGGTTAATTATCCTGATGAGAATAGATTTCCTGGATCTTCTATCACGATAGGTGCTTACGCATTCAAGAATTGTACATCCTTAAAGGTAGCGATGATTCCTGATTGGGTTAGCTCCATAGGTAGTTACGCATATGATGGTGTGGATAACCTTGAGTATGCAATATTCTTAGGTAAACCTATTCCTTCTATGTCTGTGACTAACACGTTTTCATTGACGAGTGTCGGGACACAAGCGTACTATACGCAAAACATAAGCGACGCAGATATCCAGACATTGCAAGACATATTCGGCAAGATCAATGTATCCCTATGGCATGGACTTCCTGTAATAGAAGAAACAAATGCCGAAATTCAAGTCATAGGAGATCATACATTCTATTACTTTAAACAATCCTCTGGATCCTTCACATTGAGCAAAAACTTTTACTCTTTACCTGTTGACGTACTCCTAGTTGGAGGTGGAGGTGGAGGAAATAGGCAATATTCATCTTCCGACTGGGGTGCTGGAGGAGGAGGAGGTGGAGGATATGTGTCTTTCTCTGCAGTACTCGAAAACGATATCGAGTATTTGGTATCAATTGGAGATGGAGGATTAGTATCACAAGGACCAGATTTACTTCCTGGCAATGGACACAAGAGTACTATATCTAGTACGAGAACTGGTAAAGAGATAGTTGAAGCATATGGAGGTGGTAGCGGCACAGGATCAGCTGCTACGGGGAATGGTGGAACTCACAATAATCCCACCTTAGCGGCAGAACTTGGATCAGGAGGAGGAGGAAGTGGTGTCAGTTCTACCTACTCACATGGTAATCCTGCAGGTAATGCTGGTAAGATTACCGATCTTGTTGTTACTGACTTAATGATGTACGCTCAAAATGGAGGGAACGGTTTGTATGACTCTAGTAATGAAAAATTTCCGCAACACGGAGGAGGCGGGGGTGGTGGAGCAGGAGGTGTAGGAGGCAATGCGCATGGATGGGAAGGTGCTGGGGGAGGATACGGAGTGACATGGCTAGACAATAAAGGCTATGCAGGAGGAGGTGCAGGTCAAAGCCATGGCACTGATAATGTAGCAAAAGGTAATGGAGGAGGAGGAGACGCAGGACAACCCGGTACAGCTAATACTGGTGGAGGCAGCGGAGCAGGATATCATGCTGGACCCTATAAGGGTGGCTCGGGGGTATGCGTACTACGATTTCCCACAGCAAATATAGTGCAAGGGAACACGATTTTTACTTTATCTGACGGATCAACAGTAACCTCTGTGGATGATGAGTTAACCTCCTCTTCCTATAGTTCCTTTTTGTCGTCAACTGTGTTTCTTACAAAGGTTGATGTAGGTGGAAATGTCACATCCATTGGGACAAAAGCTTTTGAATCCATAACACAGCTAACTGAAGTAAACTTTTCTAAGTATATTCAAACGATTGGGGATGAAGCTTTCAGCGGTTGCACTACTTTGAGCAAAATAACTTTCCCAAATGATGCGAAAGTTACCTCTTTCGGTAAGAGCTCTTTCTCTGGTTCAGCTTTAACAGAAGTGACTATTCCTGTCTCGTTAAATACTATTAGCGAAAGTGCCTTCATGAATTGCTCACAATTAGCTACAGTGAATCTAACTGCGGAGAATACAAATTTACAATTTATAGGGGCTAGTGCATTCAGTAACACGGCTATTGAACGCGTCTTTATTCCATACTCAGTAGAGTCGATAGGAGATGATGCATACTCCCAGTGTTCAGAGTTAAAGTTTTTATCTTTCGCAACAGGTAGTGGTGGAGACTCAAACCTCTTACAAATAATAGGCGACAGAGCATTCCAGGGATCTTCTATCTCCTCTGTTTCTTTTCCTTCCTCCGTAACTTCCATTGGAACACTCTGTTTCAATTTGTGTGCCGCACTCACTAGCGTATCATTTGATGATGACTCACAATTAGATACTATAAATGAATCTGCTTTTGCCTCTAGTGCAATACAATCGATTACTCTTCCTTCCTCTTTGGTTACTTTAGGATCAGGAGCATTTGAGAGTTGTAGCAACCTTTCAAGTGTTACCTTCGTGGACGGAATGGAATTAATAAGCCTAACATCCCACTTGTTCCAACAGAGTGGGTTACAATCAATAATTATACCAGCCTCAGTGACAACGATTAGTAGCTCCGCATTCTTTAAATGTGAACAGTTGACTTCATGCTTTTTCGAGAATGGGTCTCAGCTCACGACAATAGATACAAACGCTTTCCAAGAGAGTACCTTGAAGTCTATTATTATACCTGTGTCAGTTACCACAATAAATAGTGGAGCCTTCACTAAATGTGCTTCCCTATCATACGTATCTTTCACGAATCCTAGCGTACTTCCTACCTGGACACCTGGAGGAGCTTTTCCTGATAAATCTACATATAGCGTAACAGCATACCACGAACCAAACCTTGGACAAGGAGAAATAGCAAAGTTACAACAAGATTTCAGCAATGTAGGTGTAATACAAAATCCCACTATTTCTTTTACTTCTAATGGTAACCAATCTGTTAGGTCTGAAAAGGATGGATACACTTTGTTTTCGTTCGTTGTCTCAGACGAGGATAAAACGACATATCCTTTAACTTCTCCAACGACAGGTACTCTTACCGTAGAGTACAGTGGAACGACTGATCCCTTGAAAGCATACGTTCTTCTAGTGGGAGGAGGGGGTAGTGGTGAAACTAACGATCCAAGTTGGGGGAGCTCTCAAGGTTCAGGAGGAGGAGGAGGTGGAGGTTTTGTCACTGCTGACTTCAACGTTTCTTCAACAACCACGTACGATGTTTCTGTTGGTATTGGTGGTCACTCTGTAAGCACTGGAGGAAAGAGCGGAGATAATACGACGATTTCCCTACAGAACGACACAACTCCTCTTATTCAAGCATTCGGAGGCGGCGGAGCAGCCATTTACCCTCTCAGTGCTATAACAGGAGAAGCTGTGAAGTTTATAGGAAGCTGGGGAGGTATGTCAGCAACTACTCTTCCACCACCACCAAATCCGACTTATGAACAAGTGGTCTTCTCTTATAACGAATCCTCGTTTGATTCACCTCCTAATATAGAAGGTTTCGGAAACTATGGAGGTTTAATGTTCTCAGACGATCCGACCACTCCTCCATTTGTTGGAGGAGGAGGAGGAGGAGGAGCTTCTCTTCCTGGAGATTACCAAACTTGGGACAAAGAAACTACAGGATCCGATCATCCCATATATGGAGGAAAAGGCGGAGATGGTAAGAGCTGGGTAATAGACGATAATGACACATCAGTTACTCTCGCTGGACCATTCGCTGGTGGTGGAGGAGGTACAGGTGCTTACGGAGAAGCAGATCCTACCAATACGCCTGCAGGTACCAATGCTCCTGGTGGATTAGGTGGAGGGGGCGGATCAAATAAGGCTGCCGATGGTGCCTCCACTAGTCACGGAGTTAACGGTACTGGAGGAGGTGGAAGTGGTGGTTATCAAGAAAAAGTATATCGCGGTGACGGAGGAAGCGGCATATGCATATTTGCTTTCAAGACAGATTCCATCGCACCGGCACCTTCCTCTTCTTCATAAAAAATTGATGTGATGTATGACAACACTCGTAAGTAGAATAGTATAGTAATATATTTACCATTAATATACTATTCCATTTAATTCAATCTGTTGATAAGGTGATTGATCTTGTTCGTTTACTATAATGGAATCCAGACTAGCAAGTGGACGAGTAGACAATACATTTCTAGCCAGGAAGAACGCTCATGAACGCGACTCCCGTATCGTTTTCGACGAAGAACCACACCTCTATTACATCGACGGAAGCACTGAAGGCTACGTCTCCGTCACTACTTATGTTCACTCACATTTCGAATCTTTCGACGCCGACCGAATTATTGCGAATATGATGAAATCGAAAAACTGGGAAAGCAACGAGAAATATTACGGGAAAACACCAGAACAGATTAAGAAAGAGTGGCAGGATAATTGTAACAAAGCAGCGGCGGATGGCACTCGTATGCACTTCGTTATCGAAAGCTACTACAACGAGAAATTCAACCCAGAATCTCCGTATAAATGTAAGCTACCATCCTTTTACCTAGAGAAAGAAGGAGGAGAAGCAGGTGAGGAAGAAGAAGAAGAAGAAGAAGAAGAAGACAAAACAAAAGTAGGTAGCACTTCCATTGAATTCGAATACTTTACTACCTTTGTACGCGATCATAAGAGTCTCGTTCCATATCGTACCGAGTGGACTATCTTTGACGAGGAACTTAAACTAGCTGGGTCAATAGACATGTTATTCTACGACAGTGCCAGCGGAAACTTTCACATATATGATTGGAAACGTTGCAGGAATATACAGAAAACAAACGGGTTCAACAAGTGGGGTAATAAAGAATGCATAGAGCATCTACCAGACACTAACTTCTGGCACTACAGCTTACAACTCAATGTGTACAAGGCGTTGCTTGAGAGAAAATATAATATGACGATAGATGGACTGTATCTGGTTTGCTTACATCCTAATAACAAAAATAAAAATTACATAAAGTTAAAGGCTCCTGATTTACAAGAGGAAGTAAATTGCTTATTTGCGTTACGGCTTCTCGATTTGGACATCACTATATAATAAGATATAAAGAAGAAGATCATAGTAAGATTATTTATTTTGGAATTATATTAAATAAATTTACGTATTTTTGATTTTTTAATTATAATGAATAGTTTAGTTACCTTTTGCACTGATTTAGTCTGCTACTCCGGTTCTTACTCTGCACACCATCCAAATGTTCCACCTGGAATAGTTTATGGTTTAGCTAATGGATTGGCGGAAAACTTGCCGCTAGTAATGTATAATGCCAATTCCATATCATCGCAACAGATTGGAGTTGGAGTAAACTCTCTTTACTCTATTGCCTATAAAGCCCTGCATTACTTCTCAGTGTCCGGCATCTTCGTACTAGGAGCTTCTATATTCAAATATCTTCATCTTTCCAATAATTTCTCTGAGGAAAAGGAAGAATGCGAAAATAATGCTGTGATGGATTACAGCAAGAAATACTACGTCAAATATGATGCACTATGTAAGAAACAGAAGAAAGAAGGAAATAATGGAAATGAAAGAAAAGAAGATTCTGATTTCGGCGATAAGGAGAAGAAGGAAATGAAGGAGGAGGATACGGAGACCAGTACGAACAAAAGGGAGGATAAGGATCGAGTGATCGACTACACAGGAGATCAATATGGGAATATCATGATGTACTATAATTCTTCGAAGGAAGCTTTCGAATACTTTTCTGATAACAAAAATGTTCCTTTCTCCTACTTGGAGGCGGTATCTAGGAAACTGGTAATTTCTTTTCACTGTACAAACAGAATAATAGATAGGCGTGAACAAGGACTCAGTCGGGAAGGAGCAAAAGGAGAAGGAGATAAAGGGGAATCAAACACAGAGGAAGTATATAGGGGGGAGAAGAGCGGAGAGATGGTAGAGAGGGGAAAAGAGGTGAAGCAGAGGATAGTAAAGAAAGATCCACGCAGCATTTCTAACATAATAAAAGCAACATCAAACAAATTCATATACGTGGGTAAATTTTCTGCAATCAACCCATTGCAGACCCTTGCCTATGATGAAGCTTCTCCTAGC
>MDTG01157387.1_pt1 | contig 13835 bp, 13 predicted proteins | sample 811421 | NCBI WGS metagenome assembly MDTG01 (sample SAMN05326645, study PRJNA326480) | marine metagenome | isolation source: seawater | place: Pacific Ocean: South East | collected 2011 | reverse complement strand
TCTTAAGTTCATCGTATTCTTTCATTTTTCTTTTCATGAACTTAATCGTAAGATTAACTCTATAATTTATTCCTTTTGGAGTTAAGACATAGATATAGTTAAATTTATTTTTGTTATTTTTAAAATTTTTAATTTTTACAAACCCCTTTTTATTCAATTCCTTCAAACAATAGTTTATTTTACCTAAGCTAAGACCTAAATCTTTAGCGAGTTTTCTTTGGGTGTTATTTGGGCTTTTTTGAATTTTTCTCAATAAACCTAAATTATTTTCATCATTTTGATATTTGTTCATAATTTGAACAATATATTGTTCAAATTATGAACGGTCAATAAAAAAAACTTTCATATTATAAGTTTTGATACTATAGTTTTAAAAATTATGAATAAAAAAGGTACTATATTAATAACAGGTGGAACCGGTTCATTCGGTAAGGCATTTATTAAATTTTTATTAAAGAAAAAATATTTCAAAAAAATAATTATTTTAAGTCGTGACGAGCTTAAACAACACGAAATGAAAAATGAGGATATTTTTAAGAAGAACTACAAGAAAATGAGATATTTTGTAGGAGATATCAGAGAAAAAGAACGACTAATAAATGCATTTAGTAAAGTTGATTATGTAATACATGCTGCAGCATTAAAACAAGTAGATACAGCTGAATATAATCCTTTTGAATTTATAAAAACTAATATTTATGGAACAGAAAATGTTATTCAAGCAGCCGCAGTAAATAATGTTAAAAAAGTAATTGCATTATCGACGGACAAAGCTGTTTCGCCAATAAACTTATACGGTGCTACTAAGCTTTGTGCTGATAAACTAATAATAAGCGCAAATAATATTTTTGGTTCAAAAAATATTTCATTTTCTTTAGTAAGATACGGAAATGTAGTAGCAAGTAGAGGTTCTATAATTCCAATTATTTTAAAAAATAGAAATAAAAAAGAAATTGAATTAACAGATAAAAATATGACCAGATTTAATATTACTTTAGGTGAAGCTGTAGACCTCGTGATGATGGCTTTGGAAAAATCAAAAGGTGGTGAAATATATGTACCTAAAATGTCAAGCTATAGATTGGTAGATTTAGCAAAAGCTATCGCGCCAAAATCTAAACTAAAATTTACGGGTTTAAGACCTGGAGAAAAAATACATGAAAAAATTATTTCTGAATCTGAAAGTTTAAATTTATTAGAATTTAAAAAACATTATGTAATTTTACCACCAAAAATTGACGAAAAAATTGTAAAAAAGAGTAATAATATCTTTTCCTACAGGAGTAATACCAATAAAAAATTTTTAACTTCGTCTGAAATAAAAAAAATCATTAAAAACCTGTTTAATGACGATACCATATAGTAGACAGTTTATAGATAAAAAAGATATTAAAACAGTTATTAAAGTTTTAAAATCGGATTTTATAACACAAGGACCAAATGTAAGTATATTTGAAAAAAATGTATCTAAATTTGTTGGTTCAAAATTTGCTGTTGCGATAAGCAGTGCTTCTGCTGGGTTACACTTATCATGCATCGCATTAGGTTTAAAAAAGAATGATATTCTATGGACAGTCCCAAATACGTTTGTAGCATCTGCTTCATGTGGTTTGCACTGTGGTGCAAAAATAGACTTTGTAGATATCGATATAAAAACAAATAATATTTCATTAGATAAATTAAAGATAAAATTAATAAAGGCAAAAAAGTTAAACAAGCTTCCTAAAATTTTAGTACCTGTACATTTTTCTGGACAACCAACTTTACAGGATGAAATATTTAAATTATCTAAAAAATACAGATTTAAAATTTTAGAAGATGCCTCGCATTCTTTGGGCGCAATATATAAAAAAAATAAAGTAGGAAATTGTAAGTGGTCAGATGCAACAGTTTTTAGCTTCCATCCGGTTAAACCTATAACTTCTGCAGAAGGTGGAATGGTAACGACAAATAATAGGAAAACTTATGAATTATTGTTAAAACTAAGAACGCATGGAATTACTAAGCAAATAAAAGATCTTAAGACTAAGATTAATGCAAAATGGTATTATGAACAGCAACTCTTAGGGTTTAATTATCGTTTAAGCGATATCCACGCTGTTCTTGGTAATTCACAACTAAAAAAAATAAAAAAATTTATTAACTATAGAAATAATATTGCCAATTATTATTTCAAAAAACTAAAAGATTTAAATATTGATTTACCATTTCTTAATAAAGAAACTACCTCAACTTTCCATCTATATGTGATAAAACTAAAAGAAAAAGATAAGAATAAATACGATCAAATATTTAAAAAAATATTATCTAATAATATAAATATTAATCTTCACTATCTACCACTACATTTGCACCCATTGTTTAAAAAAATGGGCTTTAAAAAGGGAGATTTTCCGATTGCAGAAAGTTATGCAAAAAGAGCTATAAGTATTCCTATTTATTATGGATTAAGCAAAAATAAAATTAATAAAGTTATAAAGGTCTTAAAAAAAACGATTAAATAAAAAGTATGAATATTAATAAAATCATTTTAGGTACCGCCCAACTTAATTCAAAATATGGAATTTCAAATTATTCTTTAAATAAAAAAAAAAAAATTTTTAATTTCTTAGATTTTGCAATAGATAATGGAATTAATAAAATTGAAACTGCCCCAGGTTATAATAATGAAAAGATAATTGGTAATTTTTTAGAAAATTATAAATACTCAAGAAAAATTGAAATAACAACGAAAATTAGTTCTTTAACACAAAGTAAAAATAAATTTGATCGAATTTATAAATCAATTAATAAATCACAATATAATTTACGGTATCAAATTAATACAATTATGCTACATAGCGCAGATGATACTAATTTTTTAATTAAAAATTTTTTGAAATTTAAAGAAATAAAAAAAATATTTAATATTAAAAACTTAGGTATATCAATTTATGATACTTCACAGTTTAAAAAATTTAAAAATTTTTCACAAAAAATAACAATCCAACTACCTACAAATATAATAAACGATAAATTTTTAAAATATGAATTCCAAAAAAATTTTAATATTCAGGGAAGAAGTATTTTTTTACAAGGGTTACTGCTAAATAAAAAAGTAAAACTTAAATTGTCTAAAAAAAATAAATTTAAACATTTAAAATATTTTAATTATCTAAAAAAGAATAATATTGATCCTTTGGAAATTTGTATGAGCATAATGAGACATAGGAGAATAAATAATTATGTTCTAGGTTTTGATGATAAAAAACAATTATCTGCTTTCTTAAAAAATAAATTATCAAATCGAAATTATAGTGATCATTTAAAAAATATAAAAAAAATATTTAAAAATTCTTTTTTAGATGATCCTAGAAAATGGAATTATAACTTCAATATTTAGAAAAATTATGGGAAAGAAAATAGTGATTTTAGATTATGGATCTGGGAATGTTAAATCTGTTTTTAACTTATGTTCTTATTTAAATGATAATGTTGTAATTTCAAATGAGGTAAAAGATATAAAGAATTCGTCTCACATCATCTTGCCAGGAGTAGGTTCCTATAATGTAGCTATGAAAAAAATTCATAAAAACCTTCCTGTAGACAATATCTTAGAGCAACTACATAATGCCAAAAAGCCTTTTTTAGGAATTTGCGTTGGTATGCAAGTTTTATCTGATTATGGATTTGAATTTGAAAAATCAAAGGGACTCGGGTTGATAAATGGCTCAGTAAAATTATTAAAAACCAACACATTGCCTCTTCCAAATATTGGCTGGAATGAAATCAAAATTGAGAAGAAAAGCCCGTTATTTAAAAACATTGACGACAAAGACTGCTTTTATTTTGTTCATAGTTATTGTTTTTACAATGATAATAAAAATGATGTAATTGCTACCACGGAATATAATTATAGTTTTGTCTCAGCAATTCATTTTGAAAACATTTATGGGGTACAATTTCATCCAGAGAAAAGTCAAAAATCTGGAATTAAACTAATGCGAAATTTTTTTGAAATATAAAATAATGAAAAAAAAAAGATTAATACCTGTATTATTATTAAAAAATGGAATGCTTGTGCAAAGCAGAAATTTTTCCAGGCATCAAAATATTGGTAACCCAATCACTGCTGTGGAAAGATTGAGCGAATGGTCTTCGGATGAATTAATTTATTTAGATATTTCAAGAGATGAAAAATATGATTTAAAACGAGAGGATCAGGGGTATAAAAATATTAAAAATTTTTTAGGAATAATAGATTATATATCTAAAAAAACGTTTATGCCTATCACAATTGGTGGAAAAATAAAATCTTTAGCAGATATTGAGAGTAGATTAAAATTATGTGCTGATAAAGTTTGTATAAATACTGAAGCTTTCAGAAATAAAAAATTTATAAATGATGCCTCTAAAGAATTTGGCTCCCAATGTGTGGTTGTCTCTATTGATGTTAAAAAAATTGAAAAGGATCATTTTGTATTTGTTAATTATGGAACAGAGAATACTAATATCACCGTTGAGGAATGGATGAAAATTATGCAAAATGAAGGTGCGGGTGAAATTTTACTTAATTCTATAGATAATGATGGCAGGGGAATGGGCTATGACTTAGATTTGATAGATAAAATAGATGAAAAATTAAAAATACCTTTAATAATTTGTGGTGGTGTTGGAGATTATTCAGATTTCGAAGATGGAATTAAATCAAAAAAAATTGATGGAGTTGCTGCAGCAAATATATTCCACTATAGAGATCAAAGTGTATATCTAGCTAAAAAATATTTATATGAGGCGGGTTACCAAATACGTAAACCTGAGTTATTTGAAATATGATGTTTTGTAAAAAATGTGTTTATCCAGTTTCTACAGTCAATTTAGAAATTGATAATGATGGTGTTTGCAGTAGTTGCAAAACTTTTGAAGCTTTTTCAGAAATTTCAGAGGATATTTGGATCAAAAGAAAAGAAAAATTGATTAAAATTTTAGACAAATATTTATCAAAAAATAAATCAAATTATGATTGTTTAATACCTGTGAGTGGAGGTAAAGATAGTTACTTTCAAGCTCATATTATTTGCGAAGAACTTGGGCTTAAGCCATTACTTGTGACTTATGATGGAAATAACTTTTTACCTGAAGGTAAGTTCAATAGGGATATGATGAGACATAAATTTAATGCTGATCATATTGTTTGGGGACCAAGCATAGATGTAATTAAAAAACTTAATAGGATTTGCTTTAAAAGAATGGGTGATATGAATTGGCAGAACCATTGTGGAATATTTTCTGCACCAATTCAAGTTGCTGTTAAATTTAAAATACCTTTTATTTTTTGGGGTGAAATTAATTGGGATATTTCTGGAATGTTTGATCCTGACGATTTTCTAGAATTTAGTGCACGAGTGAGACATGAACATGATTTGAGGGGATATGAGTGGTATGACTTTTTAAATGATAAAGATGAAAAATTGACTGAAAAAGATATGTTATGGGCAAAATATCCATCAGATAGAGAAATATTAGAAACAGGTATAAGAGGTCTGTATGTAGGGAATTTTTTTAAATGGGATCCAAATGAACATGTAAAAAAAATGCAAGAATTATATGGTTGGAAACAATCTGAAAAACCATTTGAAAGAACATACAGACGATTTTCAAATCTTGATGATAGGTATGAAAATGGAATTCATGATCTAATGAAATTTGTTAAATTTGGATATGGTAGATGTTCAGACCATGCATCAAAAGATATTAGAACTGGTTATCTTACTAGAGAAAAAGGTATAGAATTAGTGCTTAAATATGATCATGTTGTTTCAAGTGATTTATATCATTGGTTAGATTATGTTAAAATGTCCGAAAATGAATTTTGGGAAATTGCAGACACTTTTAGAGATCATAGAGTATGGGAAATTATGGATGACACATGGTGTAAGACTGATATAGATGGTAAAAAAAGATCATACGGAAGGGTTTATCTTTCAAAAGAAAAAATTAATGAGTTTAATAAAAAAAAAACAGTAAAATCTAGTATATGAATAATATTATTCCCTTTACTACTATTAAAGAGTTAAACAGTTTAATTAAAAATAGAAAAGTAGTGCTCTTTGGTGCTGGAAATATAGCTGAAAAAACTGCAAGAATTATTGACCAAAAAAAAATAGCCTTTATCACTGATAATGCTTCAAATCTTTGGGGAGATAAACAAATAAATTTAATTGTTAAAAATCCATCTAATCTCAAAAAATTTAATAGAGAATATTTTGTAATAATATGTACTACATCTTTTTCTGAAGTAAGTGATCAATTAAAAAAATATGGATTTAAATCAAACGAATTTGCTGTTACTCCAATCTTAAATGATCTTAGATCAATTGATAATTTAGAAAAAATAAAGAAAAAAATTATATTCTCTAGTGGATCTCCAAAAAAAAATTCTCCAGATAGTGGAGGTGGAATTTATCAAATTGAATTAAATGGAACAAAGTGGAATTGTAAAAAAAAAATAAGTGGAAACTGTTATGGTATTATAAAATATGAAAATAATTTTATATCAATTGATGCTGATTTAGGAATTTTTGAATTTGATAAATCATTTAAAATTTTAAGATCAAAAAAACTACCAAAGCATAGTAGAGGTCATGGTATACATTTTAATAAAAAACGTTCAGAATTTTATGTTGTGTGTTCGTATTTAGACTCAATTTTAGTTCTAGATAAGAAATTTAATATAAAAAGTAAAATAAGAGTTTCTGATAAGATTAATCACGAAAAAATGCCTTGTCATCATTGTAATGATTGTTTCTCATATAATAATAGTCTTTTTGTTACAATGTTTTCAAAAAGTGGAAATTGGAAAATTGACTCATTTGATGGAGCTATATTAGAAATTGATTTAATAAAAAGAAAACCTACATCTGTGATTTTAGATAATTTATGGATGCCGCATAACCCTAAAATTATAAATGGCTCTTTTTATGTATTGGACTCTCTAAGAGGGACTTTAAGAGGTAATAATTTTAATATTATTGGAACCTTCCCAGCTTTTACAAGAGGGTTAGCACATGATGGAAATTATTTTTATATTGGTCAAAGTAGAAATAGAAATTTTTCTAGAAACATTGGTGTCAATAATAATACCTCTATCGACGCAGGAATTATTATTTTTGATGAGGAAAAAAAAATATCAAGATTTTTACAAGTCTCCTCAGAGATTTCTGAAATACACTCTATAGAGTTTATAGATTAATGAGAAAATATTTAATAATTGTGCAGGCTAGGTTTGGATCTACGAGATTTCCTGGAAAAATTTTAAAAAAAATTGGAAAATATTCAGCTATCGAAATATTAATTAAAAGACTCAAAAAATTAGAAAGACCATCAGAAATTATTATTGCAACAACAAAAAGTCCTGATGATGATTATTTGTGTAGTTATCTAAAAAAAAGAAAAATAAATTTTTTTAGAGGTTCTAATGAAAATGTATTAAAAAGATTTTATGATTGTGCTCAAGGATATAAAATAAATAACTGTATTAGAATAACTGCCGATTGTCCTTTAATAGATATAAAAATTTTAGGCCAAGTAATTGATTTATTTGAAGAAAGAAAACTTAATTACGCTTGTAATACTTTTCCGCCAACGTTTCCTGATGGCCTAGATGTGGAGATTTTTGACAAAAAATCTTTAATAAAAACTTATAAAAATGCCAAAAAAAAATATGATCTTGAGCATGTAACATCATACATGCGAAATAAAAAAAGGTTCAAAATTGGAAATTTATTATCAAAAGAAAATTTTTCAAAATTAAGATGGACACTAGACGAACATGATGACTACTTATTCTTGAAAGAGTTAAATAAAAAAGTTAATTTAGTTAACGCTTCGTATAGCAGTATTATAAGAACGCTCAAAAAATATCCCTCATTAAAAGACATAAATAGCAAAATAAACAGAAATGAAGGTGCGTATCTTGGCAAAGGTCAAAAATTATGGAAAAGGGCAAAACAAATTATTCCTGGTGGCAACATGCTTCTTTCAAAAAGATCTGAAATGTTTCTACCAAACTTATGGCCTTCATACTTCAAAACATCAAAATATAATAAGGTCACAGATCTTGATGGAAAAAAGTATACAGATTTTATATTTAGTGTAGGTCAAAATATTCTAGGTTACAGAAATCCAATTATTGAAAAAAAAGTTATCAAATCCTTAAAAATGGGAAATATGACTACACTTAATTCATTTGAAGAAGTGCAATTGGCTGAAAAATTATTATCTATGCATCCTTGGTTTGATATGGTCAGGTTTGCAAGATCTGGTGGTGAAGCAAACGCTATAGCAATCAGAATAGCTAGAGGATCAACAAAAAAACAAAATGTTGCTATATGTGGATATCACGGTTGGCATGATTGGTATTTAGCAACTAATTTAAAAAATAAAAATAATTTATCAAATCATCTTTTGCCTGGGCTTGAACCTCTAGGTGTTCACCAAAAACTCAAAGATACCGTGTATCCATTTGAATATAATGATTTTAAAAGTTTAAAATCACTAGTTGAGAAAAAAAATATTGGAATAATCAAAATGGAAGTCAGTAGAAATTTTGGTCCTAAAAATAGTTTTTTACAAAAAGTAAGAAAATTATGTAATGAAAAAAATATAATTTTAATATTTGACGAATGTACCTCGGGTTTCAGAAATTGCTTCGGCGGCTTGCATAAAATATTTAATGTAAAGCCTGATATGGCAATGTTTGGAAAAGCTCTTGGTAATGGTCATGCAGTTACAGCTGTTGTGGGAAAAAAAGATATAATGGAGGCTGCTCAAAAAAGTTTTATTAGTAGTACTTTTTGGACTGAAAGAATGGGTAGTGTGGCAGGACTAGCTACTTTAAATGAAATGCAAAGAATAAAGTCTTGGGATATAATAACTAAGACAGGAAAAAAAATTAAAAAAAATTGGGAAAAACTGTCAAAATCTTACAATTTAAAAATCACAGTTAGCGGACTCGATGCCCTTTGTTCTTTCTCTTTTAAGTCAAGTAATTCAAATAAGTATAAAACTCTGATTACTCAAGAAATGTTAAAAAAGAAATATTTAGCATCAAATTTAGTTTATGTGAGTATTGCACATGATGATAAAACTGTTGACGACTACTTTAGTAGATTAGATGAAATATTTAAATTGGTAAAAAAATGTGAGAATCATGAATTAAATATTGATCAACTAATTAAAACAGAACCTGCACATACTACATTTAAAAGACTAAATTAATGAATGCTATTTTTTTAACAAGCTATGGCTCTGAAGGCTATGGTCATATATCTAGATGTCAGGCTATATCAGCAGCATTAGATGAATATAAAATAAAAAATAAATTTATTGTTAATACAAAAGATAGAAAAAAAATTTTACCCTCAAATAAAATTTTAAGTAAATTTAATTGGTACAAATTTAAAAAAAGAACTTTAAAGATAATAAAAAAATATGATTTAGTAATAGTTGATAGTTTACTGATTAAAAAGAAATATTTGCAAACACTAAAAAGAAATTGCAAATTTTTAGTTTATATAAACGATTATCATCGATGGAAAATAGATGAAGTACTCCATGTTGATTGGACTTTATTTTCAAAAAAAAACATCAATAAAACAGAATTAAATTCATACCTTTATACCCCTCTCAGAAAAGAATTTTGGAGTAAAAGCAAATTTAAAGTTAAAAAAAAAATCAAAAAAATCTTAGTTTTTTTTGGTGGTGGGGATATTCACAATCTTTCAGATAGATTTATTAAAATTATGCCTGAACTTTATAAAAATTATCATTTAACAGTAATTTCAAAGAAGAAAAAAAAATTAAAGAATGTGAAATTTTTGAAATTTATGAAAGCTAAAGAATTAAAAAAAAATATGTTAAATTGTGACCTTGTGATAACTAGTGGTGGTCAAACCTTATATGAACTAGCATGTATTGGATGTCCAGCTTTAGTAGTTTCTGATACAAAATATGATATTGAAGATATAAATGCTTGGAAAAAAAAGGGGACTATAATTTATTTGGGAAAATGGAATAGAATTAAATTTAATGATAATTTTAAGAAAAAGTTTAAAAAAATTAAATTTTACAGTGTAAGAAAAAAATTTTCTGAAAATGGAAGAGAATTAATTGATGGTAAAGGAGCTTTAAGATTAGCAAAAAAAATAATTGAAAATGTTAAATATAACTTTAAGAAATAGAGCAACAGCTGTTTTGAATGATTTTATAATCACAAACAATATTTCTGGAAAATTTTTACTTCCAGCAAATATTTGTCCAATAGTTCCTTTAGTTTTTATTAAAAATAATATTAAAGTAAAATTTATTGATATTTCCAAAAAAAATTTTGACATGGATAAATCTTTAATATTTGAAAATTTAGAGAAATTTGATGGTTTGTTATGGAATAATAGTTATGGAAAAGAAGACAATAATTCAAATTTTTTTCTCAAATGCAAAAAAAATAAAAAAAATTTTTTTATAATTGATGATAGGTGTCTTAATGAACCAAACTTATCATTAAAGCGGCAAATAAACTCTGATTTAGAGATTTACAGCACTGGGTACTCAAAATACTGTGACTTAGGACACGGCGGTTATGGTCTAAGTCCAAAAAAGATAAGCTATTTTCCAAACTCATATAATAAATTTTCATATGAATATATTATTAAAAAATTTTATTCCTCAATTAAAAATAAGAATATTTTTTATTCTAAAAAAGAAAATTGGTTAGAAAATAAAAATAATATAAACTCTCTAGAATATTTTAAAAAAATAAAAAAATTAAAAAGAAAAATTAAAATTCATAAAAAAAAAATAAATTCAATTTACGAACAACTTATTCCTAATAAACTTAAAGTAAATAACATCTATAATAATTGGAGATATAATATCCTTACTCCAAATAGAGATATTTTGCTAAATGAAATATTTCAAAAAGGATTATTTGCAAGCAATCATTATTATCCGTCATCTAAAATATTTCAAAATAAACATATGAAAAATTCAGATTATGTAGCCAAGAATATTCTAAATCTTTTTAATGATTTAAGATTCAATGAAAAGATGGCAATAAAGATCTCACAAATAATTAAAAATCATTATTTAAAATATGGATATTTAAGAAAATAAAATGAAAAAAATTTCCATAATGCAACCAATGTTTTTGCCTTGGGGTGGTTTTTTTTATCTTATAAAAAAATCAGACAAATTTATTTTTTTAACACAAACTAAACTTGAAAAAAATTCTTGGCAAACAAAAAATAAAATTTTATCAAACAAAAAAATTGCTAATTTAATTTTACCAATTAAAGGTTCAAGGTTGCAAAAAATTTGCAATGCAAAAATTGATGAAAATATAAATTGGAGAAGAAAAATATCAAATACTCTTATGCAATCATATTCTAATCATCCTTTTGGAAAAAAAATTACTGAAATTTTAACAAATGTAATTAACGATAAAAATATTGTTACTCTAAAAGAATTAAATATTTCATTGATAAAAGTAATTTGCAATTATTTAGATATGAAGTTTAATTTTGAACTAGACTCTGATTTTACCTTTAAAGGAAAAAAATCTGAAAAATTAAAAAATATATGCAATTATTTTAATTCAAAGCATTATATTAGCCCATCCGGATCAAGGGAGTATATAGAGAATGAGAATATATTAAACAAGGCTAAAATTAATGTATTTTATTTATACCAAGATAAAAAATTAAAATACGATCAATTCAAAAATCTGTTATTCGTCGACAATCTGTCAATAATTGATATTATTGCAAACATCGGTCCAGTAAATACAAATAAATTTTTAGAAAAAAAATTTAAATTAATAAAATGAAAAATATTAAAATTGGAAAAAAATATATTGGGATAAGTAAACCTCCTTTTTTAATTGCAGAAATATCTGGAAATCATAAAAAAAATATTAAAAGAATTTATAAAATTATTGATGAAGCATCGAAAGCTGGCTTTGATGCTATTAAAATTCAAACATACAAACCCGATACAATAACTATGAATTTAAAAAAAAACGATTTTAAAATATTAGATAAAAAGAGTCTTTGGAAAAGTAAAACACTTTTTGAAGTATATAAGAAGGGAAGCATTCCGTGGAATTGGCATAAAAAACTTTTAAAATATTGTAAAAAAAAAAAAATAGTTTTTTTTAGTACTCCATTTGATGAAACTGCGGTAGATTTATTGGAAAGTATAAATATAGACCTATATAAGGTTGCTTCATTTGAAATAACTCATTATCCACTTTTAAAAAAAATCGCATTAACTAGAAAACCTGTAATTTTATCCACAGGTATGGCAAGTATTAAGGAGATAAATTTGGCGCTAAAAACACTTAAATCAAATGGTTGTAAAAATATCATTATTTTAAAGTGTACAAGCTCCTACCCTGCGCACTTAAATGACTCGAATCTAAAAACAATAAAAGACATGATGAAAAAATTTAATTTAAACATTGGACTTTCTGATCATTCTATAGGTTTTGCAAATTCAATCCTGGCAATTTTACTTGGGGCATGTGTAATTGAAAAACACGTAACTATTGATAAAAATGATGGTGGACTTGACTCTAAATTCTCACTTGAAGCCAAAGATTTCAAAAAATTTGTATACGAGTGTAAAAATGTAAAAAAGGCCCTTGGCAAAATTTATTATGGTCCAACAAAAAATGAGCTTAGTTCCTTAAAATATCGTAGATCAATTTATGTATCAAAGGATATTAAAAAAGGAGAAATAATTACAAAAAAAAATATAAAAGTTGTAAGGCCCTCGTTAAGTTTAAATCCAATTTATTATGAAAGAATAATAGGTCGTAAAGTTCAAAATTCCTTAAAGTATGGAGATAAAATTTCTTTAAAAGATCTCAAAAAATAAAAATTATTAATTTTTAATAATGAAATATACAATTAAAAGTAAACAGTTTTATATAGGAAAACTAAGACTAAAAAATATAAACAATAAATATATAAATGCTTTAAATAGGTCAGATCAAATATCTTTTAAAAAAATAAATATTTTAAATCAAAAAAAATATATAAGAAATTTAAGAGCAAAAAAAATTAAATTAACAAGATACAATATTAGAAATAATGAAATCTTAGAAATATTTTATATCAACAAGATTATTGCAACTTCAGGATTTCAAATAAATATTAAAAAGAAAACAGCTTTCCAGGGTATTTTGATTATTGATGATAAATTTAAAGGAGGAGGATTTTCTAAATTTTTTATCTCTGCTTGTATAATAGAAATATTAAAATTTTACAAACTAAATTTTGTAATTGCGGGAGTAAGTAATAATAATATTATCTCTAAGAAAACTTTTTTAGGTGCTGGATTTAAATATTTTAAAAGAATAAAATCTAATAATACAAGTTATTTTAAGATAGATTTGAAAAAAGATATTAAAAAACTAACAAAAATTTTAAAGATTTAATTAATATTATCTAGAAAAATTTTAGCATTTATAAACGAAAATAGAAATTTGCTATAATGGTTTAAATTTATATTTTTTGATAAAAGATTTTTTATTTTTTTATAATCGTAAAATTCAAAAATTTCACTTTTATTATTTAGCAAATAATTAATAAAATCTTTATCTTTAAAATTAAAGATGTTGCCAATTGCTCCATTAAAACCTTTTTTTTGTCTATCAGTCCTAATGTCTTCATGGAGATATCCAGAAACTGAATTTCTTAATAAAGATTTTGCGTAACCATTATCAATTAAATTTTCCGATGATACTGCAAAAATCAATTCAAAAAGATTTTTATCTAGATAAGGACTCCTATTTT
>MDTG01018479.1_pt1 | contig 13835 bp, 14 predicted proteins | sample 811421 | NCBI WGS metagenome assembly MDTG01 (sample SAMN05326645, study PRJNA326480) | marine metagenome | isolation source: seawater | place: Pacific Ocean: South East | collected 2011 | reverse complement strand
TTAAATCTTTAATTATGAATTGATGAGGTAATTTTGTTTGATCAATTATCTTAACTAAATTATTCTCAAACCAAATAGTTCGATAAGATTTATTTTCTATCCTCATTTTTTTTTATTAAGAACTCTACCCGCTATATTATTGAGTTTTTTGATTGTTTTTTTTGTTCTTAATTTTGGATCAGTGATAATAGCAACATCTAGACAATTATTTGCAGGATCTTTTTCCACTGAGTAATCTTTAAAAGTTTTTATAATTTCTTTGATCATATTCTGAGCATTAGCTGCATTTTTCATTAATGTTTGAATTACCATATTAACATCAACCTCATCATGATCTGGGTGCCAACAGTCATAATCCGTAACCATTGCAACAGTGCAGTATCTAATTTCTGCCTCTCTTGCTAATTTTGCTTCAGGCATATTGGTCATACCGATTACATCTGCTGCCCAAGATCTATATAAATTTGACTCGGCAAGAGTAGAAAATTGAGGACCTTCCATCACAACATAAGTTCCTCCGGTTTGATAACTTATATTTAATTTTTTTAATGCAGCCTCACAACAATTTGAAAGCCCTGGACTTGTGGGTTTTGCCATTGATACATGGGCTACGATTTCCTCATCAAAAAATGTTTTTACTCTTGAGAATGTGCGATCTATAAATTGATCTACTATAACAAATTTCCCTGGTTCTAAATTTTCTTTTAGCGAGCCAACAGCAGATACTGAAATTATGTCGGTAACTCCTAACTGTTTCATAGAGTCGATATTGGCTCTAAAATTAATATTTGAAGGGTTTATTTTATGCCCTCTTGCATGCCTTGGGATAAAACAAATCTCTTCTTTTCCAAATGTTGCTAGAAGAATTTCATCTGAAGGCTTTCCCCAAGAAGTATTAACTTTTTTCCATTTTGTTTTTTCAAAACCCTCCATTTTATAAAGACCACTTCCGCCAATTATCCCAAGTTTTCTTTTTTTCATGATTTCATTATTAATGCTTTTTTGTTAGAACTTGAAGCAAATTATGGATTTAAAAAAACATATTAGATCAATCCCTGACTATCCTAAAAAGGGAATTTTGTTCAGAGATATAACAACATTAATTAAAGATGCAAAAGCTTTTAAATATACTAATGATAAAATAATAGAATTAGCCAGAGATGTAAGTTTTGATAAAATTGCAGCAATTGAGTCTAGGGGTTTTGTTTTTGCTTCTACCATTTCTTATATACTTGAAAAACCTTTTATTCTCTTAAGAAAAAAAAATAAACTTCCCTCTGAGGTTCACTCTGTTGATTTTGAACTTGAATATGGAAGAGCTACTATAGAAGTCCACAAAGACTCAATAAATAAAGACGAAAAAATTTTGATTATTGACGATCTTATTGCTACAGGCGGCACAGCTGAGGCTGCGGCAAAAATTGTTGAAATATCCGGTGGTAAAGTTGCAGGATTTATTTTTGTTATTAATTTATTTGATTTGCCTGGAAATAATTTACTTAAGAGTAAGGGTTATATGACAAAAAGTTTAATTGAGTTTCCCGGACACTAATTACTTAACTTAAACTTTTTTATGTATTCCTTCAAAGAAATCTTGCCAAAATGTTTGTAGATATTATTTGAAAGATTTTTTTTTTTTAAAGCAGAAGCATAACGCTCTCCAGATCTTTTAGGTAAAAATTTTATTTTTGAATCAAACATCTTTGCAACTTCAAGAATAGAATAAGATTTTTTACTAGCTACACTATAATGTCTGCAAAGATTTTTTTTCCAAGCATAATAGCAAATGTTTATTGTATCATCTACATGTGTAAATCTTCTAGTTTGTGACCCAGGTTTAACAACTGGTAATGGTTTCTTTTTTTTATAATGATCTTCAAAAATTCCAATTACTGTTGACATGTCACCTTTGCAAATTTGATAAGGACCGTAAACATTATAAAAATAAATAACTTCATATTTAAAATTAAACCATTTTTTTAAATTTTCTAATAGTTCTAAATTTTTGGCTTTCGAAAAAGCGTAGGGTGATAAATTTTTATCATCACCTTTGTTTCCTAAAGAAGCTGATGTAGCAGAATAAATTAATTTTATTTTATTTTTCAAGCAAAAATTGAAGATCGCGTTAGATCCAATCGAATTAGAGTCTATACATTCATTCATTTTTAAAAAACTTTGATAAATTCTAGCAAATTCTCCAAAATGAAAAATAGCCTTAATGTTCTTTGGGGACTTAATTACTCTAGAAATTTCCGAGGTATTACAATTTAAATATCTAATTCTTTTATTATTTATGTGATTTTTTTTTGTGCCAGAGCTATAATTGTCTAAACTTAAAATTTCATAACTTGTTTTTTTTAATAAGAAATTTATCAGATTCGTTCCAATAAATCCTGCCCCTCCTGTTACAATAATTTTTTTCATCTAAATTATAAGTTTTTTATATTCATAAAATCACTAAATCAATCCTATCTTGGTCTAAACCACGATTTTTTTCCTATAATAGAGTTTGTTAACCCGCTTAATCTACTGAAGTATATTAATTTTTTTTTTTTATTTAAGATAACTGAGTATAATAAAAATTTTAAGGTAGCTGAAATAAATTTTGGTATAATTATTATTAATGCCAATGTAAAACCTTTATGTTTTTTATGAAAATAAAAAGTAGACCACATCCAGTGCCAATTTCTATTTATTTCCAATTCATCTAAAGATACCATCCTCACTGAACCTCCACCATCATGCTCAACTTTTATTTTAGGGTTTACCAAAATAGTTCCTTTGCTATCTTTTATTTTTTTGCATAAGTCTATTTCTTCGAAATAAAGAAAAAAATTTTCGTCAAAGAATTTATTGTTAAATTTTTTCATATTAAAAAACATTGCATAGCCCTTGATGTTATCAACTTTTAAAATATTTCCATTCTGCTTAAAATTTGTAAAGTCCTGATTGGGACCGATCAACCAAAAATCCGAGTTCTCTTGCGCTGTGGTATAAAAATTTTCTAAAGAGTTTTTTAAAAGCCTGGTGTCAGGATTTATAACCAAAGCAAATTTTGTTTTAACTTTGCTCAAGCCAAAATTATTACCAACTGCATAACCATCGTTTCGTTTTAACAAGAAGCATTCAACATTTGACCTATAAGCCTCTAATTTTTGTTTAAATTTTATATTGTCTGAATTTTCAATTATAATTATTTTTGATTCTTTCGGTATCGAATCTAAGCAGGAAAAAATTTTGTGCTCACTTTTAAATGTTACTATTACAACGGTTATGTCTGTTAGATTCATTGAATAATAATATTTGATTTTAAAGGATAATTCTTTTAATTATTTAACATAAATTTGCCTAAAGTTCTTTTAAATATTAAAAAATATGAGAAAAATCATTGTTACCGGAGGCTCAGGTTTTATAGGCAGTAATTTAGTTAATTATTTAATAAAAAAAAAATTTTTTGTAATAAATATAGATAAACAAAGTTATTCTTCTAATAACTATAATCAAATTTTTAACAAAAATTATATTCTATATAAGTTAGATATTAATAATAAAAAAAAATTAATATCAATAATAAAAAAATACCGTCCAAAAGCCATCTTTAATTTAGCGGCAGAAACTCATGTTGACAGATCAATAGATGGACCAAAAAATTTTATTTATTCAAACTTTGTTGGAGTATTTAATTTATTAGAGGCTATTAGATATTTAAAGAGAGAAAATAATCTTAACTTAAAATTAATCCATGTTTCTACTGATGAAGTTTATGGTGATATAAAAAAAAAATGAAAAATCAAATGAAAACTTTTCGTACAAACCAAGTTCTCCATATTCAGCCACAAAAGCAGCAGCTGATCATTTAATTAAAGCATATATAAGAACTTATAAAATAAGTGCAGTAATTTCAAATTGTTGTAATAATTATGGTCCTTTTCAATTTCCGGAAAAATTAATACCAAAAATTTTATACAATATTTTTAACCACAAGAAACTACCAATTTATTCAAAAGGTCAAAATATAAGAGAATGGATTTATGTGAAAGATCATTGTGAAGCTCTTTATAAATTATATTTAGCAGGTAAATCTGGGCAAAGTTATAATGTTGGTTCAAATATAAGTCTAAAAAATATTGATTTAGTGAAAAAGATTCTGAATATTTGTAAAAAACAAAAAATAAAAATTGGAAGAAAATCAAAAATTTATTTTATAAAAGATAGACCTGGCCATGATTTTAGATACGCCTTAAATTCAAAAAAAATAAAAAAAGAAGTTAATTGGAAAAATAAAACTAAAATTGAGGATGGACTTTTTCAAACAATTAAATGGTATAAAAATAATAAAAAATTTTTAAAAAAGACTTCAAGTAAAATTTTTACGAGAAGACTGGGACTCAAGATATGATAGAAATGTATTAATTTAAGAATATTGCTGATGAAGAAAATACTTGTTACAGGTGGAAATAGCAGATTTGCTAATGAACTAAAAAAATTTAAATCAAAATTCAAAATTATTTATTTAGATAAGAAAAAATTAAATATTCATTCACCTGTCTCAATTAGAAAAAACTTTCAAAAATTTAAACCAAATTATATTTTTCATTTAGCTGGTTTATCAAGACCTATGAAAATTCATGAAAAAAACATTATAAAAAGTATAGAGCTTAATATAATTGGTACCTGTAATATTGTAAAAGAATGTTCAAAAAAAAATATTAAATTAATTTATTTTTCTACAAATTATTTATATCCTGGCACTAAAGGCAATTATAAGGAAACAGATCCGGTCTTACCTTGGAATAATTATGGTTGGTCTAAATTAGGCGGTGAAAGTGCGGTTCAAATGTATAAAAATTCGTTAATCTTAAGATGTGCTCTCACGGAGTATCCTTTTACACATAAAAAAGCTTTTTCAGATGTTAAAACTAATTTTATATATCATAAAGATTTTATACCAATTTTATTTAAAATTTTACAAAAAAAAGGAGTAATTAACGTGGGTGGCAAAACTAAAAGTGTTTTTGAATTTGCAAAAAAAGAAAATAAAAATATTATTAAAATTAAGTCTAAAGGTGTCATGCCAAAAAGAATTGATATGAACCTAAATAAACTTTCTTCAATTATAAAAAAATGAAAATCAAAAAAACTAAATTTGAAGGATTGTTTGTCGTAAAGCAAAGTTTAAATATTGATAAAAGGGGATATTTAAGAGAAACACATAACGACAAAATAATTAAAAAAAAATTTAATTTTGAGTATTTTACTTTTTCAAAAGCAAATGTGCTAAGAGGATTTCATTTTCAAGTAAAGCAACCTCAGTCGAAATACGTAAATGTATTAAAAGGGAAGATATTGGATTGTGTGGTAGATTTAAGGCTTAAATCAAAAACTTTTGGTAAAACTTTTAAAATTGTTTTATCTGAAAAAAACTCCTTAGGACTTTTTATACCTAGAGGCTTCGCTCACGCTTATTATTCCTTAGGAAATGAAAATTTAATTTATTACAAACTTGATAATTATTATAAGCCAAAATTTGAGCATGGAATTATTTGGAATGATAAAATGTTAAATATAAACTGGCCGTCGAAAAAACCTCACATATCTAGTAAGGACAAAAAAATGCCAGAACTAAAATATTATTTAAAAAATAAGAAACTTCTTAATTTTAAATGAATTATAGCAAAATAGATATTGGAAAAAACTTTATTCTTATATTTTTAAGTTTTTTTTTTTCAATATTATTTTTTAATGACCAGGTTGCTGTTAGGGGTGGCCTAGTAATTTCTGAAGAAATAAAATTTACTAGTCAAATATCACCACTAAATTTTTATTTTAATAATTCTTGGACTCTACTTACTCAAACTTCCGCTATTTTACTAAAATTTGGAATATCCACTAAGATTGTATCTTTAATACTTGTTTTTTTTCTTAATATAATTTTGTTTTATAGTTGTTTTCTAATATTAAATAAATTTATTGATAATTTTGCTCTTTCTTTATCAATTTGCCTGTTTATAATTTTTTTTCAAAAGAATTTAGGTGATACTGATTATCCATCTCTAATCTACACGGTTCATACCTTCGGTGCATACTCACAGGCACTAGTTGGACTCATAATTGCATCTTTATTATATAATAACTTACGATTTTCAATTTTGTTAAGCTTTTTACTATTTATCATACACCCAATAGTAGGCCTATGGGTACTAAGTATCATATTATCATTAACTTTAATTCTAAAAGAGGTTTCAAATTTAAAAAAATTTTTTATTTATATTGCCCCAGGAGTTATCTTAGCGGGTTTAAGCCTTTCTTTTTTTCTTTTAACATCATTAGAAACTAACTCCTATGATCAAAATCTTTTTAATACCTATATGGAAAAGTGGGATGGTCATAGAGCTAAAAATTATAATATACATATAGAATTTATTGTTAAATCAATTCTAGTTTTACTTATAATTAATACTTTAATTGAAAATAAAGTAAAAAATAAATTTTTTATTTACTTTTTAAATTTTATAATTTTATCAGCAATGTTAATATATTTCATTTTTAAATTTTCCAACCTTAATAATTATGGAATACTGTCAAGTATTATACCAGGGAGATTTATGGCTACTTACACATTCATAGCTTGGCCTTTGGTTTTGTCATTAGTCTACCAAAAATTTAAAAAATATAATTACTTAAATAGTTTTTTTTATTTTTTAATAATTTTATATTCTTTAATGCATTACAAAAATTTTGTTCAAGTAAAAAATAATTATGTAAATTCTGAAATCTTTTCAATAAATAAAAATCAAAATCAAATTTTCTATGAATTAAGTAATTTTAAAAATACTGGAAATATTATAGCAACTGAAAATGCTGCTTTTAATGTATTGTATATATCAAAAAAACCTCTGCTAATAACTAGATCTCTTGATTTTCTTCCTTATCATCCTTATCTCATTAACGATATTAAGGAAATTTTAGAGGAGGTGTATGGATATGATTTTAATAATCCGCCTATTAAGAATTTTCCTTATTTAAAAGACAAGTTTTTTAAAGATAATTTTGAGAACAGATCAAAAAAAGATTGGATAAAAATTAAAAATAAATTTAAGTCTAATTATGTTATTGTTCCAAAGAATTGGAATTTAAATTTAGATTTAGTATCTAGTGATAGAAATTTTAAAATTTATAAAATTATTTAATCTTCTTTTTTATATCTTTAATAACGTAACTATCTCTACCTCTAACTTCTTCAAATATTCTAGCCATGTAAATTCCAATTATACCTAATGCTAATAATATTATGCCTGAGAAAAATGAAATTGTAATTATTATTCCAGCGGTTCCTGGTACAGCTATATTTGTAAATTTCATATAAAGTGCATAAATAATTAGACCCATTGAAAATAATATTGAAACCATCCCTAATAAGATTCCAAAATATAATGGTTTAAGTGAATAAGCAGTAACTCCGCTAATAAACTGTGTTACAGGCCCCGATGATAATAAGGGAAATTTTGTCGATCCTTTTGATCTTGGGTCTCTTACATAATTAACATAACTTTGCTTGAAACCCACCCAAACTGACAAACCTCTAATGTATGGCCTAAATTCTTTTTGCTCCAAAATTTTTTCTAGAGCTTTTCTAGAGATTAATTTAAAATCCCCAGCTTCAGAAGGCAAATTGATATCTGATAAAAAATTAATAATTTTATAAGCAATTTTAGTAATTATTAGTTTTAATTTTGACTCCCCTAATCTTTTCGATCTTACAGTGTGAACTATTTCTGCACCATTTTCATACTCTTGGACAAGTTTTTCTAGAATTTCTGGAGGGTCTTGTAAATCAGAGTCCATATAAACTACACAGTCTCCTTTGGCATGTTTAAAACCAGCTAAAACGCATGGCCCTACACCAAATGTTCGAGACATATTAATTATAGTAATTGGAAATTTTTTTTGTAAATCTTCAAGTAATTTTTCAGAATTATCATCCGAAGCGTCATTAACAAAAATCAACTCATAATCATAATTTGATAGTTTTTTTACAGAGTCATCCACTCTTTTGATGAGTTCATTTAAATTTTTTTCTTCATTTTTGAAAGAAAAAACAAAAGAAATTATTTTCATAAAACAATTATTAAACTATTTAAACTTATATTAAAATGTTAAAAATTTAGGAATTATGAAAAATATAGATTTAGTAATTTTGGCTGGAGGTAAAGGTACTAGAATTAAAGAATTTTTAGATAATAAACCAAAACCAATGGCCAAGTTCAATAATATTTACTTCTTGCAATATTTGTTAAATTCTTATGGTAAATATTCATTTAATAAAATTTTTATTTTAACAGGCTATAAGCACAAAGTAATTTATAGAAACTTTCATAATAAAATATTTAATCTTACAAAAATCAAATGTTTAAAAGAAAAAAAACTTATGGGTACAGGAGGAGCTTTATTGAATTTAAAAAAAGAAAAGATTAATAATTTTGTCTTAATTAACGGAGACACAATTTTTGACATCGATGTAAATAACTTAGTAAAAATTTGTGGAAATAAAAATTTAGGAAGTATTGCCTTAGCTGAAAATAGAAAAAATATCAATAATTTTAAATTAAATAATTTAAGTTTAAAAAAAAATAAACTCTCGTATCGAAGAAAAGGTAAATTGATGAATGGTGGTATTTATTTTTTTAAAAAAAAAATATTAAGTATGTTGCCAAGAAAAAAATTTTCTTTGGAGGATGATTTTTTGCCTAATTTAATTAATAGAAAGCTTTTAAAAGGCAAAGTATACAACAACTTTTTTTTAGATATTGGTACGCCAAAATATTTTAAAATTTCGGAAAAAAAATTAAAAAATTATTTTAAAAAACCAGCTATTTTTTTAGATAGAGACGGTGTTATAAATCATGATCTTGGTTATGTTTACAAAAAAAAAGATTTTAGGTTTAAAAAAGGTGTTATAAAAGGTCTAAAATATATTAGCAAAAAAAAATATTTAATTTTTATCGTTACCAACCAGGCTGGTATAGCTAAAGGTCTATATAAAGAGAAAGATTTTTTTAAACTACAATCCCATTTAAGCAAAAAATTGTTAAAATACAATATTATAATTAACGATGTACAGTATTCTCCTTTTCATCCTAAAGCTAGTATCTTAAAATTTAGAAAAAATAGTAATTTAAGAAAACCAGGCAATCAAATGATTAAAAATATTATGAGTAATTTTATTATCGATAAAAAAAAAAGTTTTATGATTGGTGATAAAATTTCAGATAAAGTATGTGCGAATAAAAGTAATATTAAATTTTACTATGCTGAAAACAATTTTGAGTCCTTGATAAAAAAGATTGTTTAATAATTATTTATAATTTTATTTTTATCATTAGAGAATATTTGAATTAGTTCTGCAATTCCGTCATCCAATGTTATAGAGGCTTTAAAACCTTTTTTTTCAATTTTTCTATTACTCACAAAATAGTCTCTTTTGTCTGGATCTTTCCTATTCGTTACAATTGTTATCTTCAATTTTTTATATTGTTTTTGTATTTTTCTTGCTAACATAATTTTGCTTATGTTTGCTGATGACAAACCTAAATTATAAACATCATTTTTTAATTTATTAAAATTTTTCATAGTAAATTCAATAGCATTAACAACATCTCTAACATGTATAAAATTTCTTCTAAAATGAGGTTCAAATAATGTTAATCTTTTTTTTTTTACAGTTGTATTTACAAAATTATTCACCAATAAATCACTTCTCATTCTGTAGCTATGTCCAAAAACTGTTGCTAATCTAAAACAAACGTGATTTTTTATTTTATCTCTTACTAAATCTTCCCCGTCACATTTTGTTCTTCCATAAAGAGATATGGGATTAAGAGGGCTACTCTCATCACAAAACTTTCCTTTTTCGCCTATTCCATATCCAGAATTTGTTGTTAAATAGATTACTTTATTCTTTTTAGTCACGACGTCGCATAAAGTTTTTATGGTTCCTAGATTTGTGCTAATGGCGTCTTTTTTAAATTTTTCACACAAAGGAGCTCCTACTAATGCTGCTAATGGGATTATGTAATCATTTTTTTTTACTAGTTTTTTGATTAAACTTTTCTTTCTTACATCATCAATAATAAGCTTAAAATTTTTATTAAAGTACAAATGGTTTAAAGAGCCTTTGTCATATTTTAGAAGATCGATTACTGTCACTTTATGACCTAAACTCAAAAGTCTGGTACTTAGCATCGATCCAATATACCCAGCTCCGCCTGTGATTAAAACTTTACTCATAATATTATTTTTTTAGCCTTTCTATCTCTTTTACTTAATATTGGATTTTTAATTGGCCACTTAAAATTAATTTGTGGATCGTTCCACCGATAACTTTTTTGTTTTGCTGCGTCAACATATTTTCCTTTATAGCTCCATTTGTAATGAAATATACAAATCTTCGAGAGACAAAGGTGTGCGTTAGCATAATAAGGAGGCACAAGTATTAGTTTTGGCTTTTTATAATCTACAATCCATTTTTTATGTTTTAAAAAATTTTTCGAATTTTTTCTCACATCAACCACAACAAATAAAAATTTTCCATAAATACTTGTAATTAATTTCCATGATTTAAAATCACAATGAAAACCTCTTAAAGTATTTTGTTTTGATAGAGAAAATTTGTCATGATTAAATTGAGGATTTTTAAATATTCCCTTTTTCCATGTAGTCCAAAGCAGACCTCTTTTATCCTTAAAATTTTTTTGGTTTATAATTTTTATATCTTTAAACACTTGAGTTTTTATCACCTTTTATTTTTCTCTTAAGTTTTATTTTCGACATTTCAACTATATTATTTGCAGCAACCTTTCCAAATTTTTTTTCTATTAAATTTAAAAAAGGTCTGTAATTATGATATTTATCAAACGCTTCATCTCTTAAAGATATTACTTCTGCTGCTGATAACTTTTCAGTAGGTAATGGTATAGTTTCGTAACTGTGAAAAGAGTAACCTTCATAACTTTCAGGGAGTTTAGTTCCATTTTCTAAAGCTTTTTTATATAAAAGACTACCTGGCAAAGCCATTGCTGCATAAGTATTCCATCCAGCTGTACATAACTCAAGGCTTAATTCCATAGTTTTTTGAATTGTTTCTTTTGTGTCACCAGGTAGACCAAATATGTAATTAGCCATGACATTTATATCTGCTTCATGAACTTTTTGAATAACTTTTCTTACATCTACATCTTCAAATTTACCTTTATCAACCTCTAATCTTACTGATTTATCTCCACTCTCAATTCCAAGAGCCAACCATTTTATTCCTGCTTTTCTCACTAATTCTAGTATCTCTGGTCTTTTAATTGTATCAATTCTGCTATAGCTCCAAATTCTTAAACTATCATCTTTATTTCTTTCAGCTAATTTTTTACATAAAGGAATATAATATTTTGGATTTAATAAAAACATTTCATCTACTATTCTTATAGTCTTAACGCCCATGGCTATTAATTTATCAAATTCTTTAATAATGAATTCGGTAGACCAAAATCTCATTCCACTATAATTAGAAGCTACTCCTATATCGTCATTGTCATTTCTGTTTAAGATATTAATCATACAAAAATTACACCCAAACTGACATCCAAGACTTGTTTGTAAACTTGCATAAGGAGTTCTTTTTTTAAAATCATATTCAGCATGCCACATTGGTGCTCTATAAAGATCTAAAGGTTTAGTTTTATAAGGCAACAGATCCCAAGCATAACCAGGAAGATCTTTGTCCATTTTATCATTAGGCACCACTTTTTCAGGATCAGTCATTACAATTTTATCTTTATCTCTATACGCTATTCCTTTGAGTTTAGAGAGATTTTCAGCTGAATAGTTACTTAGCTTTAAGGCATTTCTTAATGCGTAAACACCTTCATTAGTGAATACAAAATCAATACTTTTTTCATTTTTAAGAGTTTCTATTGGAAGTGCCTGCACATGAGAACCCACTATAGAGATAGGTATATTAATTTTTTTTTTTAAATACTCAGAAATATGAATAGCACCACTCATATTTGTAGTTCCGGCGTTTACATTTTGACCATAAACGACAAGACAAATTAGTTTGGGTTTAAGTTTTTTAATTCTTTCTAAAATTTTTTCCTCTGTTAAATCCTCAGCATTAGCATCTAAAATATTTACCTTAAAACCTATATCCCTCGTAGATTGCGCTAACAACAAAGCCCACGTAGGAGGTTCAATAGCTGAGTAAGTGATAGACAACTTTTGATAAGTTTTTGAGGAACTTTTAGTAACTAAAAACAAACAATCTATTTTATTGATTGAAGACATCTTATAAAGAAATTTTATTTAAAATTTTAGTTATTTGTAATATTTTTTTTTTACTTAATAATGGATAATTGCCAATGTAATATCCAAAGAAATGAACATGCTCTACGTTTTTAAAATTTTTGAAATTTTTTACTTTAACAATTTTTTTTAAATAAGGTTGTCGAAGTTGATTACCACCCCCAGCATTTCCTCTCCTAAATTCAATATTATTTTTCTGAAGCACTCGCTCAAAATAATCTCTTTTTTTTATATTTTTAGTTTTCAAGATAATTGGAAATGCATAGTTTGAACTTCCTAAAATTTTATAATCTGACCAGTATTTATTTTTATCAAGGTTTTTTAAAAATATTTTAAAGTTTTTAGTTCTTGCTTTATTATTTTTATCTAATGACTTCAATTGATTTAAACCAAAGACAGCTCCAATTTCATTATTTCTGAAATTCAATGTGGGATATAAAAAAATAAATTGCGGTGACAAACTGCTATATTTATTTTGCACTCCCCTTTCAAATTTATCATTTTTTGCCTCCCTTGCCATACCATGAGATCTAAATATTCTTGATAATTCATGAATTTTTCTATCATTTGTGCAAACCATGCCCCCTTCAATAGTTGTCATATGATGAGCATAATAAAAAGAAAAATTTGAAATTAATCCAAAAGAACCAAGTTTTTTATTATTATGTTTTGCTCCATGACTCTCACACACATCTTCTATTAAATGAATTTTTCTTTTTTTTAACTCTAGTAATAATTTATTTGACAATCCATTGAATCCTTGTGCGTGCGTAATAAAAACTGCTAAGGTTTTTTTATTAATTTTCTTTATTACTTGTTCAGATGACATTGACAAAGTGTCAAGGTTGATATCAACAAAAATAGGCTTAAATCCATTCATTATTACTGAGTTTATATCAGACACCCAAGTTAGGGACGGAACAATAACTTCATTTTTTGCTTTATTCTTATTTAAAGCTTTTAAAATTGAAATAGATATAAAATTTGCTGACGAACCTGAATTAACAAAAGTTGAGTATTTCACACCCAACCATTTAGACCATTTTTTTTCAAACTCTAAAACTTTTTTTGATTGAGTCAAAACTACATCTTTATTTTTCAAAAACTTTTTTACTGCACTAATATCTTTATTACTATAATTATTATGCATTAATTTATGATAAAATTTCATATTATCTTTCAAAATCCTTGAATATAACTTGGGCTCCCTCATTTGTAAAATTGAACGGTATGTTAATTAATTTTTTTCTACTAATAAAAAATTTTTTTCTAAATTTCTTTGGCATATAAAGTAGAAGAAAGCCTCCTCCACCTGCACCTAATAGTTTACCTCCAAAAGCACCATTTTTCATAGCAAAATTGTATAAATCATCTATTTTAGAGTTAGTAATTGAGCTACTTAGTTTTTTTTTTAAGTACCAGGCGCTATTTAAAAGTTTTCCAAAATCATCCACATTTCCTGAATTTAATAACTTTTCTCCCTC
>MDTG01417618.1_pt1 | contig 13836 bp, 12 predicted proteins | sample 811421 | NCBI WGS metagenome assembly MDTG01 (sample SAMN05326645, study PRJNA326480) | marine metagenome | isolation source: seawater | place: Pacific Ocean: South East | collected 2011 | reverse complement strand
GTTGACGCCAGGTCAACATTTTGCTGACGACGTCGGACACAGACGCATCTGGGTCGAGGCATTGTGTCTCCAGAGCATGCGTTGCCCAGGCTTGGAAAGCTTCGTACGCGGCAGGAAACTCGTCGGTGCCTTCCAACGGTGCAATCTCACCGTTGTATCGGAATTTGGTTTGTTGGGCCAAGGTCGAAAACGCCGACCGGTCGTGCATGCCCTCCAGACGTTCGCGCATCATGTCTTCGGACGTCCGAATGTCGTATTCGGATTGGCAATTCGGGTCGTACCCCATGTCTAACTGCTTTTGACGAATCGCCCGCTGCGCTTCCATCCACGCTTGGTGGTCAGGCAAATACTTGGCACAAAACACTTTGGGATGAATTTGTTCGGGGGTTAGACGGCGGACATAGCTCGGATATGTAAACCGGACAATCGAATCGGTGTTGAGGTCTGCCGAATAGGCTTCTGAATTTTTAAAACGAGGGTCGGCTGTTTCGGGCGTCAGCTCGAGCGCCCGACGCAACGTAAACACTTTGCTCGGATTCGCAATGTTTTCCATGTTGTCAATGTCTTTGCTGGGGTCCAGCACATTGTCCAAATCGGCCGTAAACTCTTGCGATTGTGCATAACGGTCACAGATAGTACGGACGTACATCTCTTTGCCGGAAACCCGCATCCACTTTTGGTATGGATGCAGTCCGGCGAGCGGGTCGACTTTGCGCGAATTCTGTTTGCGTTCCATCGAATCCGCATGCAGTCCAGACGTTTCGGCCAACATGGCCTTGAGATGTGTGCCAAAACGCACTTGTGGATGCAACGACACGGCGTGCAAGCGGTAGGCAACGGCCTGGTCTTTGAGTGTTGCCGAGGGTACCCACTCGAGCCAAGCTTTTACATAGGGGTACGCGGCGTCGGCCGGGACGATGTCCGACGGTAGATTGGCCGTCTTGTGGACCATCTTGAGAAACAATTGCAACGCGATTTCGTCGTAACGCGCGCCTTGGTCGGCATGGCGGACATCCGAGAAATTTGAGGCCGCCCGCCGAAACGTGGTCCGCGGGATATGTAAGACAACATGGTCCTTGACATTTTCCAGTACAATGCGCTGCTTAGATTTACTATGGGTATTGTCCCCCCACACAGCCAACGGTTCCATATGTAGCATAGACGTCAACAGTCTTTATACTTTTTTTTACCCAAATTATTTACACATTGTCTTATGCGCATCAAAAGAGAATCCAAAAACAGTACTTTTTGTTTCGATTATTTACAGGCCTCAGAACCATGTATTTTGATATGGAATTCACCCTACCGCCTCTAACACAGCAATCATTCAGCAGATGGTTTGGCAAAAAGGTGCCTCGCGGCGACGACATCGATGAACGCATCGTGTATCCTGGCATCAAACTCGAATGCTCTTCCAAGTCGCGCGATTTGCGTTCAAACATTTCCCCGTCCAATGTCTTTGTTACGCGGATCGGTGAGACCAACAAATATCATCACAAAGTCCTTGGTTCCAACAATGTCTTCATCCCACTGTCCAAACGCCTCTATTCGCATTGCTTTCGCAACATTAATATTCACAGCATTCCCACAGACAACCGTATTACAGTACGCCTGACCGAAAATACCTCGGTGGTCCTCCCCTACATTCCAGACGACTTTGTTACACAAAAACGCTCGAAACGTAACAACAGTGGACGAAACCGGCCGAAACGAGAAGCAAAGCGTGCCAAACGCAACAAAACAACTGACGCGGCATATACGGGGTGGGTGACGCGCGTCATGACGCCTGCCACCGCCGTTGGCGCCGACCGCTCCATTTCCTCGTTTGATTTATTGCGGTATATTCGAGAACAGGCCGAAACACACAGTCAAGACTTGAACGGCTATATCCCGAATCCGTTTGCCGGCGCCACGACCATTCAGGAGATTCAAGCGTCGCCCGAAAAGCAACGGGCGCTGACCACGGTCGTACAATTCGTCCACCATTACGTGCGCCATTTGGTTTAAAGTACCGTACAGGTCCCTCGGCTCGTACGCAAACGTTTTTCTAATTCTATCGTACGTAAACATGCGCCTTCGAGCGTCTTGGGACATTCAGAAGCCTCCGTGCCAAACAAATTGGTCTCAATCCGTTGCAACGATTCGTGTACATAGCGAATCGTGGTGGTCTCGTTGCACGTCTCCGGAACCGGTTCTTCCGACAAGATACCGGTCAAATCTTTCATAATAGCGCGATGGGCTTCCAACGTCGCGTGAAAATAGGATTTGGGCGCACGGGTCAAGGTCGGCGGGGTATGAAACAGCGTATGTACCAAACGAACTGTCGAGCTCCACAACCGACGAGGCGAATATTCTGGAAACACCGACATGTCCTTTTAAACAAACACCCTTAATATGACGTCTTTTTAAAAAGTAGGATTCACTATTTAACTGAACATTGGTGTACGGTATGATCGATACACTCGTCTCACACGCCGCCGCTATCAAACACGAATTGGCACGACTTGGATTTGCGATTCCGCCACAAACCCATATCGAAACGCACAAACTCAAACAAATCCATGTGGACTTTTGCCACTGTGCCACTGAAGTCATCGGCCAATCCGAAGGAACGCTCTTTCGAAACGTTCAATTACTGGTCTCAACGATTCATGGCAGTTATGTACGCGTGCATAACCTGGACGACGTGCTCGTGGCCACCAGTCTTTTACTGTGCTACTTGAAACAGTACAATGGTTAACCCAACCAACGTAACGTCGGATGGTCGGCCGCAACGGCTGCCTGTGCGTAGGCCGAGATGGGCTCGCCGCGGGCTTGTGATAATGTCCACTCGGCGACCAGCCATGCTGGCGGTGCCACACGTTTCGCTGGAATGCGGTCCGGTTGAAGCAACACCACGCGACCGTCCACCGTATACAGCACATAGGGCAAATATCCTTCCAGCTCGACACCCAGACGCGTATGTGCTCCAAACGTATAGGACGTGCCAACACGCTTGACGATTTTCAAGTGCGACGAACCGCCGGTTTTCTCGTTGACCGGTAGCGGCAAATCGGCGTGAAACTTGACACCCAACATTTAGTATAAAAGCCCAGTGCTGCTGTTTTGTTTCATGCTTAAGACATTCTTTTTCTTGTCCACACTGGCCATCGCACAGGCCTGGCCATGCCAACCCGAAACACATGGCGAACGCATGTGCACGTACATGCACGAACACGCACGCCAGTACCATTCTGGCGGCGAATTCAAACTACGCAAGGCCCGTGTCGAAGCCGTGCGCGAGACCATCGACGACGGCGTGCATTTTGGACTCACGTCCCGTTCGGACCGGTTCGAACACGAACTTGGCCGAAACATGGCCCTCAAATTGTCGATGCATCGGATTTTTGAGAGAGACGACGCCGTCGCGCATGTACCTCTGGCGAGGACACATCACAAACCCATCGATTGGCGATCCCACAACGGCAAGTCTTATGTGACCCCGGTCAAAGACCAGGGCAAATGCGGTGGGTGTTTCGCGTTTGCGGCGGCCACGGTGCTCGAATATTGGTCGGCCAAACACCACGGCTTTCCCAAATCTTTGTCCTCACAATTGTTGATGGATTGTACCTCGGGCGGTCGAAAACCCGACGCCGGATGCGACGGTGGACTGATGGAATATGTGTTTGAATACGGCAAACGTCATCCGGTCGCTCTGGATTCGGATTTGCCGTATCATGAACGTCTCGAAACTTGTCCGGACCATTCGATGTTGTCACACGTCGCCGTCGATTCGTACGGTGTGCTCATGCACGATGACGATCCACATGCCGAAAGTCATATCGAGAGTTTGTTGCACAAATATGGTCCTGTTTCGGTGGGCATTGATTCAGCCAGCATGGACAATTATAGGCGCGGTATCTTTAAGGCGTCCATGTGCTCGAACAATATTGACCACGCGGTGACCATCGTCGGGTACACGGACAAAGCCTGGATCATCAAGAATTCGTGGGGCACTGGGTGGGGTGACCGGGGTTATTTGTACTTGGAACGCGGTAAAAATGCGTGTGGCGTGGCAGAATACATTGTCTATGTGAAAAAGGCGAAGCGCGTGCTCAAGCGATTGTCGCCGCAATGGTCGTATACGATCTAAGCCCACATGACCCAGGCCATAAACATCGTCCAGGAAAACAAACCACAGCCAAACGCTATCAATTGACATCGCGTGCTGTACGTACCGCGCAACTGTTTTAACGATTGTTTGAGTTCTGCCCGTTGGTCGTCCAGCGCTGAACGAATGTCTCTAAAATTTTCATTCGATTGTATCATCAACTCTGAATTCATTTGAATCACATGTGACACTTTGTCGTCTAAAGCGGAGACACGTGTGTCCAATGTGTCGACGCCTCGTTCCAAATTTTGTAAACGCGCGTCCAACAGCTTGTCGGATTCGTGCGCCAGCATATGTCACCATTCCTACAATATAAATACTCATTCTGGTCATTATGAAAGGAGTGCTTTTTTTAATTTCGTATATATCATTTACTCGACGCGCATGCGCTTGCTCTCAGGCGCCTCGGTGTCTGGGGCGCTACGCTTGAGCGTGTAGATGGCCTCGCCGTCAGAGTCATCACCGTCGGGGTTGCTGTGGACGCGAATGCCGTGCTGCAGTGAAATGTCCCAACGCATGCCACAGGCACCGTCCGGCATAAAGTAAAAGCCCGGCGTACAGACCGGGGCAATGACCGCTCCACGTCCGGGCGTACTGCCCGTGATGTCATTGCCGTCGGCGTCTTGGAGTGGTAGGACGTTGCGTTTGGGCGGCGCCGGGTCGCCGTCGGCGCGGTAGCCAAAAGCGCGTGCGGTAATTTTGAGGGTGCGGTGGTCGCCATGTTCGCTGTGCACCAGTGGGTTGTTGAACATTTCCTTGGCGAGGCTCTTGTAGCAATCTTCGTAGGGCTCGCCGCTATCGGCGGCAATCTCGGTGGCACTTTGTTTGAGTTCTTCTTTGGCCTTGGCGAGGAGGTCGGGATGCGTCAGTAGAAACTGTAGGGCATCGTCGCTCAGCTTTTCGGCGTAATCGAAAAAAGCTTTGCTTTCGGGCGTGGGTGCTTCCTTGAGGACGGCCGCAAACTTGGCGTTGGCCTCGGTGGCACCAAACTTGCCAAGGGTGCCGTTTTCGCCGAGGTCGCTGAAGAGTACTTCGGTCGGCGGAAAGCGCGTGGTCAGGCGGACGCCGTTGGGGTCGTCGGTGTTGACGTACGTATTGCCCCTCTTGGAAACGCCCGTCGAAAAGACATACGGGCGCATCGGAGTCTCCATAATCTCGACCGGAATACTGTTGCCACCCTGGCCGGCCTCAAAGACAATAATGTCGGGAATCATCCGGTACGTAATGCCATACTTGTCCTTGGACATGACGAACGCGCTCACCTGGAACGGTACGCTCAGCAGGGCGCCGTTGTTCAGCGACACGTTCTCGGGCATCTGCTCGTAGACGGCGCGTCCGTTCTTGACGACGACGTGGCAATGACGCACCGTCTTGGGGGTCATGTCATAGTTGAATGCCTTGACACGCATGTTCATGACCGTTTCACCGTCGCGGTCGACCTTGATGGGGACCATGGCGGCCTTGATAAAGTTTTCCATCGCCTTGGCACGCTGCTCTTCGGGCGTCTTCTTCTTGTAAAACTTCTGGGCCTTTTTGAGCTGTGCATCAAAGACCTTGGACGGGTTGAGCTCGGCGAGCTGCTGCAGCACAGAAGCATTCACCTCTTCCATGCGAGTGAAGAAATCACGCGTCTCTTCGGAGTGTTCGGCATTGTCCCCATCCCGCTTGAGGGTCACGTTGATGTAAGACGTCTCTTTCGACCGCGAAAAATCGGTTTTTTCAAAGTTGCCACCCTCGTTGGCATGGCACCACTTGGCCGTACAGGGAGGTGACAGGTACTTGGAGGGAAATCCTTTGTCGTTCTCGACGTTGATGTACGTCCGGGTGGTCTTGGTGCGTGGGTCCTGTCGGCTCGTTTCCGTGACCTTGACGTCAGATTGTTTGCGAAAGTGAAGTTTGTTGAACGGAGTGAGGCTCATGTTTTGTTCTGTGCTCAAATCCTCTCAGATTAAAAAAAAGGTCAAATATGTGTTAAGTATGTCGTGTTTCTGCTCGATGGGTGTACACTTCGTAGAGCATTTGTACGGGGATACAGGTCCAGGCGATTTCGTGTACGATTAAAATCCAGCACCATTTAAACGCGTCCAGTATGGTGTAGGGCACGCCCCACGATTGCCGGCTGTACACGACGCAAAAAAACAAGAGACATTTCACGCATCCGCGCAGGGGGTGTTCGCGTGGGCCAAATAGGAGCATCGTACCGAGCCAACGTGCCGACCAACAGAGGGCTGTCCACATCACGGGCGCCCACCGCGTGCGGGCGTATTGTATTACAATCGCTAGGGCCACGATGACGTGATGTAGGATGAGCGCGGCCATCGAATCATGCAGTCCGCGTTGAGTAAAGTACGAAATCACGACGACAATGGTGGCGACGTGGAACGATTGTGGTTGGTCTGCCAACAGACCACACAACAGTGTTTGGCCAGCGATACACTGCTCTTGAATCGGCGACGGCATGAAAAAACTGACGCACAGCAAGGGCCAGCCGAGCACCTGCCATCTCATGCAGTGGCAACCGGCGTCTGGTTTATAGGCCCATGAGCGACCGCGTTTTGGATGTTTTGTGTCACACCTTTGAGTTTGACGTAATGCTTTTTGGCAAACGAACCGTTGCCAAACGCCAGAATCCGTGCAAAGATTTGTTCCGAATTGACAGAGTGTCCACGTCGCCACCAAACTTGGCGATGCATCCATTTACGTACGTCCAGCATGATCTCGTCCACAAAGTGTACGAGGTACCAAAACTGATACAACACGAGTTTAAACCGCGAGTGGACGACCATCGGTGTGGGGTCGCTATTTGGGTTGAGAATAAACATACAACCGTCTGAAAGAGCTTGGCCACTCATGGCACACAGAGCGCCTTTCGGAACAACATTGTACTGTACCAATCCACGGGCGCGGCACAGTTTCTGGAGCACATCGTCTTTCTCAAAGTGACGAAACACGCGTACACAGAGGGTTTGACGCATTTTGTGAAACGCACGCACGCGGTCGATCAAAACAGACGTCTCGTCCGACACTGTCCCCTGTTCCACTGCCGTGTCAATGGTGTCGACGTACTGTTGGTCCAAACTAGACCGCACCAAAAATGCAAAGATGGATTCAAACGTCTCAAAACTCTGCATACGCGTCCAACAGGTACACACTTATACTCGACACACAAATCCGATTTTAGGATTGGTCGATCGCATCTGCCGCCTCCATGTTGGCGTCCAATGTCAGAGTCAGCTTCGCATTATGTGGACATGGTGGCGGTGGAGCAAAAGCGTCAACAGCAAGATTTGATGTACCATTTGATCGTGAACACGGAGGCGGATACGTTGGACGACATGTGCAAGGAAATCGTGTCTGGTGTCCAGGCCAAGTACGACGGCCACTCGATTCGTTTAAAGAATATGTTGGCGCGTTGCACCAAGACAGACGACCGTGTGGCCAAGCATGGTCTGTTGCTGTTTGCGTTGACCCAGGAGCCGACCGTGCGCCAAGTGTTTACGAATCCGTCTGCCCCGCGGGCGCCGCCTGAAAAGTTTAAACGATTCGTGGAAGAGGAGTTGCCGGCATTGACGGACAAGTTGTTGCGCGGGGCGTTTACCTCGTTGCGCGCATTCGTGGAAGAGGCCAGATGGATGTATACTACTTTGTAAATTAAACTGGCGTCAATATTATATTTTTATAATCTTTTTCTTGAAGGCTGTTCATATCCAGCGGATGTCACTTTTTTTTTCGCCCTACAATCTGTTGAGACGCAAGAACATACACGGCATAAGTTTCCTTCATTGTAAATGGACGTCTCCTGTATCGCTGCTAACACTTTGGACGGTCTTTTTTCTTTTCGATATTCGAAATACTTTAAATATTCATCCGGATGTTTTTGTAAGTAAAGCAAATATTCAGCCAATTCTTTTGGCGACGCGTACCGTGAGGCGTCTACAAATGAGTTTTTTCCCGGTGCAAAAAAATAGGCTATGTCGTTCGCCATGGCCACGTTCAAACTGTTACCCAAAAACGGTTGAAACATTTTTTCAGTTATTTTGCGATTGTCAAGTGCATTGTGAAACCCGAAAACAAATAAATAATCGTTGTAAATCTTCCAATTGCTTTCGTAATTGCTTCGAGGACTTTTCAAGTCAGTGTTGTGTAAACATTTCCCCGGGAAATCTATTCGCATATACTTGGACAAATCTCTCAAATATTGTGTACGTGGCCATTGTGTATTACCACAATTTGAGCCAAACCATACTGCCAGTTTCCGTGTCTCTAGACTTTTTTCAGTCGGAATGGGCATGTCGTGCATTCTTTGCCAAAAATTGGATGGTATACTTGTCATCGGAATATTACTCAACGGAGACATATCCATGGTCATATCAAATTGCGCGATATTTTTCCCTTCGTTCGAAAATCCTTCACGTGAAAAATGAATTGTTATCTGTGCATCGGAATATTTTTTGAGGGGTGTTGTTTTACTGACTAAAATATCTGCTTCCTTTGCAGACGATGCGAAACGACATTTCGTTTCGCACCCTGTCGTATCGAAGTAAAAGGACACAGCCTTGGGACGAAAATCTTTCGTATCAAAATACACAGACGTTTGTTGTTTCACAACTTTTGAACGTCCTGTAATATCACGTGGCTTAATATTTAATTGATACGTAACAATATTTTTTTGTGGAGAATATTTTTTTGGCCAAGACGCGTCTCTTATAGCATGGACAGATGAATTTGCAACCTGACGAAATGGTGCATTCATAAACGAGCACAAAATGTCTAGTTTGAACTCACTCGCGTCTTTTAACGAGCTATATTTCAATGGATGGTAATAATCAGCCTTACTTGTAATAGGGGGCAGGTGTTTCCACCAATCTAACCTGTCTTTGTGGTAGAACCATTTAGAAACGCCATGCAGCGGTACAATTTTGACAGGTGGTGATTTATTGTCATCTTGTATCAAATGCATTATGGTTGCTATGGCGTTTGAAAAATATATTTTGCCGCTCAAAAAAATGGGTGCGATGTGGTTGAATGATTCTGCAACCGAATTTGGGAAGTAATACATGTCAGCAGGTGCATGGAACCACCCGTTTTGCTTTAACAAATCCTTGAATCGTACGTGCAAGTCGCTGTTTTCTTCAACGTTCAGTGAAGATTCTGCGCCTCCGGGATTTAATCTTTTCCACAAGGCGAATTTACCACCGGTTTTTTGCATATCCGTTGTAGAAAAACGCTGCGACCCCACTTGTTCAAGCCACATTTCCGTTAGAGGTAGCGCGGTTATGCGCGGAATATTCATTAGAATATCATCCCCTACTGAAATATATCCGTCAAATTGGCCCGGATAATCTCTCATCGCTAATAACGTGCATTGGTACGTTAAAGAACCCAACGGTGCCTTAAAAAGAGGTTTTGAATTACCACCATTATAAAGCGGCGCAAAAATTGACTCGTCATTGTTTGGAAAGTGTATTGGACTGCAAAATTTAATATTCGGAAATATCGACGAGTACAATTCCTTGAATATTTTGAAATTTTGCGCAATATGTTGTGCATGATTAAACAAAACAATAACCAATATGCGCTCAAATCTGTCATTATCGGCTACTACATTACACATCGTTTTTTTTTGAGTTTGGGATTCACGATTGAATTTGATCTTGACACCAAACAACGTTTCCATGGCATCCCAAAACCATTTGACTTGCTTTTTGTATTGGACAGGTTCTTTCGAAAAACGGTCGTTCACATTCATAAACATCGGTTTGTCACGGATTGCTTTTGCAAAACCTTTTACGGATATTGAAACTTCATCCCACATTGAGCCACGCAGTTTGTCTATATTTTTGTACACGCCCGTGCCAGAAGTAATCAGATTAGACTCCCAAATACCATTCATAGCTTCTTCTTGTGAATTTCGTTTGTCGTTGATAGAATTTGTTTCCGAGCTGAAACGTCCTTCTTTGTGGGATTCAACAAATTTGTACCAGTCTGCATATTCGTTCGAGAGCCGAACAGCGAACGATTTCAACATCGGATACATAAAATGTGGACATGGGCCCGCACTCGTCGGTGTTTTACCATTGAACACTTTGGGTTTAACGTATACTCGATGATGTGCACCCATAACACCGTCATTCCAAGTCGGTTGCTTACGCCAGGCAAATGGCTTGCCATCGTCAGTGAACAAATCTTTCGGCACCATTGGCCGCCCCAGGATAATATCATCTTGCGTTGCAATGAAATGTTCTGATAATTCTGGAATCTTATGAATCATGGTGTATACCGCCTGACTGTTGTATGTCGGACAATGTTCCATATAATCACAACGATTCACCATCTTCACACGAATATTGTCTGGTAATGTATATGGCAAATCGATATTCCCATTGACTACAATGAAAATAGTTCGTACCCAGGGGGCGTATTTAGAAAAAGACACTAACACCCAATACAACGAATGGTCATCCGTTCGCGAACGTTCGATTTCGTCTGACGACCCTGACCCCAACGCGGATGGAATGACAACGTCTATTGATTTTTTCCAATCGTAACCCGATGATATCGAAGGCCACATGTCTTTAGGCCATTGCGAACCACACTGCTTTGTTAATTCCGTACATTTTAGTTTGCCTTTAAACCCCGTGCCTCTTTCGTTTTCATGATCCCACGTTCTGGCGGCACAAGTCGTGGACCACCCAGAACCATATATTGTATTCAAATGACGCGTGATATCTGCGGGTATGCGCACAGGTTGGCCCTCGAACTCTGATAACACGCTCGGCCATACAATGTCGTCGGCCAATGCTTTGAATACTCGACGCCCATTATTGGCTTTTGTGATTGTAAAAATATCCAACATTGGATACGACCATGCGTATCTGCCAGCTTTTGGCGAATCACATTTAAAAAATTTAAATCCAAGCCACAAGGAACCGTGACAATACACGGTGGATGTTTCGATATAGGCCTTTACCACGCCAACGTCGCGCGCTTTAATATATAAATCGATATCATCATCCCATGGTATTTGACGCTGTTTATGCCGAGCATAACCTAAAGCGGTGCCACTATGAATAACGTAGTCGATACCTAACTGTTCAAACATGTCATGTGCGACCTGCAACAACTTTAACATCTCGGTCTTTCTGTCGTCCTTCCATATGAAAGGAAAGTTTTTACATATCGCTGGAACTTCAGTTTCTGAAGACTTTGCTGGAGTTTGTGTTGGTGCTTTCTTAACAGTTTTCCAAATATTCGACGAATATTTGTACGGCATGGTCACCAAATCGTTCACCGGCATGTAACTATTGACTACTTTTTTTGAAATGCAATTGCGAAACATTTCGTCGATCGGGTACCAAATAGGTTTCAACGTCGGTAGCATTTTTTTCGCTCCGGCAAACGTCACATAATATCCGACCGTACCATATGGTGAATAACTTTTCATGACAACATCATTCAAAACGAATTTGGCCTGGTGCCGCAACTTTTTCATTGATTTATGGTGCAGAAATTGGCCAAAATCGAAATCATTCGGAAGGTGAGTTCTGAAATCGACGAAATCTTTTTCGAATGTCAAACTGAGCTGAGCGTCGTCCTCAAAAACTATCATTTCGGGAATGTTTTCCGAAACCATATGTTCTAGTAGTGTAATGTGAGATAATGCACATCCGATAGCACCTTGCCGCACTTTCTTGAATGTCTGTCTGTTCATTGCATGAGAATATATCGGATCATTGAGATCATCTGTTGTAACCGCCGGCCATATTTTTGCATTCAGTGCCGGGTGTTGTTGCATCATGCTTTGTACATGTTGCACGCGTTCGGTAACATCTTGCAGTAAAATGAAATATACAAAAGGTAGTGCGACATTTGTCTCCACCCCTGGCACGGCAGTCGTGACATCGACACCATTCTCGTCAACACCCAGGCGGGCCTGCTGTTCCGGGGTAAATTCACCTCTGGTCCACCCCCCCATATCCTTCTCGCCCGCGGGAGCCTCTATCTTTCCGCGTAACCAAGGCGGAGGAAGGACCTTGACGTTTTCAACAGGCGCTGACGTCGTTGGAAATGAAACAGTCGCACGCAACATCGACGTATTCCTCTCCCACGTCACATGTCCGTGCCAAATCGAACGAATCTTGTGCCGCGCCGCGGCATGACGCCGCGCCGCCCACACGAGAACAATACAAAGACCAATCAATAACAATAATGCTTTCATATTTCACGTTATGATACAACCCTATATACTACGCAGACCCTGATGGCTTGGATTCGGGGGCGAATTTATTTAAAACGTGTCCGCTTTGCACATTTCCTCGACCAATGTGTCGAACGACGTCTCCGGCGTCCACCCCAATACCGCACGCGCCTTGCACGCATCGCCCAATAATGTTTCCACCTCTGCCGGTCGAAAGTAACGCGCCGAGACACGGACCAAAACACGGCCATGCTGATCTGTGCCAATTTCGTGCACGCCTTTACCCGACCACGTCAATTGCCACCCATGATGCGCCGCCGCACGTTCGACAAAAGCACGCACTGTCACTTGATGGCCGGTCGCAATGACATAATCGTCTGGCGTGTCTTGTTGCAGCATCAACCACATCGCCTGCACAAAATCACGAGCATGACCCCAATCACGTTTCGCGTCCAAATTGCCCAACACCAATTCGCTCTGCGTGCCCGCCTTGATAGCGCCAAACGCGCGCGTAATCTTGCGCGTCACAAATGTCTCCCCACGACGAGGTGATTCGTGGTTAAACAATATACCCGACGACGCATGCAAGCCATACGATTCGCGATAATTCTTCACAATCCAATGCGCATACAGCTTGGCGCATCCGTACGGTGAACGTGGATAAAACGGCGTCGTTTCCTTTTGAGGCACTTCTTGCACCAGCCCAAACATTTCGGACGTAGACGCCTGATAAAAACGCGTCTTTTCGACAAGTCCCGTACTACGAATCGCTTCCAACAGTTTGAGCGTGCCCAGACCCGAGGTCTCCGCCGTGTACTCGGGCAACTCGAACGACACCTTGACATGCGATTGCGCACCCAGGTTGTACACTTCGAGTTTTTCAGGGGTTTCCGCCTTAATCTTTGTCAACACGCCAATCAGGGACGACGAATCCGTCAAATCGCCATAATGTAACGTCAAATGGTCATAGATGTGGTCGATACGAGGCGTGTGTATGGCAGACTGACGGCGAATAATTCCATGCACCGTGTATCCTTTATGCAACAGAAACTCGGCCAAATATGACCCGTCCTGCCCGGTGATACCAGTGATCAATGCAAACATGTCTTATGTTGATATACATATATTACTTATACATTTTTTTTTTACGGCTTAGTTGGATTTTTGAGCGAAAAACGAGTGCACAAAACGCTTGCACGTCGCGTCGTCCACGGGTGTCCACACATCTGTCCCCTCTTGCGCCGGACGAAACGTGTGCACACGACTCTCTTCCAAGAGCTTGTCAAACGTCTGCTTACCCATGGTCTTGAGCCACGAAACGCATTCGGGCGGGGCGACTTCGTTCAACCGATGCAACACCATGTACTGGCCGCGCTCTGACGAGACGACAAAGGGTTGCGCTTCTTCGCCTTGTGCAGGCGCCGCAGGCGCTGCCGGCGCCTGCGGCGCCGGTGACACTGGTAACGCACTGCCCGGGTGCTGCACCTTG
>MDTG01401274.1_pt1 | contig 13836 bp, 18 predicted proteins | sample 811421 | NCBI WGS metagenome assembly MDTG01 (sample SAMN05326645, study PRJNA326480) | marine metagenome | isolation source: seawater | place: Pacific Ocean: South East | collected 2011 | reverse complement strand
TTTTTATTTTATGCGTCTTTGAGACGCAAATTAATAAATTAAATTTCGTTTTAATTTTGTTTAACATGTTATACGACCATATTAATAAAAAATCATGGACTCATTTGAGGTTAACAAAATTATAGCGGCTGTCCTCCTTATTGCTCTTATAGTAATTGGAATTGGAAAGATTTCTGACATAGCTTTCCATGTAGATAAACCAGAAAAATCAGCTTATAAAGTAGAGATCCAAGAAAGTTCCAAAGAATCAAGTTTAACAATAGAAAAAATTAAGGAAAAAGTTAATATTACAGAACTACTCGCATTAGGTGACGTTTCACATGGAGAAAAAGTTTTCAAAAAATGTGCAGCTTGTCATTTAGTTAACAAAGGGGGAGAAAATAAAATAGGTCCAGCTCTTTACGGTGTTATTGGACGTGAAGTTGCATCAAAACAAGATTATAAATATTCAAAAGCAATGGCAGCTTATGATAAAAATTGGACATTTGAAGAAATGAATGGATACCTAAAAAAACCGCAAAGTTACATTAAAGGAACCAAAATGGCATTTGCAGGATTAAGAAAAGAGAAAGACAGGGCCTCAGTGATTTTATATCTTAACCAAAATTCAGATAATCCACTACCACTACCTTAATATCCCGAAACAATATAGTAATATACTCTTTTGGACATGAACTCTATTCAGAGCTTGTTGCCAAACATGAGAATTAATTCCTAAAAAAACATCGTCTTCGACTTCATTTCCTCTTGGTAAACAATGCAAAAAAATACAATTATTTTTTGCGTGACTCATTAATTTTTTAGTTATTTTAAATTTTTTAAAATTTTTTATCTTTTTACTCTTATCAACTTTGTCGTTCAAAGAAATTACTTTATCTGAAAAAATTACATCTGCTCCCTTAGCAGCTTTTTTTGGATCATTGTATATGTAGATTTTTTTATTATTATTTTTAACCCAATCTTTAACTTTTTTTTTTTGGTTCAAATTTTTTTGGACAACCAATATTTAATTTAAATGAAAATTTTACCGAAGCAGCTATTAAACTATCTAAAACATTATTTGAGTCTCCTACCCAACAAATTTTTAGTTTTGAAATAGGTTTCTTTTTTATTTCTTCAACTGTAAACACATCTGATAATACTTGTGTAGGGTGAGATGAAGGACTTAAGCCATTAATTATTGGAATAGTTAAATATTTTTTAAAATTTTCAACCTTTTCATCACTGTCAGTTCTTAACATAAAGCCATCACCGTAGGTGGATAAAATTTTTGCTGTATCAGCTATACTTTCTCCACCTTGCCCTAGGTGTAACTCATTAGACCTTAGTGTTAGAGTGCCTCCTCCAAGTTGTTTAATTGCCAAATAAAAGCTGATTCTAGTTCTAGAACTTGCTTTTTCAAACATTTGAACTAACATTTTTCCTTTTAAAGGAGCATCTTTATCTATCTCTAGAGTATTAAGATTTTTTCTTAATCTTTTTCTTTTTTTTGCATCTATTAAGATCTTTCTAAGATCTTCGCTTGGTATATCTTTTAGATTGATAAAATGTTTCATTTTAATTTAATTGTCTACAAACTTTTTTAATAATCTTCAAAGCTAAATCAATTTCACTTTTTTTTACATTTAATGGTGGAAGTATTCTTATAACATTTTCAGCAGCTCTTATTGTAAGTAACTTATTATCCATTAATTTTTTTATAAATTTCGTTTGATCCTGATGCAATTGTATACCAATTAATAAACCTATTCCTCTTACTTCTTTAATAATTCTTGGATATTTTTTTTTTAAAATATTCAGATTAAATAAAAAATATTTTGACATTTTATTTACATTATTAAGTAGTGTTTTATTTATTTGATCTAAAACAGCATTTCCCACTGCCATTGCTAACGGATTTCCTCCAAAAGTAGATCCATGAGTTCCTGGTATCATTGCTCTTGCAACTTTCTTTGTCATTAAAACAGCACCTATTGGAAATCCTCCACCAATCCCTTTTGCTATTGGAACAATATCAGGCTTAACACCTGCATATTCATAGGCGAAAAATTTGCCTGATCTTCCAATTCCACATTGAACTTCGTCAAGAATTAAAAGTATTCCTTTTTTATCACAAAGTTCTCTGATAGCTTTTATACACCAACTAGGTATTACTTTTATTCCGCCTTCACCCATTACAGTTTCGATCATTACGGCTGCCGTATTTTTATTTATTAGTTTTTTTAATTGTTTATGATTTCCAAATTCAAAATGTTTAAAACCTGGAACTTTAGGTCCGAAACCTTGGATCATTTTTTTTGATCCACTTGCATGTATTGCAGCAATCGTTCTTCCATGAAATGAATTTTTTATACAAATTATGTTTACTTTTTTCTCCTTACCAATTGAATAAAAGTATCTTCTAGCAGCTTTGATTGCTGCCTCGGTAGCTTCTGCACCACTGTTCTGAAAAATTATTGAATCAGCAAAAGTTTTTTTAACTAATCTCTGAGCTAATTTTTCACCTTCTGGTATAAGAAACGCATTAGACACATGCCAAAGTTTTTTAGATTGTTTATTAATTGCAGATATAAGTTTTTTATTAGCATGCCCTAAGCTATTCACTGCAATTCCTTGAACAAAATCTAGATATTTTTTTCCATTTTTAGATAATAAAAAACTTCCTTTTCCTTTAACAAAAGATAAGTTTTTTCTTTTATAATTGGGTGCTAGTGCGCTCATATTTACTTATAATTTTTTTTACTTTATTTGAAACATAAATTTGCAACCTCAAGTTATAAATTTTATTCATTTGTTGAAAAAATCTAAAAAAAACTTGTTTAAATAGTCAAATATGCAACATGATGTTATAATAAATTTTTTTTACACTAAATGTAGTAAATAACATGAGTTGGACTGAAGAAAAAGTTGGAAAACTAAAAGAACTTTGGGGCAAAGGAAAAACTGCTAGCCAAATTGCCGAGATAATTGGCGGAGTATCAAGAAACGCAGTTATTGGTAAAGCTCATAGATTAAATTTATCCTTAAAATTAAAAACAAGATCATCATATCAATACACAAAAAATAAATTGAAGGCTGATGATAACAACATCAAATTTAAAGGCAAAAGAGGAAAATTTAAGTCACTTCTTCTAAATAATGATTTTGAACCTGCAAAAAATTTAAATTTGGAGCAATTAACTGAGGATACTTGTAAATATATGGAGGGAAATCCAAATGAAAAAAATGCAAGTTTTTGTGGTAGAAAAAATGTTGAAAAATTTTCTTATTGTCCTTTACATTTAATGATTGTTTTCCAACCAAAAGGAAAAAAAGAGGATATAGTAGATAAAGATGATGATATGCCAAAATTTATTCAAAAAAAAATAAAATCTGCTTAATCTAATAATTTTTTCTTAGCTTTTTCATACTCTTCATCTGTTAAAACTCCATCCTTTTTTAATTTATTTAAATTAATTATTTCATCAGAGATGTTATAATTATTTACTTTTTCTACTTCTTTTTGATCTTCATCTATATAAGCTGAAGAATCTTTTTGATTTATGTTTCTTCTTGCCTCTATTCCCATTCCTATTGGTTTCGCTGAAATAAATATAACTGCTAATAATAACACAATACAAATTCCTATAACTAAATAAGTCATTTGGTATCAACCATGCTATTATTTTTATTATATTGACCACCTGATCTCCAATTAAAACTGTATTTATCAATTTCTGTTTTAAAATATTTTTTGGCTTCGTACCCTAAATCATAATTTGTTTTATAAATACCTGATTTAATATTATCATATTTTAATAATTTCAATTGGTCTTCAGTCAAAAGTGGTTTTGGTAATAGTTGTAATATTTTTGCAGATAGAGATGCTATTGAATTAGGCAAAGGTATTAAAAGTCTTTTTTTGTCCATAGAAGTTAGTAATTGTTTAATAATTTCTTTGAAAGAAATTTCTTCAGGACCTATGCACTCTAAAACTAAATTATGATTATCTTTTTCAACCATTTTTAAAATAATATCCACAAAGTCTGATACATGAATAGGGCTAAACTTAGTATTACCATTATAATATAATGGCATTATTGGCAATCTATTCAATAACGTCATAAAATTTGTCGTAAATTTGTCATCAACTGAATAGACTATAGAAGGTTTTAATATTGTGGAATTTTTAAAATTATTTAAAACTTTTTTTTCACCATCTAATTTGCTTTTTGCATATTTGCTTTCTAACGCATTTTCTATTCCCAAAGCTGATACATGTAAAAACTTTTCTATTTTATATTTATTGGCAACTTTAGATAACATATCTGGAAAGTCTCTGTGAATAATATTAAAATAATTTTTTTTTTTTCGTACAAAATTCCAATTAGATTTATACATATAGAGCAATGCTTAATTAAAGAATCTATTTTATCGAGATTAAAATTATTTAACTCTACTAATTCAAGATATCCAGGATTTGCTTGCGTTTTTAATATATATCCTGCTCTATGAATATTCCTGGTTACAGCTGTAATTTTGTAGTTATTTTTTGATAACTTTCTTATCAAATTTCTACCTATTTGACCTGTAGCACCGAAAAGTAGAATTTCTTTCTGTTTCATATATATATTTATCAAATGAAATTAGATATTAAATTACACAAGCAAGATTTGCCAGATCAATTCTCGCTAAGTGACAATATTGCTGTAGATTGTGAATTTATGGGCCTTAACGTTGAAAGAGATAGCCTTTGCCTAGTACAAATCTCTACAGGTAACAATGATGCTCATATAGTTCAATTAAATAGGGAACTTTATAATGCACCAAATTTAAAAAAAATTTTAGAGAATAAAAGTATTAACAAAATATTTCATTATGCCAGAGCTGATTTACTATTCATAAAAAAATATCTTGGGGTGAATGTGATGAATATAAATTGCACAAAAATTATGAGTAAACTGGCAAGAAGCTATAGTGACAAACATGGGTTAAAAGATTTGGTTAAAGAATTCACAGGAAATGAAATTAGTAAAAATCTTCAGTCATCTGATTTTGGTGGTGATTTAACAGAAAAACAGTTACAGTATTGTGCTCGAGATGTGATCTATCTACATGAAATATATGAAAATTTAAAAAATATATTAATTAGAGAAAAAAGAATTGATTTATATAATAATGCAATCAAGTTTATAAATAGTAGAGTTGAGTTAGACTTGGCTTCGTTTACAAATGATATTTGGTCTCATTAAATGCAAAAATTAAAAACAAAAGAAATTGCAAAAGATGTAATTCAATTTGAAATTAATGCATTAAAAAATTTAAAAAAAAGCATAAATAAATCTTTCATTGAAATAGTTAAAACTATTTTGAATTGTAAAAATGGTAAAGTTATAATATCTGGAGTCGGAAAAAGTGGTATCATAGCCAGAAAATGGGCGGCAACACTATCATCAACTGGTACTTCATCTTTTTTTCTAGACGCATCTAATGCCAGTCACGGTGATATGGGTCAAATATCGTCTAATGATGTAGTAATTTTAATTAGTAACAGCGGTCAAAGTAATGAGTTAAACAATATAATACAATATGTGACCAGAAATAAATATATAAAACTCATAGGAATAACATCTAGAAAAGACTCTTTATTATACAAATACTCTAATGTTAAATTTTTAGTACCCAAAATTAAGGAAGCAGGTTTAGAAAATATAGTACCTACGTCGTCAACAACAGTACAACTTGCATTAGGAGACGCCATTTCTATAGCTTGTATGAACAATAAAAACTTTACAAAGTTTGATTTTAAAAGAATTCATCCAAGTGGATCGTTGTCTTTAAAGTTAAAAACTGTAGGCGACTTGATGTCAACAGGGAAAAAAATTCCAAATGTAAATGAAAATGTGAGTATGGAGAGAGCTATAAGGGAATTAAACGACAAAAAGCTAGGTGTGCTATTAATAAAAAAAAATAGTAATACCATAGGAATTCTTACAGACGGTGATTTAAAAAGAATTGCTCAAAGATATAAGAAATTTGAAAATTTAGACTTAAAAAAAATAATGAAAAAAAAACCATTAAGTATCGATAAAGATACTTTAGCAGCAAAAGCATTGTCCATAATGAACTCAAAAAAAATAACCTCTCTTTGTGTTCACGAAAATAAAAGAAATAATAAGACGATTGGAATTATTCATATGCATGATATTTTAAGATCTAATATTAATTAATGTCAATAAAGTCCGTATTACAACTTATTTTATTATCTTTAATAATAATAATAATAGGTGGAGTATATTTTATATATTTTTATTCAAATGAAGATTTAAATCGTATAAGCATAATTAAAAAATCAGAAACAATTTATGATGAAGATACAAAATTACAAATGGATCAAGTAATTCTTGGGGGTAAAGAAATGCAAAACTTGGATAATATTGCAAAAACAAATGCTGATAACATTGACACCAATACTAAAGTTAAATTAAACGATAAAAATAAAAATAATTTAATATTTAACTCAGAAGATAACATAAATCAAAATAAAAATTTGACTAAACAAATTGAATATATTGCTTCAAATAAAAGAGGAGATACCTTTAAGATTTTAGCAAAAGATGGTCAAACAAATTTGGAGAATAGTAATATTTTAGAATTAAATACTGTAAATGGAACAATTTCCTCTACAGAAAAAAATGAAATTTATATAATTTCTGATAATGCAAAATATAATTATGAAAACTATAATTCATCTTTTTTTAACAATGTGAAAATAAATTTTGATGATAAAATAATTTTATGCGATAATCTTGACTTTAGTTTTAATGATAACATCGCTGTTGGTTACGGCAATGTAACAGTAAAAAATGAAAACTCTATAATGAATGCAGATAGTATTTCCTTAAATATGAAAACAAAAGATATTGTGATAAATTCTAAAAATAAAGTAAATATTAAAGTTGAATAATGGGTCTTATAAAAAAATTTAGAATTAAGAGTTTTAAAGGTGAGGACCCTATTATTGAATTAAGAAATATATCTGTTTTTTACAATAAAAGAGAAATAATCAACAATTTAAATTTTAAAATTAATAAACAAGAAATTCTTGGTATGTTGGGGCCTAATGGAGTTGGAAAATCAACTATATTTAATTTAATTACAGGTTTAAAAGATCCAAATTATGGTGAAATAATTATAAATGGAATTGATTGTACTAACCTTCCAATAAATGAAAGATTTACAAAATTTAAACTTGGATTGGTTCCTCAATATGGTGGAATAATTCATGATTTGTCATTAATTGATAATCTTAAACTTGTTTCAGAGATACATATTACTGAAAAAGAGGCAAGAAAACAAAAAATAGAAAAACTTATAGGCCAATTCGAATTCGAACCACTTTTAAATATTCAATCAAAACATTTGTCTGGAGGTCAAAAAAAAAAACTGGTTATAGCTATGGCCCTTATGAACGATCCAAAAATTTTATTATTAGATGAGCCTTTTGCTGCACTTGATATTCTAACAATAAAAATGCTTCAAGAAGTTATACTTAACCTGCAATCTACCGAAGAGATAACAGTTGTGGTTTGTGATCATCAGGCCAGAGATCTTCTAAATTGTGTTGATAGAGCAATTATTTTATCCAATGGTAAAATTATTGCATCAGGAAGTCCTCATGAAGTTATTTCTAATAAATTAGCTAAAAGTCAGTATTTTGGTGATGAGTTCAACATAAATTAGTAGTCAATGACAAATCACATAGTTATTAAAAAAAAAATAACTCCTTTTAAAAAAAAAATTGGAGTTAGTGGAGATAAAAGTATTTCAATTAGAAGTGTCCTGTTAGCATCTCAAGCAATAGGAAAATCAAAGCTATACAATCTATTAGAGTCTGAAGACGTCTTTAATGCTTTAAAAACTATAAAAAGTCTTGGTATTAAATATAAGAAATTTAATTCACATTATGAAATAACAGGGTATGGACTAAATGGTTATAAATTAAAAAAAAACCTTGTAATTGATGCAGGAAATTCTGGAACTCTTGCAAGATTAATATTGGGATTATTAATTAATATAAACAAATGTGTAAAAATTGTAGGTGATAAAAGTTTGTCTAAAAGAGACTTTTCAAGGGTTACTGAGCCCTTAAGTTTATTTGGAGCGAATATAAATTCTTCGAATAGAAAATTACCTGTTAAGATTACTGGGTCTGAATTTTTAAGACCTATAAATTATTTTGAAAAACTAGGAAGTGCACAATGCAAAAGTGCTGTGATGTTGGCTGCTTTAAAAACTCATGGCTTAACAAAAATTAAAGCAAAAAAATCAAGAGATCATACAGAAATGTTTTTTAAACATTTAAATATTCCAATAAAAATTTCCAAAAATAAAAAATTTGATTTTATTGAAATAAAAGGAATATCAAATTTCAAAAGCTTTGATTATATAGTACCAGGCGATATTAGTTCCTGTGCTTTTTTTATTGTATTAACCTTATTGTCAAAAAAGTCTTACTTAGTTATCAAAAATGTCAATATCAATAAAACAAGGACTGGGATAATAACTATTTTAAATAAAATGAATGCAAATATTAATTTTAAGAATAAAAAAAATTACAAAGGTGAATTAATAGCGGATATACATGTGAAGAGTAAAAGTAAACTACTAGGCATTAAATGCCCTGAAAAATTAAATAGTTCAGCAATTGATGAATTTTTAATAATTTTCATTGCTGCTGCAAAAGCAAAAGGAATATCTCATTTTAAGAATTTGTCTGAATTAAATAAAAAAGAAAGCCCAAGATTAGATATAGCTATTAAAATATTAAACAAACTTGGAATTAAAGTTAAGAGAAATAATTATGATATTAAAATATATGGAAATCCAGATCTAAAATTAGAGGGAAAATATGTAATTAAAAATTTTATGAAGGATCATAGAGTATTGATGATGTCTTGTATTGCTAGTTTAACATTAGGTGGAGAGTGGAAAATCTATGATACAGACTCAGCTAAAACCTCATTTCCAAATTTTTTCAAAATTTTAAAACAACTTGGTGCAAAAATTAATTGAAAAAAAGAAAGAATATAATAACAGTTGCAATAGACTCTCCTGCTGCCGCAGGGGCTGGAACTCAAGCAAAAATGATATCAAAAGCTTATAATTTGATATACTTGGATACTGGAAAAATTTACAGATATGTTGGAAATTTAAAACTTATATCTGGGACTAATTTTAATTACCAATTAGTAAAGAAAAAAATAAATAAAATTAATATAAAAGATTTAAATAATAAAAAATTACTGGCTGATAAAGTTGCCTTATCTGCCTCGAAAATTGCTAAAGATAATAAAATTAGAAATTTAGTAAAAAAGTTCCAACTAAATATTGCTTACAATCCACCCATAAAGTTTGCAGGTTCTGTTCTTGATGGACGAGATATAACATCTGTCATAATGAAAGATGCAATGTTCAAATTTTTTATAACTGCAGATTTAAAAACTAGAGCTAAAAGACGTTATTTAGAATATAAAAAATTAAAAAATAAAATTAGCTTTAAAGAAGTTCTTAAAAACCTTGAAAAAAGGGACTATTTAGATAAAAATCGTAAAATTAGTCCATTAATACGAACCAAAGATTCAATCTTGATTAATACTTCCAAATTAAGTAAGAAAGCGAGCTTTAATAAAATAAAAGCAATTATGGATAAAAAAATTCGCAATTAATGGAAATTTATAAAGATCTAAACTCACCTGTTAGCAAAAAATTTGAAGAGTTGCTAAATTCACAACTTTCAAAAAATAAAATAGAGGAAGGAAAAATAATCGAAGGAAAGATTACAAAAATTACGGAAAAATTTGTTTTTATCTTTATAGCTGGATTAAAAAGTGAGCCGATTGTTGATATAAATGAGTTAAAACTAATAGGCTTGAAAGACAAAATAGATGTAGGTCAAGAAATTTCAGTTTTGTTAGAAAAAATTGAAGACAAGAATGGAGAGGTTATAGTCTCAGCAATTAAAGCTCAAAAAATTAAGGGTTGGTTTAAATTAGAAAAGGCATATGAAGAAAACCAATCGATTTTAGGAAAAATCACATCAAAATGCAAAGGTGGAGTTATTGTTGAGCATATTGAAACTGGATCTCTTATGTTTTGCCCAGGTTCACAGATTAGTGATAAACCTTTAAAAAATATTGATCACTTAATAGGAGTGGAACAGAAATTTGCAATTATAAAATTAGATAAGATGAGAGGAAATGCATGCGTTTCAAGAAGACAAATTGTTTCTTCTAGTAAAAGAGAAGATAAAGCAAAAATAATAGGGATGTTTAAAGTTGGAGACATAATTAAAGATGCAATAGTAAAAGGTTACTCATCATTCGGATGTTTTTTTGAGGTAAATACACCTGAAGGAACCATAGACACACTGTGTCATTTGCAAGAAATCAGTTATAGCAGAGTAAATCATCCTGATGAAATTTTCAATATCGGCGAGAAACATGATCTAAAAGTAATTTCGGTAGACTTACAAAAACTACAGGTAGGTTGTTCAATTAAACAATTATCTCCCGATCCATTTGAGCATATTTCAAACTATGAGATTGGAAAAAAATATAAAGTTCAAATTGATAAAATTACAGATTATGGATGTTTTTGTAGTTTAGAACCAGGTCTAAGTACTTTGTTGCATAATAGTGAAATGAGTTGGACTAAAAGAAACGTTGTACCCAAAAAATTATTTAAAGAAGGTGATACTATTGAATGTGTTATTACTGAAATAGATAAAGATAAGAGAAGAATAGCGATTTCACATAAGCTTGCAATTGAAAATCCATATCAATCATTTTTGGATAAACATCCAGAAGGTAGCGAAGTAAATGGAATTATATCAAATGCAAATGAGTATGCTTTGTACATCAAGATAGACAACTTTGAGATCGATGGATTTTTACATGCCAATGATTTGAGTTATACAAATAAACCTGAAGAGGAGTTAAAAAAATATAAAAAAGGTGAAAAATTAAAGGTTAAGGTTTTAGAAGTAAAGAAAGAAGAACAAAAAGTTAGAGTTGGCTTGAAGCAGCTGAGTACAGATCCGTTTGATTGGTTTAAAGACAAAAAATTAAATGATGTCGTCACAGTTCAAGTAGTTTCATCTGATAATAAGGGATTAATAGTAAAACCTGAAAAATGTGACCTAGAATTTTTAATAAAAAAATCAAATATTGCTGTAAATTCGTCAGATGCTAGACCTTCAAGGTTTGTTGGAGGTGAGAGAATTGATGCTGCTATATCAGAGTTAAATTTAGAAAAAAGAAAAGCAAGTTTAAGTATAAAATTGCTTGAAGAATTACAAAATAAAGAAGCTGTTACAAAATTTTCAAGTCCGCTAAGCGGAAAAAATCTACCATTTTCATCACTTTCAGAAAAGCTTGATGATAAAAAAAAAAAGGATAATGAGTAAATAATTGTCTGCAGCTAAATCAGAAATAATAAAAAAGTTAAACAAAAACTATCCAAATTTTTTTAAAAAAGATATTACAAAATTAATAAATATATTTTTAGTTGAGGTAAAAAGATCTTTAAAAAGAAAAAATAGAGTCGAATTAAGAGATATTTTCACTATGGATACTAGGCATCAAAAAGCTAGATATGCAAGGAATCCAAAAACCAATGAAAAGATATTCATTAAAGATAAATATAATATATCTTTTAAACCATCAAAATTATGGTTAAAGAAAATAAATGAAGAAAAATAAAGTTTTTGTAGCTTGCGACACCACAGATATAAAAAAAATCAAAAGAATTTTAAAGGAAACACTAAATAAAAATATAATTTTTGGCTATAAATTTGGTTTAGAATTTTTAAATTCTAAAAATGGAAGAAAATTTATTAATTCACTCAAAAATAAAATAACATTTGGTGATTACAAATTTTCAGATATTCCAAATACATGCTCATCTGCGATAAGAGCTGTAAGTGATTTAAATTTTAATTATCTTACTATCCACATTAGTGCTGGTCTGAATGCTTTAAAAGCTGCAAAAAAAGTTTCGGGAAAAGCAAAATTAATTGGCGTTACAATCTTGACCTCATTGGACAATAAAGCACTAAAAGAAATTGGATTTAACAAAAATGTGAAAAGATTAGTGGCTCATCAAGCAAAATTAGCAAATAAAGCAAAGCTGGATGCTATTGTATGTAGTGCTCAAGAAGTTCAAATAGTAAAGAAAGTATTCAAGAATGAAATTATAACTCCAGGAATAAGATTAAACACAAGCTCGGATGATCAAAAAAGGATACTTACTCCTAAACAAGCTTATAAAAATGGTGCTGATTGGTTAGTGATAGGTAGAGATATTACCAAAGGTAACATTAAAAATAATATTCAAAAATTAATTAATCATTTAGATAAATGATGAAAGGTTTAAAAATTTGTGGGATCTCTGACCCTAAAACATTAAACTATATCTTGGACCATCCTAATCCACCAAATTTTATCGGCTTTATAACAAATTATAGAAAAAGTAAAAGATTTGTTGAATATGAAAAACTAAAAGAACTACTTAACGTCAATAAAAAAAATATAAAATTTATTTCTGTCCTTGTTAATCCAACTTACGAAATTTTAGAAAAAATAAAGAATTTAAATTTTGATTACTATCAACTCTATGATGTAGATCCTAAAAAAACAAAAGAAATTAAAATAAAATATGGTATAAAAGTAATAACTGCACTTACAGTTTCTGGAGAAGATGACGTAATTAAATATAAAAATTATTTAGATATATCAGATATAATTTTATTCGATTCAAAAGGATATCATAAATCTGAAAGTTTTGATCATAACTTGCTAGATATTGTGCCAAATGAATTAAATAAAATGATTGCAGGCAATATACAAATAGATGATATTTCTAATTTTAAAAATAAAAATTTCATAATAGATATGAGTGGATCACTAGAAGATATTAATGGAAAAAAAGATATAAATAAAATTGATAAATTGTTAAATTTGTTTGCAAATATATGAAAATTAAAAAAAAAAATTCCACTAATTGATCAGGTAAGCAAACTTGGTTTTTGGGGAGGGAAGTTTGGAGGCAACTACGTTCCTGAGACATTAAAAAAGCCAATAGAAGATCTAGAAGTTCTATTTAATAAATTAAAAAATGACAAAAGATTTATAGCTGAAAGAGACAAATATTTTAAAAATTGGGTTGGTACTCCTACTCGTTTTATAAAATTAGAAAATCTAACAAATCATGTGGGTGGGGCTCAAATTTGGTCTAAAGTGGTATCAGACGCGAATGGTGGAGCACACAAAATATACAATGCTACTGTACATTGTCTGCTTGCTAAACGATCTGGGAAAAAATTTATTATTGGGGACACTGGCGCTGGTTATGCAGGTAAAATGTTGAGTATGGCAGCTAAAAAATTCGGGTTGAAATGCAAAATTTTCATGGGTGCAAAAGATATTGTAAGACAACAGCCCAATGTAAAGGCTATGAAAAAAAATGGAGCTGAAGTAATACCTGTATACTCAGGAAGTCAAACACTTGTTGATGCTGTCTCTGAATGTATGAGATTCTGGGTTGCTAATTGTGATACTACAGCAATGTGTGTTGGAAGCACAGTAGGACCAGCTGTCTTTGTTCGTATTTGTGGATGGAGTACTAGTCAAATTTCAAGAGAGCTCAAAGCACAATTAATTGATGAGTTCGGATCAATACCAAAAAAACTAAAACTTTATAATTGTGTTGGCGGAGGTTCCTCTAGTTATGGTTTTTGGAGTGAATTTATGGATTATAAAAAAACTCATGTTGAGTTTATAGGTGTTGAGGCTGGTG